>Ga0007795_10000037_pt1 | contig 26285 bp, 24 predicted proteins | sample CryBogmetaGMA1M_FD_60369 | JGI IMG/M metagenome (GOLD analysis project Ga0007795, IMG submission 60369) | Freshwater microbial communities from Crystal Bog, Wisconsin, USA - MA1M | ecosystem: Environmental > Aquatic > Freshwater > Lake | place: Crystal Bog, Wisconsin, USA | collected 2009-07-06
CTCAGGTGCTCTTGGCTGCAGAGGCTCCCACGATCACCGTGCGCAAGAGTGACGCCTTGAATGTCGCCTTTGCAGGCATCGGTGGTAGCGATGGGGCGGCTGCCTCGGCCGTTGTCAGGAATGATCTGGCGCTTGCGGGATTGTTTGCCCTCGTGCAGCCGGGTGTCGCCTCCTTTACGGTAAGCGGCACGGCGGCAGGCGGGGTACTCCAAGGTAAAGTGGCCAAGGGAACTGAGGTTGTCCTCTCTAAGAGCTACAGCGGCTCTCCTCGCGTGGCGGCTCATCAGTTCGTGGATGACATTGTCCAGACCCTGACCGGCCACAAGGGAATCGCCACCAGCACGCTTGCCTTTGTCAGCAACCGGAGCGGCCGCAAGGAGGTCTACCTTGCCGACTACGACGGAGCGAACGGCCGTCAACTCACCCATGACAACGCTCTGAGCGTCTCCCCTGCGCTGAGTCCTAACGGGCGCCGCCTTGCCTACACCGGCTACCAAGCCGGCTATGCCGATATCTACGTGATCGATCTCTCCACGGGGGCGCGCGTGCGACTGGTGAAATTTCCCGGTACTAACTCCGGTGCGCGCTTTTCGCCTGATGGCAACCAACTTGCCTGCACGGTCAGTAAGGATGGAAATCCCGAGCTTTACGTCATCGGACTTGGCGGTGGAGCCCGTAGGCTCACGCACACACGGGGCTCGGAGTCCTGTCCAGCCTGGTCACCGGATGGTGGTGAAATCATCTACTCCTGCGACGAGGGTGGAGCGCCTCAGCTCTACCGCATCAGCTCCGGAGGCGGGAGAGGACGGCTTCTCTCCACGGGATTCGGTTACTGCACCGAGCCAAGCTGGTCGCCCGATGGCCAGCGCCTCGCCTTCAACGTCCGCTCCGGCGGAGGCTTTGCCGTGGCGGTCATGGACTTAAGTGGTGGCGGCGCCCGTATTGTTGCCCAGGGTGAGAATCCCGTCTGGGGAGCCGACTCCCGGCACCTCATCTACAGCACTGGGAGCACCATTTCTCTGCTTGATGTCCCGACCGGAAAGTCCACCCCTGTGGTGAGTGGCCTTGGTAAAGTCACCGAGCCCAGCTGGTCCCGGTAGGGGTTCCGAAAAACCAGAGGAAAGCACAGGCCACGCCGGAAGGCGGCGGATTCTACCGCCCATCCTCCAAATATTGGGATTAATCCCTGAAATTCTTGAAATTCAGGGCAACACCGAAGTCCTTGCCCCGCAGGAAAGCAATCACCTCTTGGAGTTCGTCCCGCTTGGTGCCTGTGACACGCACCTGTCGGTCCATCAGGGAGGCTTGCACCTTGAACTTCTCCCCCTTGATGGCAGAGGTGATCTCCTTGGCCTTGTTTCCCTCCAGTCCTTGGGTGATCACAAGCTCCTGAGTAGCGTGGCCGAGAGGCGAGATGGCGGGGTCCTTCTGATCGACATTACGCAGGTCGACGCCGCGCTTGGCCAACTTGCCCACAATGATCTCGCGGATCCCCTTGAGCTTGTTGCCATCTTCAGCGCTCAGAGTGATGAGCTCGGGCTTGGTCAGGGTGATTTTCGCGCTGCTCCCCTTGAAGTCAAAGCGGGTTGCCAGCTCCTTCACTGCTTGGTTGACCGCATTCTCGATCTCCATCCGCTCGATTTCAGAAACAATGTCAAAAGTAGGCATGAAGGTAGAAAAAGCTGAAACGATGAAACCTGAAAGCTGAAAGATGCGGAAGTCAGTGGACGAGGGGCGAGGGACGAGTGTCGAGAGCTTGAAGAAATGGTGAAAAAGGGGCGGACGAGAGGAGCATGGATCTGCGTGACGACCATTGATTACAGTGGTTTTGCACTCGACCCTCAACTGTGGGCACTCGCCTCTCCACTTGTGGGTTGCAATCCCCCCTTCTTGCATGGATCTTATTCAGCCCGCTAGAAGCGGAAAATCAGAGAAGTATGAGCGCCACAACAACAGCAACAGCAGCCACCGAAAAGCCCCGCACCGAGAACATCCGTGTCTGCGGTGTCACGCGTCTTGTTTCTCCAAAGGATGTGAAAGCCAAGCTGCCGGCCAGCCCCGAGATTCTGGCAAAGGTTGCGGAGAACCGCGAGACCTGCCGCCGCATCCTGCGCGGTGAGGATCCTCGTCTGCTGGTGATTGTCGGACCATGCTCGATCCATGATCCCGTTTCTGCGCTGGATTATGCCCGACGTCTTGCACTCCTTGCCAAAGAAGTGGAGGACCGCCTCTTCATCGTGATGCGCGTCTACTTCGAGAAGCCCCGCACCACCGTGGGGTGGAAAGGTCTCATCAACGACCCCTACTTAAATGACTCCGGCGATCTCGCTCACGGCATTGAAGTGGCCCGTCAACTCCTGATCGATGTGGCGGAACTGGGGCTTCCCTCCGCGACAGAATTTCTCGATCCGATTATCCCCCAGTACATTGCTGACCTGATCAGCTGGTCGGCCATCGGTGCTCGTACGACCGAGTCGCAGACTCACCGGGAGATGTCGAGCGGCCTCTCCATGCCGGTCGGGTTCAAGAATGGGACGGATGGCAGCGTGCAGACCGCAGTTGACGCCATGCGTTCTTCACGCAGTGGGCACAGTTTTCTCGGCATCGACCAGGATGGCATGACCAGCATCATCAAGACCGCTGGCAACCCTGACGGTCATCTGGTGCTCCGCGGTGGGCGCGATGGGGTGAACTATCACCCGCATCAGACTGCCGACGCTGCGGCCAAGCTCAAGGCGGCGGGAGTCCCCTCAGCGATCATGATCGACTGTAGTCACGCTAATAGCGGCAAGGACCCTTCCCGCCAAGCGGAAGTCTGGCAGAGTATCCTTGAGCAGCGTGCCGCCGGACGTACCGACATCGTAGGTGCCATGCTGGAGAGTCACCTCGAACTGGGAGCCCAGAATCTGGGTGCTGACCCCTCGACGCTCCGTTACGGCCTCTCCATCACGGATGGCTGCCTCGATTGGGAGGCAACGGCGGCTTTGCTCCGTCACCGGTAAGAAGGACGGCCACAACTCTGGGCCATTCCACTCATCCGATGGGGCCGACGGCAAGCATTCGGGAGATCCGCTTCGCGGCGCTTGATTTCGAATCCGCCGGAGAGCGCGCCAACGAGGCAGGCGTGCCGATTCAAATCGGCATTGCCGGGATGGTGGGACTGATCCCTGATCCCGAAACCTTCTACCGCAGCTATCTGAAGGCGGAGCGTCCGGTCACCTGGTCGGCCCAGCAGGTCCACGGAATCACCAGCAATGACTTGCAGAATGCCCCTGAGTTCCGATCTCTCTGGCCAGAGCTGAAGGGGCGGCTTGGCGGGCGATGGATTGTCGCCCATGGAAGTGGGACGGAGAAACGATTCCTGCGAACTTTTCCCCTGCACGGCTTTGGTCCCTGGGTCGACACGCTGACCCTGAGTAGAAAGATCCTGCCTGACCTAAACTCCTACGCGCTCTCTGATCTGGTGGGGGAGCTTGATCTGGTGGGGGAGGCCACCGACTCCCTCCCTGGCTTTCGCCCTCACGAGGCACTCTCCGACGCCTTGGCATCACTGCTTTTACTGCGCAAGCTCATCGAACTGAGCGGAATTCAGGATCATCCGGCCGAGGTGCTGCTGCAGGTAGGTGGTTAGGCTGAAGTCTGGTAGACTATCAGTTAGGTCGGGGTTTTCTCAGGCGAACTGAAATGGAGGCAAGGATGCCGTTCGAGAAACCTGCATAGGGAGTACTATAGATACATTCTTTGATTCAGGTCTCATCCTTTCGACTCCGTCCACTGGACGGAGGTTGGTGCTCGGGGAGGGACTCGAACCCTCATGCCTTTCGGCATGCGCCCCTTAAACGCACGTGTCTGCCATTCCACCACCCGAGCAAGGGAGGGACATCATATGGATGGATCACCGATGATCAAGAGATTTCATGAAAAATGTTGTTGTCTCCTGGATCCCCCCGTGGCATCCTCACTCTCCTTTTTCCAAAGATTTCCCATGTCCTACGCAATCATCCAAACCGGCGGCAAACAGTACCGCGTCTCCGAGGGAGACGTCCTGAGTGTCGAGAAACTCGATGCCGAAGCCGGCAAAGAAACCACCTTCAGCGACGTTCTCCTTGTCGTGAATGGTGACAAGATCAACCTTGGCGCACCGCTCATCACCGGAGCCAGCGTGAAGGCTGAGGTCGTCGAGCAGTACAAGGATGAGAAGGTCATCGCCTTCAAGTTCAAGCGCCGCAAGGGCTACCACCGCACCGTCGGTCATCGCCGCCAGCTCACCAAGCTGAAGATCACCAAGATCTCCGCCTAAATCTTCATCACACTCTAACTACCCACCGCCATGGCTCATAAAAAAGGACAGGGAAGCGTCAAGAACGGCCGCGATAGCGAAAGCAAACGGCTCGGCGTCAAAAAATTCGGCGATCAGGCCGTGATCCCCGGTAACATCATCATCCGCCAGCGCGGAACCAAGTTCCTTCCAGGCCGCAACGTCGGTCTTGGTCGTGACTACACGATCTGGGCGCTCGTCGCAGGCAAGGTTCGTTTCGACCAGGCAGGTCGCCGTGTGAACGTCGACCCTGTTGTTGTAGGGGCCGCTGCCGCCAACTAAGACCTCTTCTTTCTTCCATTCAGGAAGGGATGAACACCCTCGGCACTCCAATGCCGGGGGTTTCTTCTGCCCAGAAATCTCACATGCCTTCTTTTGGAGTATTAGGATCAGGTAAGGGCTCTAACTTTCGTGCTCTTGCCGAGGCGTTCCGCGCCGGTTCGCTCGGCTGCGAACCGAAGATCGTCCTATCCGATGTGGAGACGGCGGGCATACTCGACCTGGCTCGGAGCTTCGAGGTCCCATGCCGCTTTGTCTCACCAGGACCCTTCCGAACAAAGATGTCTCCAGAGGCTGAAGAGGAAATTGCCCGACTCCTGATCGAAGCTCGTGTCGATTTTGTGGTGCTTGCCGGCTTTATGCGGGTCATCAAGGAGCCACTCCTGAAAGCATTTCCTGGGAGGATTCTAAACATCCACCCCTCCCTGCTCCCCGATTTCCGAGGGCTGGAAGCCTGGCGTCAGGCTCTGAAAGCAGGGGTTCCGGAGGCGGGTTGCACCGTCCATCTTGTGGATTCTGGTGTCGATACGGGAAAGATTTTGGGGCAGAGCCGCGTACCTGTGCTTTCCGGAGACACGGCGGAAACACTTCATGCCCGCATCCAGGTGGCCGAGCACGCACTCTACCCGTGTATGGTTCGGGAATTTGCTCAAGAGCTTCAGAAGGTCTGAGGGACTTTCATCTGGAAAGCAGGAAAGCAGGAAATTGAGAGGAGTCGGTGAAAGGTCACCGTGCCTAGGTTTTCATTCCGGATCTAAAGGCTGAGGATCAGGCTGCTGATTTTTTGTCATCTTTTCCGTTACCTGTTCCTGCTTTCCTGTTTTCCAGATTAATATCTGCCCGTCCCCATTACCCATTCCCGATCTCCCATCCCGTTTTCTACCTTCAGCCTTTAGCCTTTTCTTTTTGTGTCCGGCTTCCGACTTTTTGATCTCAATCCTGAGCAGTTCCGCGCCGCGACTCATCCGGAGGGGCCGATGCTCATCCTTGCGGGGGCAGGCACCGGCAAGACGCGCGTTCTGACGGCACGCATCGCCTGGCTCGTGGCCCAAGGGGTCGATCCTTCATCCATCCTGGCGGTGACCTTCACGAACAAGGCCGCCAAGGAAATGCGCGAGCGAGTCGGCGCCGCCGTCAATTCGGAGCAGTCCAAGTTAATTACGCTCTCCACCTTCCACGCTCTCTGCGTGCGGTTGCTCCGCAAGCATGCCCACTTCCTTGGCTACAAGGAGAACTTCAGCATCTTTGATGAGTCGGACCAGATCGGGCTCGTCAAGAAACTCGCTGCCCGCATCCATGACAAGACCGATCCACTCGATCCGAATCTGGCCCGCAACATCATTAGCAAGGCGAAGAATCTCGGCATCAGTGAACCGGACACCACTGACACGGCGCTCGGTAGCCTCTTCTCCAAGTACCAGAGTGAGCTGCGCTCGCTCAACGCGATGGACTTCGACGATCTCCTGCTTCAAGCCCGCACCCTGTTGCGAGATCACCCCGAGGCACGCGACGAGTGGAGGGCCCGCTACACGCATATCCTGGTGGATGAGTTTCAGGACACCAATAAGCTGCAACTCGAGCTGGTCGGCCTGCTGACTGGGCACGATCGTCCGAACATCTGCGTGGTTGGCGATGACGACCAGAGCATCTACGGATGGCGCGGGGCCGAGGCGGCCAACCTGCTCGAGTTTGAGCGCCACTTTCCCGATCCCGAGGTGATCAAGCTGGAGCAGAACTACCGGAGTACCGACGTGATCCTCTCGGTCGCCAATCGACTGATTAAGAACAATTCCAAACGCCGTGGCAAAAGCCTCTGGAGCGACCGTAAAGAGGGTGACCCAGTCCGTATCCTCTCGGCCATCGATGACAAGACGGAGGCGGAGTTCATCGCCGACGAGATCCAGGCTTCGGGCCCACAGAGCCAGAAGGCCCGTCCATGGACCGACTTCGCCATTCTTTACCGGATGAATGCGCAGTCGCGCCAGTTCGAGGAGATGCTACGTGAGCGCCGGATTCCCTACCGTGTGGTGGGAGGGAAGAGCTTCTTCGACCGCCGTGAAGTCAAGGATGTCGTGGCCTACCTCGGCGCCCTGCTAAATCCTGACGATGACAACGCGCTGCTTCGCGTCCTGGCCAATCCGCCACGAGGCATCGGCGCCGCCACGATCCAACTTGCCAACGAGGCGGGTGCGAAGAACGGAAAGAGCCTTCTCGGTGTCCTCAACGACCCCGATCACCTTGATGTCAGCTCCTCAAAGACGCGCGCCGCCATTCAGCGATTCACCGAGGACTGGGGAGCCTACAGGATCCAGCTCCAGACTCCGGGTGCTGACGCTTCGACCATCCTCCGAGCTATTCTGGAGGAGTGCGGCTACTTTGAGGATCTCAAGAAGAGCTGCAAGACCGAGCAGGAGTCGGACAACCGGCAGGAGAATGTTCGTGAGCTTCTCAATGCGCTTGGTGGTTATATCCAGCGCCATCCCAAAGAGGGTGCCAGAGGGTTCCTTGACGGCCTCATGCTCGAACAGGAGCGTGAGGAGGAGAAGGCTGAGGAGCGCGATGGAGTGACCCTCATCACCCTGCACGCCGCCAAGGGACTCGAGTACCCTGAGGTCTGGCTGGTCGGGGCAGAAGATGGGGTGCTTCCCCATGAGCGTTCCAAAGGAGAGGGGACGGTCGAGGAGGAGCGGCGGCTTCTCTATGTCGGCATCACACGCGCCCGCAACCGTCTGACCATCACCCACTGCTCCACCCGGAGGAAATTCGGAAGTGTCAGCTCCTGCTCGCCGAGCCCCTTCCTGCTCGAGCTAGCGGGCGAGGGGGTTGAATCGGGCAGCATGGAGGAGATTCTTTCCCAGCCGATGAGTGAGGAAGAGGTCTTGGATGGCTTCGCCCAGATGAGGGCAATGCTGAACTCCTGAGAGGAAACGAAGGGGAGCCCTTTGGTAAAGGGCCTACGCTTAAAAACTTAGTCGCTTAGGTACACGGGTCCAGTCCCGCGGTTCAGAGAGAATTAGTCGACGCTGGAGTGGATGGGGGATTGGACAATGGATTGGCTATCGGCGCTTCTGATGGGCTTACCGTCGGTGCAGCTACGGGTTGATCGCCTGAGGGAAGGGGTGGGGCAGAGAGGCTAGCATCGGAATTTGTAGGCGTGGGAGGCACGTCAGGCGTCGCTGACTCGGTAGCAGGTGCTGCGGGCTGGAGAGTGGGCTCAGGAGTGCCTGCTGGCGCAGGTGCAGTCGGAGCCCCCATGATGACTGCCGGGAGGCCCGACGAGAAGGTCTTGGTGAAGTCATTGTGTTCTTGGACATTTCCGGGTCTGAACTCGGGATGGCGAATCCGGCCTCCGGCTTCTGCCGTCCAGATGCTCAAGGCGATTGAAAAGGCGCCGCCAAGAAGGACGGCCCAGGATCCCCACGCCGCTTGGCGGGGAAACTTGATCAGTGTGATCAGAGCCGCCAGAGCAAGGATGCCCGCAGCGTAGACAATGGGAGCAGTGAAATTGGCTCGGCCGCTGTGTTCACGGAAGGCCTCTTTGCCCGCGGCATCCATGCCAGGCTCAATCGAGCCATCGACGAAGGACTCCTGAGCTGCTTCGCCTGTTTCGATGATGGCAGGCATCGTACCCGCGCATAGGATGACTGCCAGCAAGCCCGAGGCCAGTGCAGCTCTGCTGTGGAAGAGGATACCGATCAGAACTGGAATGCAGGCAACAGCGAGGCCGATGATCGGAATATGATTCAGCGCCACATGCAGATGAGCGGGGGTAATGAGCGTCTCCATGGCGTTAGCCTTACCTTATGAACGTATCGATACAAGAGCGAAGCGATGCAGTGCTGGACAGTTGGGAGTTCTTGGTTCAGAAATGCGGCCATGAGCAACGGACAAGGCACAGCTGGCAACGTCATCGCATCTCTCGCCAGCTTCTTCATCCCGGGGTTGGGTCAGCTCATTCAGGGGCGCCTGCTTCCAGCGATCCTCTTTTTTGTGTTCACGGGGATTCTATGGGTCTTCCTGTTAGGCTGGATCATCCACCTGTGGGCCTGCCTTGACGCGGCCCTCTGGAAGTCAAAGGGTTAACTTATCAACGGTAGCGGCAGTGGCTCTTTTTGATCATCTGGCTAAGGGATTTACTTAGATTGTCGGAGGATTTACTCTGTTACAGAGTTTTAAAAGGAACTTGGCACGCTCTGTGCTTACACTTCTTAGCGGAACTTCTGTGGTTCCATCCAACCAAACCAAACCTACCATGAAACTCATCACACGCGTTGCTTCTGTCGCACTTGCGACAGTTGCAGTCACCTCTGCACTCCGGGCCGCCGAGACCAACTCGGTTTCCTCGGGGAAAAACTTCAAACAGCCCGTTGAGGAAGTAGCTGCCTCTCCCATGTTCACCGGCACAGTGACTACCGGATACGACAGCATGTACAACTTCCGTGGTGTCGACTGGATCCCAAACAAGGGTATCGCGACAGCCACCTTCACGCCTGTCTGGCACATCACTCCCAACGATACCTTCTCGGTGCCGCTTTGGTTCTGTGTCGCTCTCGGGCAGAACTCGCCTTTCAACGGCAATAACTACACTGAGTTGGATGTCTCCCCGAGCTACGTCCACACCTTCGGTAACTTGGCCGTGGGTTGTGGTTACACACTCTACAACTACTTCAACTACGGCTTCCCCCAGGAGGGCGGTGGAGAGAGCAGCTACAAGCCAGGTGGTACTGGTCTCCAGCATGAGGTGAACATCAACGCAAACTACACCGTTAAGACCGGTGCTGTTTCCTGGGTGCCATCCATTGCCTACTTCTACGAGCTTGGTCAGGCCGCGCCGAACAACTACGCCAGCATCAATGCTGGATCGAGCTTCCTGAGCCCTGCGCTGACGGTCAGCGTTCCTCTCTACAAGGACATCGTCAGCTTCAACCCAAACACCCAGTACAACATCTCCTTCGGGTATAATAACAAGACTGATGGAAGCAAGCTCTATGGGTTTAACAACTTTCAGATGACCGCGCCAGTAACGTGGAAGGTTACCAGCGCCATCTCCTTGACGGCGTACGTGGCCTACACCTACCAACCCGATCTTATGAACACTGTTTCAATGACAGCAATGCCGTACAACAGGTTTTACGGCGGCGCCAGCGTAGGTTATTCCTTCTAAAGTCTTAGGTTAGACTGACAACGAAGGCCCCGCCGGAAACGGCGGGGTCTTTTTTTTGTTTTAGAGCATTTCAAGCAACGTGATGGATTGGCTCTTGGGGGGCGAGAGGATGACGAGGTAAGGGTGCTTGACCGTAGATCGCCTTCAAAACGTTCTCGCAGTCGAAATCCCTCACAAGAATCAGAAGCGTAAGACGCTTGTTGCGAGGAGTTAAAACCAACTGCCCCGTCAACGGCACTCCCCCGGCGTCATCCACAGCTTGCAAAGCTTGGCATGAGTGCTAATTTTTGCGGCTCCATGGAAAAAAACATTCAAGACACGGCCGATTTCACCACGCGTCTTCTTCTTGAGAATAAGGCGTGGTCCCAAGAGATCTTGGAAAATAACCCGGACTTTTTTAAAACCCTCTCCAAGGCGCAGCACCCCGACTACCTCTGGATCGGTTGTTCGGATAGCCGGGTTCCTGCGGAGACCATCGTCAATGCCAAACCCGGCCAGATCTTCGTTCACCGCAACATCGCCAACCAGGTTATCAACACGGATTTCAACTGCCTCAGCGTCATCCAGTACGCCGTGGCGGTGCTCAAGGTGAAGCATGTCGTCGTCTGTGGACATTACGGTTGCGGCGGCATCAAAGCGGCACTCCAGAGTCAGAGCTCCAGTCTCATGATCACCAACAAGTGGCTCATGCACATCAAGGATGTTTACCGGCTCCACAAGGAGGAGCTTGCAGGGCTTGACGAAGAGGCGATGTTGAAACGCCTCGTCCAGCTCAATGTCATGGAGCAGGTCCAGCGCATAGCCCACACATCCATCATCCAAACTGCATGGAAGGAGTCCCAATTCCCGAAATTGCACGGGTGGGTCTACGGATTGGAAAACGGCCTTTTGGAAGAGTTGGTGACTCTCGACCATACGACGAAATTGGAATCGATCTATCGTTACGACGACTGATCCCTCGTACCCATCGAAAAAGCCTTCTCCTCGACAGGGGGAGCACCCTCCACAGTGAAAACCAACGCCCGTTACTATCTAGATAACCTCCGCTACGACATCCCCGCCAGCATCGGCGTCTTCCTCGTGGCGCTTCCTCTCTGCCTCGGCATTGCGCTAGCCTCGGGAGCGCCGCTCTTCTCCGGCATGATTGCGGGGATCATCGGTGGCCTTGTCGTGGCTTGGGCCAGCGGATCCCAACTCAGTGTTTCCGGCCCCGCCGCGGGACTCACGGTCATCATCTTCGGTGCCATTGAGGAACTAGGTGGCTTTGGGCCATTCCTCATGAGTTTGGTGCTGGCGGGGGGCATCCAGTTGGCGCTGGGATACGCCCGTGCTGGCACGATCGGAGCCTTTTTTCCCTCCACCGTGATCAAGGGGATGCTCTCTGCCATCGGGATCATCCTGATTCTGAAGCAGATTCCGCATGCAACCGGATTTGATTCATCCATGGAGGGCGATGAGTCTTACATGTGGGATACGGCCGGAGGCACACTCCGCATGGTCATGGATTCCCTCCGCGGGGTTTCCTGGGGTGCGACGCTCATCACTGTCGTTGCACTTGCCATCCTGTTCTTCTGGGAATCCAACTTGATCCGCCGGCATGTCTTTCTGAAGTTGGTTCCGGCCCCGTTGCTCGCCGTGGCATGGGGCGTGGTGTTCAATCAGCTGGCCACCAGTTATTTTCCCGACTTGGCGGTCCATCCCAAACACCTTGTCACCCTGCCGCTGCTTGATTCACCGATGGATTTCTTCAAGCAGTTTCAGCTCCCTGACTTCACTTCCCTAGGCAACCCGTTGGTCTACAAAACCGCGTTTGTTCTGGCTGTCGTGGCGAGTCTGGAGACCCTTCTCAGTATCGAGGCAGTCGACAAACTCGACCCGCACAAACGGGTCGCCCCGACCAACAGGGAACTCAAGGCCCAGGGGTTGGGGAACATGCTCAGCGGCTTCGTCGGCGGCCTTCCGCTGACGGCCGTCATCGTCAGGAGTTCCGCCAACATCAACTTTGGCGGTCGAACCCGTATCTCCTGCTTCCTTCACGGCGTCCTGCTCCTGCTCGCCGTTCTCTTCCTCGGCGGTCTTCTCAACAAAATCCCGCTGGCCTGTCTTGCCGCCATCCTGCTCCAGACCGGCTACAAATTGGCCAAGCCGGCGCTCTTCCGTGAGCAGTTTGCCAAGGGATGGAACCAGTTCCTGCCCTTCCTCATCACGATCGTGGCGATCGTTGCTACGGATCTGCTGCTTGGCATCGCGATCGGCATGGCGATCGGGTTGATCTTCGTGCTGAGGTCCAATTTCCATCGGTCCATCTCGCTCGTTCGGCACAACACCAGTTATCTGCTGCGACTGAACAAGGATGTCTCCTTCCTCAACAAAGCCTACCTCCGCAAACTTTTGGACTCCATTGAGCCGGGATCCGATGTCACCATCGACGGGAAAAGGGCTGTTTTTGTCGACCAGGATATTATCGAGACGCTGTACGATTTCGTCATGGATTCCCGGTCGAGGGATCTACGGATCATTGTAGAGGGCGTTTCTCTGCCGGAACCGACGTCGGGTTCGGGGCACTAAGGATTAATAGGCTAGGACTTTGGTCAGGAATCGCTGTGCCACGAGGGAATGAGGATTGTTAAAGAACTCTCCAGTCGGTCCTTTCTCCATAACACGCCCCTCGGCGAGGAAAGCCACCTGATCGGCGATCTTGCGAGCAAATCCCATCTCGTGGGTGACCAGCAGCATGGGAGTCCCGGCATCCTTCAATTCGGCGATGAGCATCAAAACCTCGGCTGTCATCTCAGGATCAAGGGAGGATGTAGGCTCGTCAAAAAGGAGAAAGCGGGCCTTGGATGCCAGCGCACGGGCGATCGCGATCCTTTGCCGCTGACCACCGGAAAGCTGGAATGGAAATTTCTGCCCATGTTCCGCCATGCCAAGACGCTCCATCACTTCCAGGGTTCGATGAGTGGCATCCCGCTCATCTAGACCGTGAACTTGGGTCAAGGGGACCATCACGTTCTGAAATGCCGTCATGTGGGGAAAGAGATTGAAGGCCTGGAAGACGACGCCGAGCTTGCGTCGGTAGTCCCGAAGCACCGGCTCTTTTTCGCAAAGGGGTGCCTCTTCTCCGTTAAGGATTAACGATCCCGAATCTGGCCGTTCCAAGCCGGCGATGATGCGGAGGAGGGTCGACTTTCCGCTCCCGCTAGGCCCGAGCAGAGCGAGCACATGGGGAAATTCCACGCTCAGGCAGAGATCGTCTAGCACGAGACGGCTTTCGCTTCCGAATCCAAAGCTCTTCGTAATGCCTAGGGCTTCAAGTTTCATAGCGCAGGCGTTTTTCGAGCAGCTTGGAGAGGAGGGAGATGGGAAGCGTCAGGGCGAGGTAACCAATCGCGAGCGGCAGATAGCTCTCGAGCGTTCGATACGTCGCGGAATTTACCTGTTGAGCGGCAAGGGTGAACTCCCCGATGCCGATGATTGAGAGGAGCGAGGAGTCCTTGATCAGGGAGGCAAATTGACCTGCAAGCGGAGGAAGGATCTGACGCAGGGCCTGGGGGGCGATGACATAGCGGTATGTCTGCAGGGTGGTGAACCCGATGGAGCGCGCAGACTCGAGTTGGGAGGCAGGGACGGATTCGATGCCGGAGCGGATCATCTCCGCAAGATAGGCGCCACTGAAGAGGGAGAGGATGAGTACCCCCGCGATGAGACGATCCTGAAGTCCGATGCCATTGGCCACCACGTAGAAGAGAAAAAGAATCTGGGCTAGAAGAGGCGTTCCTCGGATTCCCTCCACGTAGAGCAGTGCAGCCGAACGAAGTGGCAGAATCCGGGAGCGACTCGCGAGGGCTACGCCGAGACCGATGAGGCAGCTCGCGAAGAGAGCGAGGAGTGAAATCAGGATGGTGAGTAACCATCCCTTCCAGAAGACATCCCGGTATGACCAGACAGACTCCCAACCTTTTTGAGAGACTCCCGCAGCCCCACCCATGACACTGGTGCAGAGGAAGCCTGCCGCCAGCAGGATCAGTAGCAACCACAGGCCTCGCAGCCATGCAGGTGACTTACGCCCAGGGGATTCGATGAAGAAGGCGGCGGCCGGCATGAGCCTAAGGTTTCACGAGCGCTGGAAACGGAAAAACTCTTCGGCGGTGCGCGTCGTTGCAGCAGCAATCTCTACAACGGAGACACCCCGCTCCTCGGCAATGGATTCAGCCACGAGGCGTGTGTGAGCCGGTTCCGCACGCTTGCCGCGATGAGGGACCGGGGCGAGGTAGGGGCAATCGGTCTCCACCATATAGCCATTGGTGGGAACCGCGGCGGCTGTCAGGCGAACCTGCTCCGCATTCTTGAAGGTGATGATGCCAGTGAACGAGACAAGGTGCCCGAGGGCCCGCACCTCCTCCGCCTCCTCGGGTGTGCCGCCAAAGCAGTGGAAGACGCCGCGCACTTTGCCGGTGTAGGGACGAAGAATCTCCAGGGTATCCTCCCAAGAGGAGCGTTGATGGATCACCGCATTGAGACCAAGCTCCACCGCCAGATCCAACTGCATCCTGAAAGCGTCGGCTTGCGCCGCCTTCCAAGACCCTTCAGCGATCATTCGCGCCTGATCTCCCGCGCATTGGGCCAGGAGGGCTGAGTCCACCGCTGCAACCTTTGGTGGCTGAAGTTCGTCAGGGACATGGTGGTAGTCGATGCCGGTCTCACCGATCGCCACGACCTTGGGATGGCGGGCGAGGTCGCTCAGTTCGGGAAGGAAGTCGAGTCCCTCCTCAAGGACATTGGTCGGATGAATGCCGACCGCCGCATAGACGCCTGGGAAGCGTTCCGTGAGAGCCACAGCTCGGCGACTGCTCTCGAGTCCTGTCCCGATCGTGATGATCCTAGTGACACCGGCTTCTAAGGCCCTGGCCACCACCCCCTCCAGATCGGGTTGAAAATCGGGATAGTCGAGATGGGCGTGGGTATCGATCAGATCCATGGGGGAAAATGGAAAAGTTAAAATGAAGAATGAAAAAAGGGAGGGAGGGCTCTCTGTTTCAAACTTCAGCCTTCTCCTCTAGTCCCCATATCCGTTCGGGTGCTTCACGTGCCAGGCCCAGGCACTCTCGATGATCGTCTTGATGTCCTGATACTTTGGTTGCCATCCTAGTTCGCGGCGAACCTTGTCGGAGCCTGCGATGAGGTGGGGAGGGTCGCCGGCGCGGCGTGGTTTCTCCACAGCCTTGATCTCCTTGCCGGTGACGGCACGGCAGCAGTCAATGACCTCCTTCACGGAGGTGCCTCCACCGGTTCCTAGGTTGTAGAAGGCGCTCTCCTTTGCGGTGAGCGCTAGGAGGTGAGCCTGAGCCAGATCCACGATGTGGATGTAGTCACGGACGCAGCTGCCATCGGAGGTCGGGTAGTCTGTTCCGTAGATTTCGACAGACTCCTTCTGGCCGAGGGCGACCTTGAGCACGTTCGGAATGAGGTGTGTCTCGATGCGATGATCCTCACCGAACTGCTCTGTGGCTCCCGCCGCATTGAAGTAACGGAGAGCGACAAAGGTGAGTCCATGCAACTCACCGTACCAGCGGAGAATCTTCTCGAACATGAGCTTCGATTCGCCGTACGGATTGATCGGCTTCTGGGGAAGCGTCTCATCGATTGGCATCGACTCCGGGATGCCGAAGGTAGCACAGGTGGAGGAGAAGACGAAGCGCTTCACCCCCTCGGCCACCATGGCGTCCAGAAGGTTCACGCCGTTGCCGACATTGTTGCGGAAGTACTTTCCTGGGTTGGTCATCGACTCACCGACCAGAGCATTGGCTGCAAAATGCATGACCGCTTCGGCCTTGGATTCGCGCAGCGCCAGCTTGATCGACTCGATGTCAGCGAGGTCGCCTTGAAAAAATTGAGCCCTGGGATCGATGGCGAGCTTGTGCCCCTCGCTTAGGTTGTCAAAAACGGCCACGGTGTAGCCTGCATTCAGGAGCTCTTCGACACAGATGCTGCCGATGTACCCTGCTCCTCCGGTGACTAGGATGGTTTTCATAGAGACAGAGTAAATGCTTCGGGCCTCAGGTAAAACAATTATGACGCGTAATTCTTGGTATGGCGTTTGCTTAAACCTATCAACATGTTGAGTATCCCTACAGGACTCCGGCCATGCAAGTGGTTGGGTTCCTAGTTCCGCTGAACAGGTTTGGTCATAACTCGACAAAGCAGGCCTTCACTTTCCCAGCCCCACCAGATGCTTCTCCAAATCAACCACACCACCGAGTACCGGTACAGCCATCCCGTCGAACTCACTCCTCATTGGCTAAGGCTTGCGCCTCGTTCCACGCCGGGTCTTCATGTGCTCAAATCCGATATCGTTGTCTCCTCCAACGCAGCTGTTCGATGGAACCTCGACGCCGAGGGTACAATCCTAGGCAAGGCCACCTTCCCGGATAAGTCGGATAACTTGCTGATTACTAGCCACCTCTTGTTGGAGCAGAAAATCACGAATCCGTTTGATTTCCTGCTCGATGAGCGGGCTCTTCAGCTCCCGATCTCTTATACCGATCGGGAAATCGCTTGCCTGGCACCCTATCTGCTCCCCGGGGAGGGGGCTGCCGACGTTGAATTGAGCAATTTTCTTCGCCCCTTTCTGAATGGGGTCTCCGCTGTGCCATCCACGCTGGGAACCCTTACTTCACTTTGTCGGGCTCTTTCCGCGCTTTTCCGTTACACGGTGCGTCACGAGGAGGGGATCCGGAGCTGCGAGGAGACCATCAGGCTTGGCGAGGGGACTTGCCGCGATTTTGCTCATTTCTTCATCGAGGCGGCACGCTCCCTTGGGGTCGCTGCACGCTACGTCAGTGGCTACCTCTGTTCTTCGCCCGATGGAACGGGAGGGGATGCCCACACGCACGGATGGTGCGAGCTCTACCTGCCGGGTGCCGGATGGAGAGGATTTGATCCGACCAACGGAATCCTAGCTGGTGCTCACCACATCGTTGTCGCCATGTCGCTAGCTGCGGGGGAGATCCCGCCAGTGGAGGGATCATACTGTGGGGAAGCTGGGTTGTGCGTTGCGCACGAGGTTTCCATTTCAGCACAGGAACTGCTGCTGGGAGAGGAGTCATAACCGGATTGCTGACGCCGGAAGTCATTCTTGCGCGGCCTCACAACCAGGGGAGACATGTCTGGCCTTTTCCGGCAGTCAGCTAACCTTGATTTTCGGAGCCTTCGCTTTTTCCTCTTCCTTGGTTTCGGGAGCCCCTGATTTCTTCTCCTTGGATGTCGGTGGAAGGACGGGAGGGAAGCCGTTTAAGCGCCGCCAGATCTCGTAACCAAGAGGCACGCGGTTGAGGAAGACCCAACCCACCACCTGATTTCCTTGGCGTAAGAACTTGGAGTCTGGCCAGTCATCACCCGGAACATGGTGATCGGGTTCGATCAGAATGCGAAAGCCGCCGGTGGCATCGCTCGCCTGATCAACTTGGCGCACCTTGCCTCCAAAGGTTCCGATTGAGACATCGGGGAACCCTGAAAAGAGAATGGCTGGCCATCCTTCAAACTGAAGACGGGCCTGTGGCAGGGATCCTTTGCGGTGCGCATAAGCAAGGACAAGGGGGGCATCACGGCCATCAAGTGTGAGTTCGACCACCCGGTCTTTTGTATCGGGAATGATCGTGCAGAGTTCGTCCCCCTCCTTGAGATACTGCCCGCCACCACCCACGTTGGCGTGAACGCGGAAGACGACGCCGTCGCAGGGAGCCACCACGTGGCGAGCCTTGAACCGCTCCACGCGGTTCTCGATTTCCTGCACCTCTCGCTCCGTGGTGAAGAGAGACTGTTCACCCTTGCGGAGATTGCTTCTGGCTACCGCAATCGAGGAGATGCCGGCGGCATCTGTCTGGAGGACTTGAGCCTGTTGAGTGAGGTAAGCGGCCTTGGCGCGCTCCAGTTCAGCGGCGGAACGCTCTTTGTCGATGGAGGCACGGTCGATGCGCAGCTTGGCCTCCTCGCGGGAGAGCTTGCTCTCGATCGCCCCCAAGGTGCCGCTTGAATGCAGCTTATCGATCATGTCAAAACGGGTCTGTTCAAAGGTCTGGGAGTACTTGGCGTTGGAGAGGACATGATCAGCCACCTCGATCGCCTTGCGGGTAGATTCAAGATTGGCTTTGGCGGCATTGACCGCTGCTTCCCGGGCGGCCTCCGTGGCGGTGGTGGCACCCTGCAGTTCGATGACTTCCTGTTTCCCGGCCAAGAGACGACCACGTAGAAACTCCAACTGAGCTGTCAGCCTGGCACCGAGATCCGGATCGTTGTCCTCGAGGTCGACCACGCGGTCACCCTTCTTGACGACGGATCCCTCCACGACATGCCACTTATGCACCTGGCCCGGAATCCGTGCCGTGAGGACCTGTGATCGCTCCACGGGGGAATAGGCGATCATGGTGCCGCGCCCCTGCACGGTCTGCTGCCATGGAACGAATGCCAGCAAAAATGGGGATGCAGCCATGCACCAGAGCACGATCTTGGAAATACGAAGAACAAACGGCGGGGTCTCCGTCGCATGCGTGAGATCCTCAAGGGTTACTGGAGCCGACTTGGAAGCGTCGTCGTGGGATGGGCTGCTGGTCATCGTAACGTGACAGTGGTGCCAATGCGTTCTGCGACATCGCGCCTTGTGGTGGCCGCTACAAGGGTCCAGGGCGCGTCGGGTGAGGTAAGCTTTGTGATCAAATTGGAATGCAGACCAGGATCAAGGAGATCGAGTGTTCCGTCGAGAAGCAGGAGGCGGGGTTTTGCCAAAATGGCACGTGCGATGCCGAGAAGGACTGACTCGGAGGTGGAGAGGGGCCATCCAGTGGAGGAGAGAGGCGTGACCATTCCCAATGGAAGAGAGGCAATACGGTCGGCCAGACCCGCATCGGTGAGCGCTTCTCGGATCTCCTCCACGCCGATTTCCTCATTCCCGGCACGGAGATTTTCAAGAATCGTTCCGGAAAAGACCTCCCCGCGTCCGGCGTTGGCGATCAGTCTCCGAGCCGCCGAGCGGTCCAAGGCTTGCGAGCTGATCCCGTCAAACGATACCCGCGCCCCCTCCGGAGAGCGCAGGAGGGAGAGGGTCTCCATGAATCGAGACTTACCGCTTCCCGGAGCACCAAGCAGGGCGATCTTGGAACCGGAGGGGGCATCCAAGGTGATCTCCCCTGCGGGGCTGGGGCAGCTCGCCTTGATGGAGAGCGGCTTTACAGACGGGAGAAGGACTTCGCCTCCTTCGGGCTCTAGGGTGAAGTTGTCGATGACGCCGAGCTTATCCAGTGATGCCTCAAGGTCGTAGAAGGCCTCGAGATGTTTCCCGGTCTTGGCCAGCGCCGCCAGGACAAGGGTCACGATGAGTTCCGAGGCGACAAGTTGACCGAGCGTGAGTTGGCGATTAATCACCAACCATCCGCCCAGTCCAAGCAGGAGCGTGCTTGCGATGGCTTCCAGGAAAATCACAAAGAGCGTCTGCCGCCAGACCACGCGGAAGTGCTGCTTTCTGGCTCCGACGTAGTCGGCTGTGTGAGCGCGTGCACGGTTGAGAGCCACATCCTGCATTGCTCCCGCACGGAAGAGGGAGGGGGAGCGGGCGATCTCGCCGATCCACCCAGCGAGGTCGAATTTTGCATAACTCTCTTCAATGCTTGAGGAGACGCCACCCTTTCCAAAGATAACGGTCACCACGACCACCGAAAACACGAGAACCAATGCAAAACTGAGCAGGTAGGGGTGGTAGCAGGAGAGAAGAATCAGGCCGACGATGGTGACCATCAGAATGGCGACGCCGTCGACAAGGAGTCCTGCCAAGGCTTTCTGGACGGAGGAAACCTCGAAGAAACGATCTGCAAGCTCACCCGCATTACGACCTTCAAAGCTCGAGATCTCAGCACGTGAGAAATGGGCGGAGAACTTCTCGGCGTAACGGACGAAGAGGCGCCTTTGGAGATACTCGGCGACAAGGAACTGAAGGGACTTCAGCGAGGCCGCGATGAGAAGCAATGTCAGCATCACCAAGGCCAGGGCAATCACTGGCCAGAGCAGGACACCAAACGCGACGGTGTTCACCAGGGTCTCGATCGCGGCTGGAGCAGCGATGGAAAGCAGTCCCACGCAAAGGGCAAAAACCAGAATCATCCCCACGTCACGGGGATCTAGATCCAATGCGCTTTTGAGACGCATCCACGGGCCTTGATCGGGATGATGGCGCGGGTGAATCATGGCAGGTCGAGTACTCTAAGGGTTGAAGTCCATTCTATCCATTAGATCGGCTGAAACATGGCGTTTGATATTCTCAAACAACTATCTGGCCCTTTTTATAAACGACGAGAGAGCGCTTGCTCGCCCGTCCAGTCATTATCGAGCAGTCTGGGCTGATCGACCCTCAAGTTTAGACCGCTTGCTCGCCAGTCTCGTCCGTACGGATGCGGATGGCATTCTCGACGGGAAGCACGAAGACCTTACCATCACCGATTTTACCGGTTTTGGCAGCGGCAACAATGGCCTTGATGGCACTCTCGACAGCGTTGTCGGCAAGGACAACCTCGAGCTTAATCTTGGGCAGGAAATCGACGGTGTACTCACTGCCGCGGTAGATCTCGGTGTGACCCTTCTGTCGGCCGAATCCCTTGACCTCGGTCACGGTCATTCCTTCAATGCCGATTTCGCTGAGAGCGTCCTTCACTTCTTCAATCTTGAAAGGCTTGATAATGGCTTCGATTTTTTTCATGGCTCGAGGATCTTAATGATTGTTGGGAGGTTTGGGAAGAGTGTGCTTAGCCGTTCACGGTGTAACCTTCTTCACCATGGTCATGAATGTCGAGCCCCTGTGACTCGATTTCTCCAACAGGTCGAAGTCCAACGGTCCATTTAACCGCTAATGTGACCAGCAGGGTGGCGGGAAGAACAAGAAGAAGTGTGATGCCGATCGCCTTTAGCTGAACCACCCAGAGGGAGCCACCTTCAAGTGCAGCTTTGAGTCCGTTGGCCTCGGCAATGCCACTGAGGAGGTTTGGATTAGCGGAGGCGGAGGCAAGGAGACCGGCCAGCATCAGGCCGATGGTACCGCTGACGCCGTGGACACCAAAAACATCGAGGGTATCGTCGTAACGGAAAGTACGCTTGATGGTCGTGCAGGCCAGGTAGGAGATGGAGCCTGCAGCAGCACCCACGATCACGGCGCCCCCCGCAGTGACGAATCCACAGGCTGGGGTGATACCCACGAGTCCGGCCACTGCTCCCGAGCAGAAGCCAAGGACACTCGGCTTTCCTTGACGTAAGAACTCGATGAGAGGCCAGACAAGGCTGGCTGTCGCACCCGCTAGGGTAGTGGTCAGGAAGGCGTTCGCGGCGATTCCATCCGCAGCAAGGGCGCTGCCAGCATTAAAGCCATACCATCCAACCCAGAGGATACCTGTTCCCACGGCGGCGAGCACCATGCTGTGCGGCATCATCGGCTCGCGTCCATATCCATGGCGTTTGCCGAGGATTAAGCAGAGGACTAATGCGGACCATCCGCAGGCCATCTCGACCACCATTCCCCCGGCAAAATCAATGGCCGGAACAGCAGCTTTGGCATTCCAGACACCGTTAAGCAGTCCCGTGGTACCCCACGCCATGTGGGTCAGGGGAATGTAGACGAGGAGGAACCAGAGGAAGGCAAAAAGCATCGCCGAGGTGAACTTCATCCGCTCTGCCGAGGCACCAAAGATCAGGACCGGGGTGATGATGGCAAAGGTGAGCTGAAAGATGCAGAAGACGTTCTGGGGGATCCAGTAAGCGTAGTCGGTATTGGGCGCACCACCCACGTCACGCAGGAAGAAAAACTCAGTTCCACCCAGAAAGGGGCTAAGAGCATGCGCCAGCGGGGAGGCTCCCTCGACGGCAAAGCTCTTTCCAAAAACCATGCTGTATCCAAAGGCCCACCAGATGACAGAGATCAATGCCGTGATTCCGAGGCAGAGGGCCGCCATGGAGAGGACGTTCTTCTGTCGGACCAGCCCCCCGTAGAAAAGGACCAGGCCGGGCAGGGTCATGAAAAGCACCAACGCCGCAGAGACCATCATCCAAGTGGTGTGGGCGGGAGAGGCGGCGGGGGCGATGCCGGTCGGGGCTGGATCGGAATTGGTCCGCTCAGCCTCGCTATAGGCGACGCGCTGTTCGAGCGTGGGAGTGGAGGGGGCTGAAACGGTCGTTTTTTGGGGTTCCTCGGCATGCAGGAGCCCGAGAGAAACGAGGGCCAAGGCTGTCGCGGTGAGGAGGATTCGGGAAAAGGAGAGCGGGCGCATGGTGAAAGAAGATGCTGGTTATTACCCAAGTTCCTCTCCGCAAGCCAGATTTTCATAATCACTCCATCCGATTACCTCCTGGGTCGATTCCCAAGGAGTTCCCGCAGGGCTTTTCAGAACACAAAAAGGCGGAGACCGAAGTCTCCGCCTTTCTGTGATGGGTGTTGAGTTCCCTGTCTTAGAGAACCTTAGACCGCCTTATCGCCTGTCTCGTCGGTGCGGATACGGACCGCGCTCTCGACGGGCAGGATGAAGACCTTACCGTCACCGATCTTACCGGTCTTGGCTGTCTTTACGATTGCCGCGACGGCTCCTTCGACGGCGCCGTCAGAGACGACGATCTCCAGCTTGATCTTGGGCAGGAAGTCCACGGTGTACTCGCTGCCGCGGTAGATCTCGGTGTGGCCCTTCTGGCGGCCGAAACCTTTGACTTCCGTCACGGTCATTCCTTCGATCCCCAGTTCGCTGAGGGCGTCTTTGACCTCCTCGAGCTTGAAGGGTTTGATGATTGCTTCGATTTTTTTCATGTGCGTTGTTGGGTATGAGTTGAACCTGCCTGTGTTTAGTGGTTGTAGCCCTCCTCACCGTGATCGGTGATGTCGAGGCCCTGGTATTCAGCTTCAACCGAGGGACGAAGTCCGAAGATCAGCTTCACCACGAAGGCGATCACGACGGTACCCACCACTGCGAGGGCGATGGTGACTCCTGCGGCCTTTGCCTGAGCCAGGACGAGCGAGTGATCCGTGATGGCCTTGGCAAGGCCGTTGGCTGTGGCTGCTGCTCCACCGAGGTTGGCATTGACGGAGGGATCCACCAAGACGCCCGTGATGAGTGCTCCGACGGTTCCGCCGACGCCATGGATGCCGAAGGTGTCGAGAGCGTCATCGTACTTGAAGATGTTCTTCACCACGGTGCAGGCGATGAAGGGGATGACTCCGGCAAGGATACCAATGATCACTGCGCCGCCTGCATTCACGAATCCGCAGGCTGGGGTGATGACCACGAGTCCTGCCACTGCTCCAGAGCAGAAACCGAGGACGCTTGGCTTGCCCTTGAAGATCCACTCGATTAGGGGCCAGGTGAAGGCGCCGACTGCTGTTGCGAGCGTGGTGGTGAGGAAGGCGTTGGCGGCGACACCGTCTGCTGCCACGGCGCTACCGGCGTTGAAACCGTACCAACCAACCCAGAGGAGGGCGGTGCCGATGAAAGTGAGAACCAGGCTGTGGGGAGGCATGGGCTCTTTGCCGTGCCCGACGCGCTTGCCGAGGATCAGGCAGAGGATGAGGGCGCTCCATCCGGAGGACATGTGCACAACGGTTCCGCCGGCAAAGTCGATCGCAGGAATCTTGGCGGTGGCGTTCCAGACACCGTTCATCAGGCCGGTGCTACCCCAGACCATGTGGGCGAGAGGGAAGTAGACGATGAACATCCAGCAGAACACAAAAGCCATCAGGGCGCTGAACTTGAGGCGCTCGGCCGTGGCTCCGAAGATGAGGGCTGGAGTGATGATTGCGAAGGTCAGCTGGAAGATCGCGAAGATATTCTGGGAGACCCAGTAGGCGTAGCTGGTGTTGGGGTCAGAGGTGACTCCCTTGAAGAAGAAATTCTCCGTGCCACCGATGAAGGGGCTGGCGAAGTTGCTGCCGAAGACAAGGCTGTAACCCACGGCCCACCAGATCACGGAGACCATGGCGGTGATGCCGAAACACATCGCAATGATGGAGAGGACGTTCTTCGAGCGGACCAGACCACCATAGAAGAGAGCCAGACCGGGAAGGGTCATCATCAGTACGAGGAGCGAGGAGACCATCATCCAGGCGTTGTGACCTGCGATGGCCACCGGGGCGATGTTCGTCGGGGTCGGATCACCATTGGTAACCGCGGCCAGCAGGAAAGCGTTCTGTGCGGCCACCGGCGCATTGGTGAATGCAATCGGTGTCGGTGCCGGAGCAGCAGCCGGAGCATCTTCGGCGTGGAGGGCTGAGGTGACAGCGCCGAGCATCGCCAAGGAGGCGACAGCTGCAAGCAACCGGACCAGGGAGGTTGTTTTTTTCATCATGGTTTGGTGTTGTTTTGGAGCACCCGGTTTGGATGCGGTAAAGCTTACCAAGCAACCTTCGTGCCAACTTTTCCGGACGCATTCTTTTCAGGTTTGGAACAGTGTTGTCACAAAAGAGAGGTGGTGATTTATAACCACTGACCGGCATCAAGGTGCGCTTTGGCTTTATTTAGCCATTTCTTATCTTTTGAGGTCCGGATCGTCCTTAAAACAACGAAAAGCAGTTCTGTAACCACAAACTTGCAGTCCCTGCTATAACGACCCATGCGCATTTTGTTTCGGGTTTTCGCTTACACGGCCCGCTATCCTTGGATGGCGGTGGCCACCATGATCTGCGCGGTCGGCGGTACCCTCATGGTGGCGGTCTTTCCAGCCGTGACCCAGCAGGTGATTGATGTGGTCCTGCGCCAGCACCACCCGGAGAAGCTTCTCCCTCTGATCCTAGCGGGGCTTGCCGCCTTCTTCGCCCAGGACCTGCTCAACTGCCTGCGCATCCTGCTCAACAATCACTTCGAGCAGCGGGTGATCTTTGACCTTCGGAGTGATCTCTACGCACGCATCCAGATGCTCCCCCTGCCGTGGTTCGACAACCGCTCCACCGGCGACATCATGACCCGTCTGGTGGAGGATGTGACCAATGTGGAGCGCGTCCTGATCGATGGCATCGAGCAGGGGACCGTGGCCATCCTTCAGATCGGTATCGTGCTGGCGCTCATGGCCCATTACAGCCGCGACCTGATGCTCGCTTCGCTCGCCCCCGTCCCCTTCCTCGCCACGGGAGCCCTCATCTACACCCTGACAGCACGCAACCGTTACCGCGCGCAGCGCAAGGCGACCTCGGCGCTCAACTCCCTCCTCCACGATAACCTCGACGGCATCCGCCAGATCAAGACCTACGCCAGCGAAACGCGGGAGCATGCCCGCTTCAATGCGGCGAGCGACGCGCTCCGCAGAGCCTCACTGGTGGTGATGCGTGTCTGGGCGATCTACAGCCCTTCGATGAACTTCTTCGGTTCGGCAGGAATGGTCATCATCCTCTGGGTGGGTGGCTCTCAGGTCCTCTCGGGAAAAATGGAGATCGGTGTCCTGGTCGCTTTCCTTGTCCTTGCCCGCTACCTCTACGAGCCAGTCGGTCGCCTCCATTCCCTCAATCAGCTCTTGCAGTCGGGACGCGCCGCCAGCGAGCGGGTCTTCTCCATCCTCGATGCTCCGATGGAGGAGGGATGGCGCAATCCCCCCCCGAGTGCCGGCGACGTAGCCCTGAAAGGTGACGTGCGATATAATGGTGTCGGCTTCGAGTACCAGCCGGGGACGGCCGTGCTGCACGACATAACCCTCCATGCGCGTCCCGGCGAGATGATCGCGCTGGTTGGCCCTACCGGCGCAGGGAAGACCTCCCTGATCCACCTGCTGAGCCGATTCTACGAGCTCTCCTCGGGTGAGATCCTGCTCGATGGGCAGCCGATCCGAGAGATCCCGCTCAGCCAGCTCCGTAGCTCCGTGGCGATGGTGACTCAGGAGAGCTTCCTCTTCAATGGCACCACCGCGGACAACCTTCTCATCGGTAAGCCCGATGCCACGGAGGAGGAGATGTGGCGCGCCCTTGCTGGGGCGAATGCAGAGGTCTTCATCAGAAGACTTCCCAAGGGGCTCCACACGCAACTCGGAGAGCGTGGGGTCAAGTTGAGTGTCGGTGAGAAGCAGCGCCTCTCCATCGCACGCGCTCTACTCAAGAATCCTCCGATTCTCGTCCTCGATGAGGCGACCGCTAGTGTCGACAACACAACTGAGCGGCTGATTCAGGAGGCGCTCCAGCACCTGCTCGCGGGACGCACGAGCTTCGTCATCGCCCACCGTCTCTCCACAGTTCGCCACGCAGACCAGATTCTTGTCATGGAGCGTGGCCGGATCGTCGAGCGGGGCACTCACGAGACCCTGCTTGCCGCCGAGGGGCTCTACGCATCGCTCTGCCACGAGGCCGATGCCCATCATGGTGTTTTCGGGGCGTCCGAGCAGAGAGCGGTTCCGGAGGAACAGGCTCTCGAGATCGATTAACGCGCGCTGCCTGAAGTTCAGCTCCCTCAGCCGACCAGCTCCATGCGGAGAGCTTCAAGCTCCTCCCAGCGGGCCATCGTCGTTTCGATGGTGTGGTGGAGTCTGTTGAGC
>Ga0007795_10000039_pt1 | contig 26020 bp, 22 predicted proteins | sample CryBogmetaGMA1M_FD_60369 | JGI IMG/M metagenome (GOLD analysis project Ga0007795, IMG submission 60369) | Freshwater microbial communities from Crystal Bog, Wisconsin, USA - MA1M | ecosystem: Environmental > Aquatic > Freshwater > Lake | place: Crystal Bog, Wisconsin, USA | collected 2009-07-06
GAATAGACCGGTGGTCCGGCTTTCCAAACGCGTTGCAACACATAGGCCCGCAGGGTCTCTGGCGTTAGGCCCAGCGTATAGAGGGGCTCAACGGCGGGCAAATGCGTTTGGTGCGCCAGAAGCTGGCGGGTGGTGAGGGCGCGTTCGTGGGCGGCGCTATCATATTGGCGCAAGTCCGGGATATAACGCCTCAAAGGCTCGTCGAGCGCGAGCTTGCCCTCATCGACAAGCCGCATGATGCATTGGACCGTTAACATGACTTTGGTCAGGGAGGCCAAATCAAACCACATGTTGCGTGTGAGCGGTACACGCTCCGGCTCGATCTGTGCGAAGCCCGCGAAACGCACCGCACGCTCCCCGTCCCGCGTGACGATGCCCAAAGCGGCGCCGGGAATTCGTGCCTCGGCCAGCGCTTTTTGCGTTGGTGCGAAAATCTCATCGATGTGTTCGAGAAGGCTCATGGTGTGAAGTCCTTAGCCGCAAGCGAAACCTCACCGCCTGTCATCGGATAGGGCACGCCCGTTGTTGAGGGTAGGCTGAGGGGTAGGCCCTTTACGCATCGCACCGCAAGCCAAGCAAAGCATTCCGCCTCGAGCGTGTCACCGTCCCAGCCAACCGTTTCAACCGGATCAACCGGAACGCCAAGCCTTTGCCTTAACCGTTCCATCAGGAACCGGTTGTGCCGCCCTCCGCCACCCACGAGCCAGCGTAATGGGGTTTCGGGAGCATGGTGCAGAGCGGCGGCAATTGACTCGATCGTGAAGGCTAACAGCGTTGCAGCACCATCGGCATCGGACAAGGGTGCCACGAGCGTCATCCAGCCGTGAAATGCGTTGCGATCCAGCGATTTCGGCGGCGATTTTCGGAAATAATCTTGGGTTAGAAACTTCTCGACTACGGACTGATGGACTTGGCCGGACGCGGCAAGCGTGCCATCCCGGTCAAAGGCTTGGCCCCTTCGTTCCCTTAGAAAATCATCCAACAGGGCAGAAGCGGGACCTGTGTCGAATGCAACAACCTGATCATGACTGATCGATGTCACATTGGCGACGCCGCCGAGATTGAGCACCATCAGCGGCATCGCAAAGCCGCCCGCTTGCACCAAGGCGCGATGATAGAGCGGCGCGAGCGGTGCACCCTGACCACCTGCCGCGACATCGGCTGAACGGAATTGGCTTACGGCATCAATCCCAAGCAGCGATGCTGCCCGCAGACCGTTAAACAATTGCCGGGTGAGGCCGCGTTCGGGTGCATGAAACACCGTTTGGCCATGAAATCCAACGAGGTCAATGCTTTCGCGCTTGATCTCGTTTTGGATCAAAAACTGCTCGACTGCCGCACAATGCGCGTCTGTTATGGCGTCCGCCAAGTCCAAAAGATCGGCGCTTTCCGCGCGGCGCGAATCCCCGATCAGTTGAATGAGTTCACCGCGAAGCGAGGCGGGATAGGCGCTCATCGAGGATGGACCCCGGATGATCGACGCCTCTCCATCCGTTTCAAGAAGTGCGACATCAATGCCATCCATCGAGGTGCCGCTCATCACGCCGATAACCTTCATAAGCCCGCCCGGTGCATTCAGTAGCTATTCATACGCAAGATGTTTTGCTCTTTATCATCGGGTATCGTCAATCCGAATGGGCTTCAAATGGGTAGAGTTGCTAAAATGGTCGCTCCTATGTCGAAGGTTTCTCTGAAGCGAGTCGGTGTTTTATGGATCGCCCTTCTCGGGCTGACGGCCTGTCAGCGCTATGAATGGGTTCATCCGACAAAATCGCTCGAACAATTCGGTCGCGAGAAATTTGCCTGCGAGGAACGCGCGTCCCGGCTTTATCCCGTGACACCGGTGACGACGGTACAGGGCGGCGGCTATATTTATGATGATTTTCCACGTTGTCGCCGCCATTTCGACGGGTTTAGCATGTGCTATGCTCAGCCGCCCATCTATGTGCCGCCAACCTATTCAACCCGCGATTTAAACGAAACGCCGCGCAATCAGGCGGTGGAGTCCTGCCTGTTCAGCAAAGGCTATCAGCTGGTTCCGGCCAAATAGCCCGAACGGTTACGGAGCCTTCCCTCGGACCCAATCTGGTTTGATTTTCATCGCCAATGGCAGTCCGATACCAATCAGCATGAACCGGGCAATATGGTGGACGCCGACAATGACGGGGTCAATATGCAGCGAAAAGGCCAGAGCTGTCATCGCTTCTAAGGCTCCAGGCGCAAAGGCGATAAGCGCTTCAGGGACCGGAAAGCCCACACTATACGCCACAAGAAGCGCGCCGATGAAGGCAATCACGGTTGAAACGAAGAAGGAAAGCAGGGCTGCGGGCCCGATGGCCGCAATCTCGCGGGCGCGCATCCCCTCGAAGCGACCACCAATTAAAGCACCGATGAGCACAAAGCCGAGCGTTGCCAGCGCCATTGGATACTGGCCCGGAAAAAGGCCGGCTCCGCGCAAGAGCCCGACAACCACCAGCGGCCCCAAGACGAAGGGCGCTGACATGTTCAGCATCCGAAAGCCTATACCGCCAGCCAATCCTAATCCGACAATAAGCAATAAAGTTAGCCCATTCATCGCAGGCTGCGTCATGCTTTGTGGGCTGCCAGATAGGCCCGCCAATACCAATAAAGACGGCAAAACCGCGACCAGCATCACAAGACGAAACAGTTGCACAATGGCAATGCGAGGAACATCCGCGCCCTCGTCCACCGCGACCGCCATAACGGCAGACAACGCTCCGGGCGTTGCCGCCAAAACGGCATCGCGCCGCTCCCAGCCAGAAAATTTAATCAACACGGCCGACGTCACGATCATGACGGTGAGACTTGTAACGGCAAGACCAAGCAGGCTTAAAGGAACAGTGACAAAGGCTTGAAGCGTTTCAGGTGTCACGGCTGCACCGAGTGTTAAGCCGGAAAAAAGCATCCCTACATCACGCAATGGCGAGGAAAGGGCGCCCCCTCGCCCCGTGGCAGCTAGCGCAATTGTGGCCGCCATAGCGCCGGTGAGCCAAGGCGCGGGAATAGCAAACCACCACCCGACTCCACCGCCAAGGACTGCCGCCAGCACCGTCCAATATTGTCCGGGACGCTTGAGCTGATCAGCGTATGTGCCATGAAAAAGGGTGCTGATAGGCACGTTACGTCCGTAACATTCGGGGGACTGCGGTTGCGAATGATCAATGAAACTACAGCTCCGAAATGTCAAATTCGTGATCCTGGATGGTCAAAAGCCAGGCCAGGATAAACCGTTGGAGTGTCTATGCTTTCAACGGTCGGGTGCCCGGCAATGTCTCGGGGGAGCGGTGTCGGGCGCCCACATTTTTAATTATGGCGATATCCCCTCGTTCCGGAAGCGCGTCTTTGGTTCAATAGGTTCCGGTAAGCGGACGCAAACGCCTAAGAACCACGCGCATCAGCCCATCATGACGCTCGTAAGCAATGATACCGTCGCGCTTTAGTTGGGAGAAGGCACGGCTGACCGTCTCAAGGGTTAGCCCAAGATAGTCGGCTATTTCGGAACGGGTCATCAAAACGCGAACGGATAGTTCGCCAGCCGAAGGCAACTCGCCGGGGTACCTGGCCTCGATGAGATCAAGAATATAGGACGCCACCCGCTCGACCGCCGATTTTCGTCCCAGCAAGACGGCATGCTCATGCAATGCGCAGATCTGCACCTTCAACAGATCGCCGACCAAGGAATTGAAGGCTGAAGAACGCTCCGCCTGCCCTTTTTCAAAAACCGTAAGGCGAACATCGGTAAGCGATTCCGCGACACTGTCGTGGTGGCCGTTTGGCGTGACGCCAAAAATACCACCCGGTCTTAAAACCTCGAAGATTTGCCGGCGACCATCCGGCAAAAGCTTGGAGATCATCACTTCACCGGAGACAACCCGGTAAATGGCGCGTGCCGGCTCGCCCTCATCAATGATGGTGACCCGTGGCGGAAAATCGACCGAGCGGCCGATACCGGGGCCCACGGCCCCGGCAAGTTCAGAAGACTGGGACATGACGGCACCTGCCGAGACAAGAGGGGAAACCCGACGGGAGATCGAAAGGCGTTAAAACGCTGCCGAATAAACAATCCGAACGAGATCCGCCGTGTTGCGTGCACCAATCTTTTCCATGATCCGAGCCCGATGCACCTCTACCGTGCGTGGACTGATGCCCAATTGCCGGCCGGCCTCTTTATTGGATGCGCCCGCGGAAATCTTTTGAAGCACTTCCCGTTCGCGAGGGGTCAGGCGATCACCACCGGGAACCGAAACCACGTTGGGAGCCACGCCATTGCTTCCGCGCTTTTCAGCTAAGGCTTCTTGCACCCGGCCAGCAACCGCATCCGCAATGCAGGGCTTGACCATGAAATCCTTGGCACCCTTTTTCATGGCCGAAACGGCCATTTCTACATTTGCACCGCCTGCCATCATCACGATCGGTGCATTGATGCGGTGTCCAAGTTCGCCAAGAAGGTCGTTACCTAACGTGCCGGATACTTTCGAATCTAGAACGATGCAGCCCGGTACATGGTGCCGTGTGGCGGCGAGAAGGGACTGTCCGTCAGAAAAAAGCGTGACGTGATAGCCATGTGTCTCGAGGCTCGATGCGACTGCGCTCCGAAAGGCCAGATCAGCATCGGCGATATAAACATCTTGTTCAACCATACGGGATTCGACCATTACAAACCTCCTAATGCGATTTTCCAAAAAACGCTGAAAAAGCGCGATGAAAATACGATCCGACTGCTCAATTTTTGCCGACTGCTCAATTTTTGCTTCGATCGGTGTGATCGATGCGGTCAAGATTTTCGCAGTGGTTGTATTGAAAACATCTAACTCGCCATTTGGTTGCGTATTTTGTCTTGCGCTTTTGTGCGCATGGCGCAACGGCATAGGAAGGCTCCCGGCTAAGCCGGGTGCATCCCTTTGAAAAAATGGAAAAAATTGAAAACTAAGCGTCGATTATTCGTAAGAGTGCGGAAGCCGCGACTTTCGGGCATCAAGCGTTATGAACGTCAAGACTCACGCAAGCGCTTTGACCAATCGGGCACTCGCCTCCCTTAGATCGTCGGCTTTGCGGGCAAAACAGAGCCGAAGCCAAGCGTCTTCGCTTTTGGCAAACGCGCTGCCCGGCGCCAAGCCAACATTCGCCTCATCGATCAGGCGTTTGGCAATTGCCATCGAATCTTTTGCGCCTTCAACCTTGAAATAGAGATAAAAGGCACCCTCCGGTCGGGCGAAGCTGACACGACCTGTACCGGCCAATGCTTTGCAAACAATATCGCCGCCGATTTTAGCGCGTTCGATCTGGTGCTTTAAAAAGCTATTGCCATGGTCCAACGCCGCAATGGCACCGCGCTGCAAGAAGGTCGCAACGCCCGAGGAGGAATACTGGTTCAGATTTTCCGCCGTTTGGATCAGCGAAGGGTGGCATTCGAGCCAGCCGATCCGCCACCCTGTCATGGCCCAGTTTTTGGAAAATGTCTGGACAAATAGAATACGGTCATCTTCGTCCATCACGTCATGGAAGGAGGGCGCACGTGCGGAGCCATCAAACACAAACTGGCCATAAATCTCGTCGGCTATGATCCATAATCCGTGCTTGCGGGCGAGTGCCAAGACGGCTTCAAGCTCGGCGCGCGTTGCCGTCCAACCCGTGGGATTGGAAGGGGAATTGATCACAATCGCACGAGTCTTTGGTCCGACGGCTGCAGCAATCCGCTCGATATCTAAAAACCACCGACCATTGGGTCCGTCATTGGTCAGGCCCATGGGGACATCAACCGCGACTGCACCGATCACATTGCCGCAGCCTAAGAAATTCGGCCAAGCGGGCGAAGGCACAATGAACTCATCGCCCTCACCAAGCGCCATGCGGAAAGCGATCTGCAGCGCGTGCATGCCGCCAATGGTGCAGATGAAGCGCTCGGGAGCAAATTCCTGCCCATACAGATTTGACATATAGCGCGCGACCGCTGAGCGGAACTCGGGTATTCCGCGGCCGGGCGTATAAAACGTCTCGCCGGCTGCCAACGACCGGGTTGTGGCTTCGGTGATGAAGGCGGGCGTTGGCATGTCGCCCTCCCCCGCCCAGAGTGGAATTAAACCAGGGCGCCCCCATCCATAGGTAAAGACCTCTGTGATTCCGCTTTTGGGCGCGGCGAGCGCTTCGGCGCGAATATCGGTGGTGAGATGGGTGGCGGACTGGGCAGAAAACATTCAACGATCCATTCGATACAAAGATAATTTCTCTCTTTGTTTCACAAAGACGCGACGCTTGCCAGACGCTCTATGAACTGGAATTGTTGTTTTTAAACAATTGGCGGGGAAAACAGGCTTCATGATCGCGGGTTGGGTCATCATTCTAACGGCCTTGATCTATTTATCGGGCCTGTTCGCTCTTGCGCATTTTGGCGATATTCATGGCCAAAAGTTCCGCACGGGCCGATCCAGTGCCACGCTTTATGCGCTTACTTTGGCGGTTTATTGTACCTCTTGGACGTTTTTCGGCTCGGTGGGCCTCGCCTCCAATACGGGGTTTGATTTTCTGGCGATTTATATCGGGCCGATTCTGGTCATCGGCTTCGGCCACGGCTTTGTCGAGCGCATCGTCAAACTATCCAAAGCCCAAAACATCATCTCCATCGCCGATTTCGTCGCCGCCCGCTATGGCAAGAATGGAAAGGTGGCTGCCCTTGTCGCGTTGATTGCGGTGATTGGCTCGATTCCCTATATTGCGCTGCAATTGAAGGCCATTTCCGTCTCTTTGCGGACAATTTTGGAAGCCACGCCCGGCGGCGTGCAAGGATTTTCGACGCCCGCATCCGGCACATTGGCGTTGATTGTTACCTTGGTGCTAGCTGGGTTTACGACGGTTTTTGGAACCCGCACGATTGATGCGCGCGAACATCATAATGGGCTCACACTGGCCGTTGCGGCTGAATCGGTTGTTAAACTTGCCGCCTTTCTCATCGTAGGCGTGTTTGTTGTCTGGGGAATGTTTGACGGACCGATCCCGCTGGTCACGGCGGTTGCGGAACGCACCGATATTAAGCCGTTGTTCGAACGCAGCAGCGGTTGGACAACAGTGATTGCGATGACAGCCTTGTCCTCCGCGATTATTTTGATTTTACCGCGGCAATTTCACATGACGATTGTCGAAAACCGAGACCCCTCGGATTTACAAAGAGCCAAGTGGCTGTTCCCGCTCTATCTCGTTCTGATCAATATATTTGTTATTCCAATCGCCTTGGGCGCAGATTTGATTTTTCCGCCCGGTGCGCTCGATCGCGACATGGCGATCCTTCAATTGCCGTTACATGCGGGCGATGACGTGATCGCGCTCATTGTGTTTATCGGGGGTTTTTCGGCCTCAACCGCGATGATCATCGTCGAATGCGTGGCGCTTGGCACGATGGTTTCGAACGATCTGGTCATGCCGCTTATCTTACGGGGAGAAAAGAAGCTCTCTAGGCCGCGTTCGGGTGACCTTGGTGGACAGGTTCTGGTGGTCCGGCGGGTCGCCATTATCCTCTTATTATTGGCGGGCTATTCCTATTTCCGGTCGACCGGCGAAGCGGCTTTGGCCTCGATTGGGCTCGTTTCGTTCGCGGCCATTGCGCAAATCGCACCCGCCTTTTTCGGCGGGTTGTTTTGGCGGCGGGGAACAGCGCTTGGCGCGAGTGCGGGATTGATAACGGGCTTTGCCGTATGGACCTACACGCTAGCCTTACCAAACCTAGCCGACCCGGCTCGATTTGGGCTCGACGCGCTGCTCGCTCATGGCCCCTTCGGTATCGAAGGGCTTAAACCAACCAATCTCTTTGGCTTCAACCTGCCCTTTATCGCCCATGGTGCCTTTTTCAGCCTTGTGGCCAATCTGGCCGCCTATTTCGGGTTTTCCATGCTATGCGCGCCGACACCGATTGAGCGGCTACAGGCGAGCCTATTTGTCGCGCCCGAGCGCTCCTTGCGCCCGTTCAATTTCCGCCGTTGGCGCAGCAGCGTGACGGTTGGCGATTTAAAACGGGTGGTTGGGCGCTATCTGGGCGTTGAGCAGGCTGATCGCGCCTTTGCGGGTACTATCCCCACGCTCACCCACGAAACCAGCGATGACAGATCGGCCGATATCGAAATGTTGCGGTTTGCCGAGCATCAATTGGCCTCAGCGATTGGGGCGGCCTCTTCCAGACGTGTCATGTCGATGTTGCTCAGCGGCGGAAATGTGAGCCAAGCCGCCGCGTTGCGGTTGCTCGATGATGCCTCAGCGGCGCTGCAATATAACCGCGACCTGTTGCAACACGCGCTCGATCACGCGCGGCAGGGCATAACGGTTTTTGATCGCGATTTGAAGCTCACCTGCTGGAACCGCGAATTTCAGCACCTGTTCGGACTGCCTGACTCGATGATGCGGGCGGGTACCACGCTCGACGAGATTGTGACCTTTAACGCCAAAAAGGGGGTTTATGGCCCCGGCGGAAAGGACCGTCTGATCACGGCCCGCCTGGAAAGTTTTGTCAGCGAGGCGAGCCCGTCCCGATTGCGGCTCTTCCCAGATGGGCGAACAGTCGAGTTCCGCTCCGCTCCGCTGCCAGATGGCGGCATTGTCACGACCTATACCGATGTGACTGAAACGGTGAGCGCGGAGGAGGCACTGGCCAGCGCCAATGAATCACTTGAAGCCCGCGTGCGCGAGCGCACCGAGGAGCTGCTTAGGCTCAACAGCGAATTAAGCCGCGCCAAAGCGGAAGCTGAAGATGCCAACCTCTCTAAAACCCGGTTTTTGGCCGCCGCCAGCCACGATATTCTCCAACCGCTCAACGCGGCACGGCTTTATTCAAGCGCATTACTCGATCGCGACCAGAAACAGGGCGATGAGCGTTTGGCCGAGAATGTCGCCACCTCGCTTGAGGCGGTGGAGGATATTTTAACAACACTCCTCGATATTTCACGCCTTGATGCTGGCGCTATGAAACCCGAGATCATGGCCTTTGGGCTTGATGAATTACTGAGCCAACTCAAAGTCGAGCTGGAACCAATGGCCAAGGAAAAAGGGATCGAATTGCGCTTTGCCAAGACCTCTTTGGCGGTGCGCTCAGACCGCAGGCTATTGCGGCGTTTGCTCCAAAACCTGATCTCAAATGCGATTAAATATACGCCCGAGGGCCGCGTTTTGGTGGGCTGCCGGCGGAAAAAGGGTAAGATCAGGATCGAAATTCACGATACCGGCCTCGGGATTCCACTCTCCCAACAAAAGGCGATTTTCCGTGAATTTAAACGGCTTGATGAAGGGGCCAGAGTGGCGCGTGGGCTTGGCTTGGGTCTCTCCATCGTGGAACGGATCGCGCGTCTATTGCGTCACCCTTTAAAGCTCGTATCGGAGCCCGGACGTGGATCGCTTTTCTCGGTTGAGCTGCCTTTGGCCGACCCTGTGGCCAAAGCGAAGGCCATTCCTTTAGGAACGCCAACGCTTTCCACCCCCCTTGTGGGGATGTCGGTGCTTGCCATCGACAACGAGCCTACCATTTTGGATGGTATGAAAATTCTTTTAGAAGGTTGGGGCTGTGCGGTCGTCACGCTTGCGGGATTGGACAATCTGGCTAGCATAAGGGTACGCCCGGACGTGGTGATCGCCGATTTTCATCTTGGCGAAGGTACGGGACTCGATGCTATTGGCGCACTTCGTGGAAAATTTGGAACCGATTTACAGGCGGTTCTGATCACAGCCGACCGGACCCTTGCTGTGCGCGATGCGGCAGAATCAGCTTCTATTACCGTGATGCATAAACCGTTGAAACCCGCAGCTCTTCGGGCGCTTCTGGCGCAATGGCGGGCGGCGCAACCGCGCGAGATCGAAACGGCCTAATCTGGCTGGTAGGGTGCCCGCCCGGACACAATCGCGTCTTCGAGCAATTCAAGCCTGTCCTGCCCCCAAAATACCTCGCCTTGGTGGACATAACAGGGCGAGCCGATCACGCCCGCTTCAATCGCTTGGCGGGCATTGTTTTGATAAATCGCGATAATCGCATCTGATTGGGCATCGGCCATGATACGATCCGCGTCAAACCCCTGCTGGGTCAGTAATTCGATGAGCATTGCCGGATCAGCCAAATTGCGATCCTTGACCCATATCGCCTCAAAGCATGCCCGTATAAAACCATCTGGATTCTCGCCTGCCTTGAGCAATGCAACGGTCATACGATCCGCAAGCCGTGGATCCGCAGGGAAAAAAGCCGGGCGGATGGTGAGCGGCAGTCCGCGTTTATCCCGCCAGCGTTGTAGCTCAAGGATACGGTAGCGTTGCCGAGCGGGGTGACGTTTGGCCAGTGGCAACCCGCCTGTCTCGTCAAACACATCCGATAGAAAAACGGGCCGGAAACGGACCGGCAGATGATGCTTGGCCGCCAGCGTCATGAAATGGGCATGACCGAGATAGGCCCAAGGTGAGAGGAGCGTAAAATAATAGTCTATCATGGATAAAACCGTTCGCCTTTAACGGCCATTTCGCGCAATTGGGCGTTGGGTAAAAAGCGTGGTCCATGCTGGTTGGCCAAGGCCTCGCATAGCGCCACAAAACGGTTGGGGCCTAATCCGTCAATCATCGATATGGGTCCGCCGGTATAGGGGGCAAACCCAAAGCCGAGGATCGCGCCGACATCAGCCTCGCGCGGATCGGTGACAATCCCTTCCTCGATCGAACGGGCGGCTTCGAGCGCTTGGGTTACGAGCAGGCGATGTTTTAACTCGGCGATATCGATACTGTCGGGATCAAGCGCCCTCGTGCGGAACTCAGAGAGCCCTGACCAAAGTCTTTTAGGAGCACCTTCAGGATATTCATAAAACCCCTTGCCGTTTTTACGCCCAAACCGACCATGGGTTTCAACCATGCTGGTCAGCATCGCTTCCTGCACCGGGTCAACAGCTTTCGACCCCAAGGCAGCTTTCGTGGCTTTCAGAATTTTATGGATGAGGTCGATGGCGACTTCGTCGGTCAGCGCGAGCGGGCCTACAGGCATACCCGCCATCCGTGCCGCATTCTCGATCATGGCGGGTGGAACGCCCTCGTGCAGCATCAAATGCCCCTCGAGCAGGTAATTTAACACGCAGCGATTGGCAAAGAAGCCGCGCGCATCATTGACCACAATCGGCGTTTTGCCGATCAGGCGAACGAAATCAAACGCGGTTGCCAGCGCTTTGGGTCCGGTCTCTTTGCCCATAATGATTTCAACAAGCTGCATCCGATCCACAGGCGAGAAGAAATGGATGCCGATGAAATCGGGACGGCGCGAAAAATGATGCGCCAAATCCGTAATCGGGAGCGTTGAGGTATTGGACGCAAACACTGCCGAAGCGGGCATAGCAGCTTCCGCCTTCTTGATCGTCTCGGCTTTAACCGCAGGATCCTCAAACACGGCCTCAACCACGAGGTCAACATCGGCAAGGGCTGAAAAATCCGCGGTTGGTGTGATGCGGGCCAAAAATGCCGTGCGCTCCGTTTCTGTTGCGCGGCCTTTGGCGACGCGGCCTGCCATTACTTTGTCGGCGGACGCCAAGCCTTTATCCGCTGCCACCTGATCGCGGTCGATCAACACGACATCGATACCTGCAAGCGCGGCAACGGTCGCGATGCCCGCGCCCATAAAACCTGCTCCGATCACACCGATACGGCGGATTGAGGTGGCTGGCTCGCCAAGGGGGCGTCGCGCACCTTTGTTGAGGGATTGCATGGACACAAACAGCGTCCGGATCATGGCCTGCGCAACTTGGCCTTTTAGGATATGGGCGAAATAGCGGCTCTCGACGCGCAAAGCCGCGTCCATCGGCAATTGGAGGCCTTCATAGACCGATTGCAACAAGGCTTTGGCAGCGGGGTAATTGTCTTGCGTCTCTTTCCGCAAAATAGCGCTGGCCGCTGGCCATACCATCATCCCAGCCTTGGAATAGACTGGGCCGGAGGGCAATTTGAACCCATCCTGATCCCAAGGCTGAAGGCCTGCGCCACCCGCCTTAATCCAGTCTTTCGCGCGTTGAACGATCCCAGCCTTAGACGTAACCGCATGCACAAGATTAAGTTTTTGCGCCGCTTGGGGCTTCAGTGGTTCGCCCTTCATCATCATGAGCAGTGCATCGCCCGTGGCCGAAAGACGCGCGACGCGCTGCGTGCCGCCGGCGCCGGGGAAAATACCGATTTTGATTTCCGGCAGGCCGACCCGCGTCTTAGAATCATCCGAGACAACCCGGAAATGACAGGCCAACGCCAATTCAAACGCGCCACCAAGGCAGACGCCGTGAATGGCGGCGGCAAAAGGCTTGCCGCAGGTTTCTAGCTTGCGAAAAAGCAAAGAAAGACGGCGGGATTCTTCGAAGAAAAGTCTGTTTGACTCATCGGCGCCCTGTGTTTTCTCATTTTCACGCGCTCGCTCGGCAAGTCCGTTGAGCATGCGAATATCGGCACCGCCCGAAAAACTATCGGGCTTGCCGGAGACAATCACGCAGCCTTTGATCGCTGGATCGCCCGCCACATGGTCGATGACAGCGTCGAGTTCGGCCATCGTCGTGTCGGTAAACACGTTCATCGATTTGCCAGGCATGTCCCATTGCAGGGTCGCAATGCCATCGGCGTCGGATAGGATGCTAAATTGGGTCAATTGGGGTGCCACAGTGTTCATTCCTTACACCCGTTCAATAATTGTTGCGGTGCCCATTCCGGCACCGATACAGAGCGTGATCAGCGCGGTGGTTTTGCCCGTCCGCTCCAATTCGTCCAACGCCGTGCCCAAAATGATGGCGCCTGTTGCGCCAAGCGGATGGCCCATCGCAATCGCGCCGCCATTGGGGTTCACTTTGGCTGGATCAACGCCAAAGGCCTGAATGAACCGCAAGACGACCGATGCAAAGGCTTCGTTGACCTCGAAGATATCGATATCGTTGATCGTCATCCCGGCGTTTTTAAGGAGCTTTTTGGTGACATCCACCGGACCGGTGAGCATCAAGGCCGGATCGGACCCGATATTGGCGAAGGCCTTGATTCGGGCGCGGGGCTTCAAGCCTGCCGCAACTCCCGCCTCTTTCGAGCCTAGCAAAACCGCAGCCGCACCATCCACAATGCCCGAGGAATTACCTGCATGATGGACGTGATCAATAAACTCGACCTCGGGATGCGCTTGGATCGCCACCGCGCCAAACCCACCCTGTTCGGCCATTGCCGCAAAAGAGGGTTTGAGCGAACCTAGCGACTGGAGGCTGGTTTCCGGCCGCATATGCTCGTCGCGGTTCAAAATCGTGAGACCGTTGACGTCGCAAACGGGTTCAATCGAACGGGCAAAATAGCCTTCCGTCCAAGCTTTAGCGGCGCGCTTTTGGCTTTCCACGGCGAAAGCATCGGCATCGGCGCGCGAGAACCCGTATTTTGTCGCGATCAGATCGGCCGAAATGCCCTGCGGCATGAAATAGGCGGGAATTGCAATTGCCGGATCGGCCGCCCAAGCCCCGCCCGATGCACCCAAGCCGACCCGACTCATCGATTCAGCGCCGCCCGCCAAAGCCATTTGCTGCTGGCCGGACATGATTTGCGCTGATGCGAAATTAATCGCGTCCAATCCGGACGCGCAAAACCGGTTGATCTGCATGCCGGGCACGCCAATGCCGTAGCCTGCGACAAGGGCTGCGGCGCGGGCGATGTTACCTCCCGCTTCACCCACCGGATCGACACAGCCAAGCACCACGTCATCTACCAAAGCGGGATTGAGACGGTTACGGCCTTTGAGGGCTGAAAGCGGTGCTGCCGCCAAAGCCAGTGCCGTTACCTCGTGCAGCGAACCGTCCGGTTTGCCGCGTCCGCGCGGCGTGCGGACATGATCATAAATAAACGCGTCCGACATTTTTCATTAACCCCCAATGCACTCTTCAAGCCAACACTCTAGGGCGGGAGGCATTAGGGATCAACCAAGCGAACGAGACTTAAAGAAAGGCGCGGGTTTAGGCCGCTTTCTTCTGCATGGATTTGAGCTCGGCAATCGCTTGCTCAATTTCGGCTTTCTGCTTTTCCAAGTGGCTCAATTGTTCGGAAATCTGCATCTTGTTGAGCAGGAGGGCCGGAGCCGCTTTCGCGGTGCCGTCAACGCCAAGAAGCGCGCGAATTTCGGTAAGGGTAAAGCCAAGATTGGTGGCCTTAATAATTTCCTTCAGCCTTACCTTTGAGGCATCGCTATAAAGCCGGGTAAGGCCTTGACGCCGTGGCTTAATCAATCCGCGATCTTCATAAAACCGAAGCGTCCGCAACGTCACACCGAATTCCTGCGCAAGGTCACCAATGGTGTGTACATACTCGCTGTCATCGGATCGCGTCTTAGGACGGCCACGCCCTACCGTCGCCTTCTCTGGAATTGCACGTTTTGCTTTTAGAACAGATTTCACCACAACCCAACTCCACTTAACGCGACATAAACAATACAAATTGAACTCAACGTAGAAATTGATGCAACGTAATCAATCGCTTCGTCAATTGGAAAAATGAAAAACTTACTAAAATAATATATTAAATTCGAATTTATACTGTTCTTGGCTATTATTAAACGCGATGTCGACGATTTCAGGCCTCAAACGAAATCGAAAATAGCCGAATTAAAACGCCGTTTGAGAGATTTTTCGAAAATATTAACGAAGATTTTACGATATTTTTCCATATTTCATAGGCGTTATGGTTCCGATTGGGAATTTGCCGGGTGGGGTTTTAACACCTGACTTAGAAGAACAGGGTTTCGTTGCGGGATGGTACCGATGCGGAAGAAGGATATGATGCCCGATCGGGAGGCCAACAAGCAAAGGATAAGCGGGGCTGTTTTTGGCGGTGAGCAGGTGCAGACGAACCGCGCCTCCCAACCGGCAATCCCGACGCAGGATATCATTGCGAATCTGCGGGCCAAACTCTTGAGTTTGAACGACCACATCACAGATGGGCCAAGACTTTTTCGCCTAAGCTTTTCAATCATGACCTTGGAAACCTGTCTGAAGGAGAGGGGTTTAGCCGAGATCCGGCTGAATCATGCTCCCGGTATTCAGGCTTTGATTGGTCGAATTGAAACCGAAATACAAACGCTACGAGATCAATCCGCAGCACCCCGTGCGGTCTTGAACGGTGACATACCCGCCGTGATCAAGCAGAACATCATCGGACTGGTTACGCCGAAGGTGGAGGTCGAGGATGCATCGAAAACCTTGCCTGATCAGATCACAAGTCTTTCCCGACAACTTGATGATTTACGCGAAACATTGACGCAACCGGATTCGGCAACCGCGCTGCAAAGCGGCTTAGAGCGTATACAAAAAAGTCTTGCAGCGGACGGTAGACGAAATTTTGCCTCACTCGCCGCGTTGCATGCATCGATCGAACGCCTATCCGCGAGGATTGAACGGTTTGAATCACGGCTAGCCCGAGAGGATGAGCCTCAATCGGTTTTGGCTCCTGCAATCACTCCCGCCTCCATCGCTGTACGAGAAAAGGAATTGATTGATCCGCGCCCCATGCTTGCGGCGGCACGAGCCGCAGTTGCGCGGGCATCCATGGGCATTGAGCCGAGAATCCAAGATCCATCTCGGGATCTTAGCCAAGTTAACCAGCCGAGTTCGGGAAGTTTTCCGGAATTGCCGTCCAAACCACACCGCCGCAAACGCTGGGGCTTTGCATTTGCAGCGGCTTAGAGAGGAAGTTCCACGGGCCCAACCCACCCTTTCAAAAGGGTGACGCTTGCGGCGCAGGGCGCTTTTCTGGCATCGAGATGCATAACTGCATTTTTTAGTCTGGAGCATCTCGGTTCATGGTGATCGACTGGAGCCACTTCACGCCGCTTGAATCGCTCGGCGGCGGCCTGCTTATCGGGCTTGCGGCAGCCCTTTTTATGATGGTCCATGGCCGAATAATGGGTATCAGCGGCATTTTGGGTGGAATCCTTCGCCCGATAAAGAGCGACTTCCTATGGCGTGCCACCTTTCTTTTGGGGCTTATAGCGGCTCCTTTCGTTGCGCGTATGGCTGGGTTGATTTCGGCACCGAAGATTGACGGGTCGGTGTTTCAGCTTGTTTTAGCGGGCCTGTTGGTTGGCTTTGGTACCGCGCTTGGCTCGGGCTGTACGAGCGGCCATGGCGTATGTGGTATTGCACGCCTTTCGCCGCGCTCTCTGCTCGCAACCGTGCTTTTCGTATCCAGCGGCATGGTAACCGTTTGGGCCGTCCCTTTCTTTGGTTTGGGAGGCTAAAGCCATGCGGCGTTTAAGTGAGTTTCTCATCGGCCTGATTTTTGGCATAGGCTTGATGATTTCCGGGATGACAGACCCTTCGAAAGTCAAAGGTTTTCTCGATATCGCGGGAAACTGGGATCCCTCGTTGGCTTTTGTTATGGGCGGCGCGGTGATCGTAAGCTTTGCCGCTTTCCGGCTTGCTGCTAAGCGGCGCGAGAGCCTGTTCGGCCGCGTGATAATGCTCAATGACACCAAACCCATCGATGTTAAGCTGATCGCGGGCAGTGTGATTTTTGGGATTGGATGGGGACTATCCGGCTTCTGCCCGGGCCCCGCGATTGTTTCACTAGGCAATGGCGAATGGAAGGCGGCCATTTTTGTTGCTGCGATGGCTGGCGGCATGGTGTTGGCTGGATATGTGACGAGATCATCAAAAGGCTAACCTCTCGATATGCTGGATTTCATTCTCCCGATTGCAGGCGTCTGGATTAATCTCGGCCTTGTGGCGGGAGTAGGACTGCTGATCGGATTTGTCTCGGGCCTTTTCGGCGTAGGCGGTGGGTTTCTCATGACGCCTATTCTGATTTTTCTCGGCGTTCCGCCTTCGATTGCGGTTGCCACGGGTTCAGCCCAGCTCGTCGCATCGGCTACCTTCAGTGCTACCGTTGCCGCTCGCCAAAGGGCGATTGATCCTAAACTATCCGGCTTTCTGATTGGCGGCGCATTACTTGGTACTGGTATCGGGATCGCGCTTTTCAATCTGCTCAGCAGCCTTGGAAGGCTAGATGGCGTAATCGGCGTCGCCTATGTCGTTTTGTTAGGCACGGTGGGCGGCCTGATGCTGAAGGAAAGCCTTGGCAGTTTTCGCCGCAAACAACCCCATGCGGACGAAAGACCGGCTGAAAATGCGCTTCAGCGCTGGCTCGGCGGTTTGCCGATGCTCCACGATTTTCCCCGCCTTGGCGTATCGATTAGCCTTGTTCCGCTTGTGCTGATTTCGATCGTGATTGGCATTATTGGAACGGTTTTAGGGGTTGGTGGCGGCTTTATGTTTGTCCCGGCCTTAATCTATCTCTTTCGCCTTCCAACCCGTTCAGCGGTGGCGGCGTCGCAAGTGCAGATTTTGGTGACGATGGTAACGGCGACGCTGCTGCACGCGGTTTTTAACCACGCGATTGATGTTGTTCTGGCTGTGCCCTTGATCTTTGGCGGCGTTTTTGGTGCACATCTCGGCACCCTTGTCGGCCGGGTTGTCAACGGGGCCAGTTTTCGGCTGGCGTTGGCCGCGTTGATTTTATTGGTTGCGGCGCGTTTTTTCTATGCATTGCTGGCGAGCCTTTTTGCCAGCGCGGCTTCGATTGCTTCTGCGCCGGTTTCGCTAGCCGCACTGCCCGCTTGGGAGGGCTGGATCGTTATCCAGGCTAACCAAAGCAGTCTTTTATATGGGATCGCCACCGCGCTTTTGGCGCTTTTTTGCGGATATTTCGGAGCTCGATTGTTTACGCGGGCTTGATTTTTCGTGAGGTATCGCGCAACGGCTTCGGCATGATGGAAAAAGTAGAAACCCGCCCGATGCCGCGTTCCGCCCTTATTTTGGGCGTTGCAGGGTTAATCCCGTTTGTTGGCCTTACCGCGTTCCCGATCATCGCGCCGGATGCTGCGGGCCTTGGAGCGCGCGCATTTCATATGGCGCTTGTCACCTATGCCGCGCTGATCGCCTCCTTTCTGGGTGGCGTCCGGTGGGGAAACGCGCTGTCGAAACCAGAGCGGCAAACAAGCGAATTCGTTATCGCCGTGCTTCCATCGCTTGTTGCTTGGCTAAGCCTAGCAACGCCGCGCCCCTATGATCTAATGATGCTGATCGGCGTGTTTCTAGCCCTTGGCATATCCGATGTCGGGCTCACGCTCTCAGGCGGCGCGCCGCGCTGGTATGGCCAGCTTCGCGTCGGCTTAACGGCGGTTGTCGTTTCAAGCCTGATTGCTGCACTATTTAGCCAAGGGTGAGCAGATTAGTCGGATAATAGCGACGAGGGGCCGATGGCATAGACCCGACGCTCGCCAATCAGATGGGCTTTGAACCCAAATTTTGGGAAAAGCAGGCGAAAGGCAGGGTCTAGAACGTTCAGGCCGCCCGTATAGGCGCCAAAAGCCGGTAAAATGCAGCGGTTTTGATTGCTGATAAAGCATTTGCGGCGCACCGAACGTCCTCGTCCTTTCACCTTCGCTGCCGGATGCAAATGGCCTGCGATTTCAGGGGTCATGGCCGTCGGATCAGGCTCGTGGCGAAACGTGACGCCGCCCAATTCCATTTCCTGCATCGCTGAACCCTTAAGCTCGGGCGGCGGCTCGGGATCATGATTGCCGGCGATGAATACCCAATCGATCCCCTGCCGCAAACCGGCAAACGCCTCCGCATCGGCGCTATCCATGCGGCTATGGCCTCCGCGGTCATGCCAGGTATCCCCGAGCGCGATGATGGTTTTGGGTTTTAATCTCAGCACAAGGGCTGCAAGGCGGGCCAAGGTTTCGCGCGAATCATAAGGCGGCAACATCGAGCCACGCCGAGCCAAGGCCGAGCCTTTTTCAAAATGAAGATCGGCGACGATCAATAAACGCTCATCTGGCGCATGGAGCGCGCCGGAGAGGTCCGGCACCAAGGCAAGCGTGCCTAGCTGAAAGGCGGGAGATGTTACGCCTTCGCTCGGCTGCATCAGGTATTCCTTTATTCCATCGCCTTAAATGCTACCGCATAAGGCGATTAAAAAAATCAAATATTTCTTATTCATATCAACGTTTAAGAAATATTTGAACGAGATACCAAGAGACATTATTCATGCCTCTTGGTATTATTCCATCGCCTCGGCAAGGAGGGATTGTTCCGCCTCCGCCAGAATGTCCTCGGCTGCCTCGCCATAGACTGATTCCCTGCCAATTTCGAGCAATACAGCCACCGAGAGCGGCGACACCTTTTCGAGATGCTTGAGCACGACATGGCCGCGAATTCGGCTTAGCATATCGTTCAGGCGTTTAAGATCGAGTAATCCAAGGGCCGCGTCGGCGCGGGCAGCTTTGAGCAAGATATGATCAGGCTCGTGGCGGCGGAGGACGTCATAGACGAGATCGGTCGAAATCGTGACCTGCTTGCCGGTCTTTTCCTGACCCGGATGGCGGCGTTCAATAAGGCCGGAAATGACCGCGCAATGGCGAAAAGCGCGCTTCATAATGGAGCTCTCCGTCAGCCATTCTTCCAAATCATCTCCCAGAATGTCTTCCGACAACAGCGTATCGAGCGAAAGCGTGCCATCCGCTAAAGCGTCGCCGATATTGCCCATCGCCCAAATGCAAAGCCCGTAATCGTTGCATACAAAGCCGAGCGGCTTGAGGCGGGCGCGCTCAAGGCGGCGCGTGAGGAGTACGCCCAAGGTTTGATGCGCCAATCGTCCCTCAAACGGGTAGAGCGCCAGATAATACCTGTCGCCGCTTGGAAAGGTTTCGACCAATAACTCATTGGCAGCAGGCACAATGGATTTATCGCGCTGCCATTCGAGCCATTCACCGACCTCGGCAGGCAGGCTCTTCCAGCCCGCGGGATTGGCCAACATTACCCGCACCCGCTCGGCCAAGAAAGTGGAGAGGGGGAATTTACCGCCCGCATAGGCCGGAATTTTGGGATCAACACCACGCGTTGCCCGAGCCACGATCACCTCATTGCTGACCAGTCCCTCGAACCGCAATACTTCACCAGCGAAGATAAAGGTGTCGCCGAGCACTAAACCCTCGGCGAAATAATCCTCGACCTCACCAAGGACACGGCCGCCTCGTGCAGGCGTTCCTGCCTTCGTCATCCGCCCGAGGCGGACTTTGAGCATGGTTGATTCAACAATGGTACCAATATTCATGCGGTAATGTTGGGCCGCGTGCGGGGTGGCGATCCGCCAAACATTATCGTTGCCGCGTTTGATCTTGGCAAAATGCTCGTAAGCGCGCAGCGCATAGCCGCCGGTGGCGGCAAAATCGAGCACGGCATCGAAATCGGCGCGGGTCAGGGTATAATAGGGCTCGGCTGAGCAGACTTCTTGATAGAGCTCATTCGCAACAAACCCATCCGCACACGCCATACCGAGCACGTGCTGGGCTAGAACATCCAACGAACCTATGCGTGCATCGGGCGTGTCCTGAGCGGCCGCCACCACCGCACCAAGGGCCGCTTGGCATTCCATCGCCTCAAACCGATTGGCCGGAACAAGCAAGGCTTCAGACGGCTCATCAAATCGATGATTGGAACGACCGATGCGCTGCATCAGACGGCTGGCGCCCTTGGGCGCGCCTACATTAATGACCAGGTCAACATCACCCCAGTCGATGCCGAGATCGAGCGTCGCGGTGCAGACGATTGCCTTCAGTTTTCCGGCAACCATGGCAGCCTCCACCTTGCGCCTTTGGCCAACATCCAGCGAGCCATGGTGCAAAGCGATGGGAAGCGAGTCCTCATTGCGTTTCCAGAGTTCTTGAAACACGAATTCGGCCTGCATCCGCGTGTTCACAAACACCAGCGTCATATGATGCGCGGCGATGGCTTTATAGATTTCGGGCATCGACGCCAGAGCGGTGTGGCCCGCCAGTGGCAACCGGTTCGCGGTTTTCAAAATACCGATTTTGGCTTTTGCGCCGCCCGAGACGGTAACGAGATCGGCATGCTGCGTTTTCTTGGTCGATTGCGGCACAAGATAGCGCTGCAACGCTTCAGGCTCCCGCACTGTGGCCGATAGACCAATGGTGACGCAATGGGGCGCTAAGCGATGCACCCTCGCAAGATCAAGCGATAATAGATCGCCACGCTTGGAGGTAACGAGTGCGTGAAGCTCATCAAGAATGACCGTTTTCAAGCCACCAAAAAGCTCCCGCGCGTTGCGATGGGCCAGCAGAAGCGCCAATTGCTCCGGCGTGGTGAGCAAAATATGCGGCGGACGCTCGGCCTGTCTTGCGCGCTTATGGGCGGGCGTATCGCCGGTGCGGGTTTCAATGCTGAAGGGTAAGCCCATCTCCGAAACGGGCGTTTCGAGGTTACGCGCAATATCAACGGCCAAGGCTTTGAGCGGTGAAATATAGAGGGTATGCAGGCCGCGCTTTTTGAACGCACTGGCGTCGAGCGATGCCAAATCAACCAGCGTCGGCAAAAAGCCCGCGAGCGTTTTACCCGCGCCCGTTGGCGCAACGAGCAAAGCGGAACGGCCTTGGGAGGCTTTATCGAGGAGCTCCAATTGATGGGCGCGAGGCTGCCAGCCCCGTTTGGCAAACCATTCGGCGAAGGGTTGGGGGAGGTTCAAGGCGTCCAGTCGGTCAGATGGATGATGTTGGTAAATAAGGGGCCAAATTTTTTGATCAATCTTTCGTCGACGGTTAACAAGCGCACTGCCTTTAACCGCGCCGTTTCAATGTACACGCAATCAAAAAATCCATGATTAAAATCAAGCGATAGGCTAAAAGCGTTGGCAAGCATGGGGGTTGATTCAATCAATTTTATGGGCATCTGCTGTAATGTATCGAAAAACAAAACCGCTTGAGATCGTTTAATCACCTGCGTTCTGGCCATTTTCCCAAGCGCGTTGGCGACTTCTCCAATAAGAATGTCGGGCGCGGCAATCTCCAAATTCGCTGCAAAAATACCTCGAGCCTGTTCGGAGTATGGGCTTGTAACGAGCGCGTGAACAATGATGTTCGCGTCAACGATCATCATGGCCTGTTCTCGCGCTCCTCACGGATCAAGTCTTCAATCGAAATCGTAATCGGGCCCTCCGTGAAGGTGGCATCAATTTCTTTAAATCTGGCAGCAAGCTCCTCCGATGTCATCGGAGCAGCCTGCATGAGAATCTCTTTCGCTTCTTGCTGAAGCGAGTGGCCATTTCGTTTTGCCTTTGCTTTCAGCCGCGCGATCACCGCCGGATCAAGCCCACGAACCAAGAGATCGGTCATTGCTGCCTCCAAAAAACGGAAAACCCTATGCTATCACTTATGATAGCATAGGGTTGGTTAGGCTTCAATTTGAAACGATTTAAGGTTATCGCATCGTTGGTATCACAAACTCCGCACCATCCTTGATGCCCGACGGCCAGCGTGAGGTCACTGTCTTCGTCTTGGTGTAGAAGCGGAAAGCATCCGGGCCATGCTGGTTCAAATCACCGAAGCCGGAACGCTTCCAGCCGCCAAAGGTGTAGTAAGCCAGCGGCACTGGAATTGGCACATTGATGCCGACCATGCCCACTTGAACTTTTGAGGCAAAGTCACGCGCCGCATCGCCGTCGCGCGTATAGATCGCAACACCATTGCCATATTCATGATCATTGGCGAGCGCCAAGCCTTCCGAGTAATCCTTGGCGCGGACGACGGAGAGCACGGGGCCGAAAATTTCTTCCTTATAAATGCGCATGTCCTTGGTGACATTGTCGAACAAGCAACCGCCCATATAATAGCCGTTCTCATAGCCTTGCAGCTTGAAATTACGGCCATCGACCTTGAGGCTCGCGCCTTCGGACACGCCGATATCGACGTAAGACTTCACCTTGGCGAGATGCTCTTTGGTGACCAGCGGCCCGAAATCCGCCGATGGATCAAGCGAGGTGCCGACCTTCAGGCTTTCCACGCGTGGGATCAGCTTTTCAATCAGCGCATCTGCCGTTGCCTTGCCGACGGGAACTGCAACCGAAATCGCCATGCAGCGCTCGCCTGCCGAGCCATACCCTGCGCCCATCAACGCGTCGACCGCTTGGTCCATGTCAGCATCAGGCATGATGATCATGTGGTTCTTGGCGCCGCCAAAACATTGGACGCGCTTACCATTGGCGTTACCGCGCGTGTAAACATATTCAGCAATCGGGGTTGAGCCGACAAAGCCGATGGCTTTCACGTCGTGGTCGTCAAGCAGGGCATCAACCGCTTCTTTGTCGCCATTGACGACGTTGAGAATGCCTGCTGGCAGGCCCGCTTCCAAAAAGAGTTCGGCAAGACGCAAAGGCACGCCGACATCACGCTCGGATGGCTTCAGGATAAAGGCATTGCCAGCCGAAATGGCCGGAGCGCATTTCCAGAGCGGGATCATCGCAGGGAAGTTGAACGGCGTAATGCCTGCAACAACGCCGAGCGCTTGGCGCATCGAATACATGTCGATGCCGGGGCCTGCGCTGTCGGTGAATTCACCCTTCAGCATTTGCGGCGCGCCGATGCAGAACTCAACGACTTCAAGCCCGCGCTGAATATCGCCACGCGCATCCGCCAAGGTCTTGCCGTGCTCTTTGGCGAGCAGCGTTGCAAGGTTTTCGTAATCGGCGTGGACGAGTTCCAGAAACTTCATCAATACGCGGGCGCGGCGCTGCGGGTTGGTGGCGGCCCAAGCAGGCTGAGCGGCTTTAGCGTTTTCAACCGCTGCGCGTACTTCCGCCGTTGAAGCCAACGGAACCTTGGAGGCGAGTTCGCCTGTCATCGGCCAAAAGGCATCGGCAAAACGACCCGATGTGCCCTTAACGTGTTTGCCACCAATAAAATGCGTGAGTTCCTGAGCCACCGTAAACGCCCCCTATTAAAATTGAGTGATGTGTCGTTGCTTCCTCATAAGCTGTTAGCGTCTATTCGAGCAAGCCCTACCTAACGGCCGTCGTCGTCCACCCAATATGCGCGTGGTCCTTTGACATCGTGAATTTCCACGCCTTTTTCGGACCTGCCATCACGTTGAGATAATAGAGATCAAACCCATGCGGGGCTGCGACCGGGTGAAAACCCTTTGGTACCAGAACGACATCACCGTCCTTGATCGCGAAGCTTTCATCGAGCGTTCCGTCATCCGTATAGACGCGCTGGAAGCCGAAGCCTTGTGGTGGGTTTAGGCGATGGTAATAGGTTTCTTCCAAATAGGTCTCGTTCGGGTAATCATCGGTATCGTGTTTGTGCGGCGGGTAGCTCGACCAATTACCGCCCGGCGTGATGACTTCGACGACCAGCAGATTTTCCGCATAGAGCGACGTATCGGGCAAGATATTGCGGACATGGCGGGTATTGGTACCCTTACCACGCGTTTCTTCGCCGACTTCAGCGGGTGTGATGATACGAGGCGGCAAGCCGCCTTTGGAAGGCGCAGAGCATACCGCAATCTCGCAACCGCCTTCGGCTTTAATCGCAAAATCGGATTGCGCCGGGACATAGACCGACCATGGCAAGCCTTCGAAGACGTTGGTACGCTCACCTAAAATGCCGCATTCGAGGGCGCCCGCCCGAATGGACGCGCGGCCCGAAAGAATGACCACACAGATTTCATTGCTTTCCGTTTGCCGCAAAAGGCTATGGCCGCTTTCGAGCCTAAAGACTTCGAAGCCAACATAAGTCCAGCCCGCCGATTGTGGCGTTACCGAGAGGATACGGCCCTCTGCATCCGGCGAAGATGGATGGATGAGCAAATGCGACATATCGAAAATCTCCGGCTAGGTTTCGTCAGTTTATGGTTTACCTCGCATTCGGCCAAAGCGAATGCCAAGCAACCATGTCCGTCTTTGCGAGCGAACGCGAAGCAATCTAGCTAACAGATCGGAAAAAGGGCGCAACCTCGCTAGGGTACCCTTTCTTGCACCCTCATCGGGATTGCTTCTTTCATCGCTTGCAAGGACGGTGTTGAACCGCGTTAGCCGCTATTGCGCAAGCCTGCCGAAATTCCGTTGATCGTGAGCTGAATGCCCTGCAACACCCGCGCGTCGCTCGCATTAGCGCGATGCTCTTTCAAGAACTCGACCTGCACGTGGTTTAATGGATCGAGATAGGGGAAGCGGTTGCGGATGGAGCGGTCGAGCAACGGGTTGGCTTCGAGCAATTTCGTCTGACCAGTAATCGCCAGCAACATCTCGATGGAATCGGACCATTCTTGCTTGATCCGACCAAAGATCGCGTCACGCAGAGCGGTGTCGGTTACCAATTCGGCATAGCGCGAGGCAATTGCGATTGAGCTTTTGGATAAAACCATGTCCATATTCGAGAGCAAGGTACGGAAAAACGGCCACTCTTTCGCCATGGCCTGCAACAGAGCCAAGCCATTCTCAGGGTGACGGGCGACAAAATCCTTTGCCGCCGAGCCAAAGCCATACCAGCCCGGCAGCATCACACGCGCTTGTGCCCATGAGAACACCCAAGGAATGGCGCGTAGATCTTCGATTTTGCGTGTCTTGGTTCTGGAGGCGGGGCGTGAGCCGATGTTCAGCGTGGCGATTTCGGTGATCACGGTTGAAGACCAGAAATAATCAACAAAGCCTGGCGTTTCATAAACAAGCCCGCGATAGGCGGAGAACGCTTTGGCGGATAATTCATCCATCGCGGTCAAATACTCCGTTTTTGGCGCAGGTTGATCGGGGTGAAGCAGCGAGGCTTCAAGCGTAGCCGCGGCCAAAATTTCGAGGTTGCGACGGCCTACTTCCGGATTTGAATATTTCGACGCGATGATTTCGCCTTGCTCCGTGATGCGGATCGCGCCTTTTACCGCGCCGCCCGGTTGAGCGAGAATCGCTTCATAGCTCGGTCCGCCACCGCGCCCGACCGATCCGCCGCGGCCATGGAACAGGCGCATCGCCACGCCATGCTTGCGGAAGACGTCGATGAGCTGGATTTCCGCTTTGTAGAGTTCCCAACCGGAAGTCACAAAGCCGCCATCCTTGTTGGAATCCGAATAGCCAAGCATGACCTCTTGCAGATCGCCTCGGCTTTTAACCAAAGCGCGGTAGGCGGGAACAGAAAAGGCTTTTTCCATAACCTCTGCAC
>Ga0007795_10000043_pt1 | contig 25170 bp, 33 predicted proteins | sample CryBogmetaGMA1M_FD_60369 | JGI IMG/M metagenome (GOLD analysis project Ga0007795, IMG submission 60369) | Freshwater microbial communities from Crystal Bog, Wisconsin, USA - MA1M | ecosystem: Environmental > Aquatic > Freshwater > Lake | place: Crystal Bog, Wisconsin, USA | collected 2009-07-06
GTCATCCCCGAGGGCCTAAAAGGATCGCGTATCGAGTCGGACATTTTATATTTCTTTTTAGAAAATATTTTTACGCCACCGGAGGTTCCTTGTGAACCTACGCCTTCGGCTTGAGGAAGTGGACCTTCAGGTAGGTCTGGAGGTTCAGGTACGTCACCTCATCCTTGTCCGTAACGCGGAGGAGCTTGCCCAGCGCGGCGTTCGGGAGGATGCGGCGCTTGAACGACGGGTCAAAGCAGTTGTGCTGCTTGACATAGCCCGAGATGAACTTGGTAACCTCCGTCTGCGAGCGCTTCTCGCCCGACTTGAGGCCCATGAACGCCGCGAGCTCATCCGTCAGCGGGCGCTGGACGAGGAAGGCGTTGTTCGCACGGCGCGCCTCGTAGGTCTTCAGCTCCTCAGCCGTCATGTCCTTCGGGTCCTTGCGCTTCTTGCGCTTGCCATCGCGAGCCTCACGCTTGGCGGCCTTGATGGCGGCCTGAACACCGTGGACAGCCTCGCGGAGCTGGGCCGTCAGCGACGCGCTGAGGGTCTTGAGCTTCTCGCTGAGGGCGGCGAGCTGGACATCCGACGACTCCGTGGACTCAACCACGACCGGGGCGGAGGGCGTCTCAACCGTCGGGACGGAGACGGCGGCGGACGAGGGGACCTTCTCGGCCTTCGCCTTGGGGGCGGCCTTCGCCTTCGGGGCCTTCTCGGCCTTGGCGGGGGTGGCGACGACGGGGGCAGCGACAGGTGCAGGGGCAGACTTGGTATCCTTCTTCGCGGGCATCTTGTTTGACTTAACGACAGAGGAAGAGGCAGACATTTCTAACGCGTTGGTATACTACTACCCTACGGCGGTCATGTAAATCACTACGCGCCGAAAAAATTAGCAGCGGTAGAGCGCCGACAGGACAATGAACACAACATCGTAGGATTTGGACTCCATGACCATAAAGAAGATTGAATTCAATGCTGTCAAGATATATGCGTTGTTTTGAAGGTTGACAAAGTAGCCGACGGCACGAGTGCAATATCCAAGGGCTCTAACAGGCTTCCGTGGCAGATCATTGAAGTCACGAATGAGGAACTGAAACATTGTGTATAGGTTGCCCTTGCCGAGGTCCACAAACTGCTGTGGGTGTGCCTCCTCAAACCCGTAATGACGAAACATCTGACACAGTATGGTCCACTTGCGGAACACCCGTTCAGAGAATAAGCCAGTCTCCTGGTTCATCGGCATCTTGGCTCGGCGACGGAATACGAATACCTTGCGCAACCTCTCTCGTGTCTCGGATGTCAAGGGTACTTTCGTATACGGATTGGTAGACTCGACGTTTCGCGACGACCAATCCCAGAGCGTCCGTACATCAAACCACCAAACCTTACCATTCTCTTCAAGTCCAAAGTAGTCAAGTGGATGTTGCCTTGTCTTTTCTTCACAGGTGGCTAGATCTTCATCATTCACACAGTCGGCTCTCTTCAGGACACCGGGTCCGCACAATGCAAGATATCTGCGGATCCTCCACCCACGAAACAGAGCCTGGACCTTCTTCAGTTTGGCCAAACGGTCCTTGTGAAGTTCGGCCCAGATACGATGCTCTCTGCACCGCATATGCCGTCCGCAAAAGATGTGTCCGTTCAGTGCATTGGTCGGGCATTGATCCTCCGACTTCTTGGTCCTGGTTGATGCACAACGCATCTTTACTTTCCATGAGAAGTCTCTTTAAAGCTGGATTTGTGCGCCAAAAACGGAAACGAGGCAACCGAGGCAGTCCTACCTCACAATCAATTCACAATGTCTGCCACTGCTATCATTCCTTCTGAGAACCTGGACATCAGCCGCGTCATCATCGGAGACATCCGCGCCAACAAGGCGGGGGGTAAGTCAGTTCCTATCAAGTACAACGGTCAGAACCTTCAGGTCCGCATTCCTCGCTTCTTCTACCCCGCAGGTGTTATGGTCCGTGAGGATGACACGGGCAAGCGCAACTTCAGTCTGATGGCCTCGCTCAAGGGTCTTGAGGACAAGTGCAACTACGCCAAGGAGCGTTCGTCGGTCTCTGGCGAGGTTGGACAGCTCTACAACTTCATGCTCGACCTCCAGGAGAAGGTTATCCAGCATGCGTTGGTGAACAGCAGCAAGTGGTTTGGCAAGTCTCGCTCCGAGGCGGTGCTCCGTGAGACCTTCAAGCCGATTCTCAACCCGAGCGTTGAGAAGGTGAACGGTGAGTGGGTGCCGTCTGGCAAGTGGCCGCCGAGCCTCCGCATGAAGGTCTCGGTCTGGGACGACCAGGTCGGCCTTGAGGCAGTGGACCCGGCAGGCAACCCGATCGCGGTGACGCTTGACAACATCGAGCAGGTCTTCGCCAAGCGCATTGAGGGCCGCATGGTCATCGCGCCGTCCATCTACGTGACGGGCACGGGCTTCGGCGTGACGTGGCGCGTGATCCTCGCAAAGGTGTTCCCGCCGTCCAAGCCGTCGGCCAAGTCGGCGTTCGCGGACATCAAGGAGCCCGACGAGCCCAAGGAGGACGACGAGGACGCGCCGGCTGAGGAGCAGCAGATTGAGGTACCGGTCGCTCACGAGGAGGAAGAGCCTACGCGCTCGGAGGCGCCTGCTCCACTGGCTCCAGCGCCTGCGGCTGCGACGAAGGGTCGGAAGCGTGCGGCAGTCTCTCTCGCCTAAAGACCTCTGAATCAGACGGAGGGGAGTGTACAATCAAATCATCATCAACACAAAACAACTTTTCAATTGAGGGGATGTCAAGGGGCGTCTCAACACAACCCTCGTGAAACGGCTTCAGTGCCTTGCGTCCACATGTCTCGCATGAGTAGACCGTCGGCCACGTGATCAGCATCTTGGGGCTAATGACGCGAGTGGGTCCATGCAGACAGGCTTCCAAGATAGACTCAGGAGTAGTCCGTCCTTCTGCAAGGAACCGATCCACTGCGCCCGAATCAAACTGCGACCAAATACTTTCACCCTCAGTCCAGCCTTTTTCCTGTAAGAGTGTTGCGAAGGGGCTATCGTAATACCAGTGCAGAGACACGTCCCCATGGTCATCGTGACGGTGCTCTGCCAGGCCCACACGGTCCAGGTCCTCGTCGTAGAGCCAATACACATTTGCATGGGTGTAGTGCGGATCGCGTGCTCCACGGTAGACCTCGCGACCTTCCATCGTCCACAGGTCGGACACTACATCAATATCATGCTCAGTGACATCTGAGCTCACAGGGTACACCACATCGGGATGAACGCGAGAGAACATTGCTTGAGTGCGGGATTAATCAAACCGAACTTTCACGAGGACATCGTGTCTGCGCACAGACTTGGTGGCCGAACGCGACAACTCATGCCTCTTCCTGCGTCCCTCCTCCTCGGTGATGACCTGCGAACACTCCTCCATGTCAGTGTGGATTTCGTCATAATGCTGCTCCAGGTAGTCCAGTACCTCATCTTGAACCGCCCACTCAAAGAAGTTCAGCTGCCCAACAGTCGTATCCATGCCCCTGAACTGGATCCGCTTCCACCTGCAGAAGGGGTCGAACATCTTCTTGTTGTACGCCTTGAGATGCGACTTGTAGACCAGGTACACAATCACATGCCGACCCGTGGTGGTCATGTAGGACACATTGTGCTTCTTGGAATAATTGGTCACAAACCAGTCAATAAGACGCAGGCTGAGGCGAGACTCCCCCGCCAAGATGGACTGAATGCGCGTGAATGTTTCGGGGATTGCGTAGAAGGATTCGAGACGGTGGAGAACCCACTGCTCTTTGCTTTGAATAGTCTCCATGTTCAATCTACTTTTTTACGGTGAAAATGAGTTTTCGGAGTAGACGCAAAGGAAACGCAATGGATGAGCTATTAACCAAGTGGCTCGAAGACGGACCGTATACCCACCTCCACAACCGACTGAGGGACTTTGTCTTCTTCTGCTGGCTCATTCAGCCAACCCTGTCGCGGACATTCTTACGCAAGGTGGTCTACCAGCGAACAGAAGAAATCATGAAGGGTCCTGTCGGGCAGCGATGGGCTCGTGACCGAAATGTCCGCAGAACCATCAGACTGTATGGTGAGAATGACCAGAGGACCGCACAGTGGCATGCCAAACGTGGTGAGAAGATTACGGCTTCAGAGCTAGGCTACATCTTCACAGGTGGTGAGACCGCTCGGTCTGTGATGCTCAGGAAACTGGAGCCACCAGCCCCTCAGTCGGGTCCGCCGATTCCCGCGCTCATCTGGGGCACACGGTTTGAGCCAATCGGGAAGGCAATCTACGAAGCCGAGACAGAGTGCACGATTACGGATGTATCCTGTGTCCAGCACCCGGTCTACCCGTTCCTCGGTGCCTCTCCTGACGGAATCATCTTCCCCACGAATGGAGACCGTGAGCGATGGGGTCGCCTGGTTGAGTTCAAGTGCCCTATCTCTCGTGTCGCAAAGGACGAGATTCCTGCGGGCTACATCCACCAGATGCAGCTTCAGATGGAGTGCACAGGCATCAATGAGTGCGAGTACGTGGAGTTCCGGTTCAAACAGGTTCATTATGGCGAGTGGTCCAAGTTTGAAGGCCGCAAGGGTATCTTTGCGATCTTCGAAGATGAGTCTGTGAATTACAAGCCACAGGACCAAGAGGTTGCAGAGTGGCAGGGTACGTTGGGAGAGAGGGAACATCAGAAGATTTACTGGACGCTTGGGTCAATCAAGCGAGACTTTGTACCCAAGGACCCCAACTGGATGTCTGAACATATCGATGTGCTTACGAACTTCTGGAATGAGATTGTACGTCACCGTGCGAATGGCACAAAGCCTGAGCCGCCACCGTCAAGCATTCCAACACTTAATCTTTGAGAACCAACTGCGAGCAAGTGGGCTAGAGATTCGGTTCCACTCTTCAATTGTGTATCGGTTGCCCATGGACACATTGCAGCGGTCGCAGAGTGGATACAGGTTGTTCAGGTCTGTCTCACCTCCCTTGCTCTCTGGGATGTTGTGACCACAGTGGAAGTTGAAGACAGTCATTTTGTTCTGACACCATACGACAGAGCACTTTGCAGAATAGACAGGACCTGCACGTTGAAGCCATACTTGCTCTCGTAGTGCACCCGAGATCTTTTGCTTTTGGCTCATTAAGGTTTATGACAGGTGGGCTTTATATGCATTCACCTGAAAGGGCGTCTCAATGCCGGCTGGAGGAAGTGCGATGATCGGAGGGCGAGGCATGTGGTTCGTCCGCTGCTGGTACGATGAATCCTCAACCGCAATCGTGCGGGCATCCTGCTTTTGGTCAAAGAACCTAACATCGGGGCGCTGGACCTGGGGAGAGAAGTAGACCCATGCGATGTAGAGGACTAGCACGGCAGCTAACAGGACGAGAACGGATGTCATTGTATCCATCACCGAAAAAAAGGGATTCTTTGAGTCTTGCCAGTGAGATAAGCATGGAGGAGAAAGCACTTGATACACTGAAGACGTTCTTCACTCGCCGCGGGCTCCCTACGGATACGGAATCAGTCACCACAGATCAGCTGGAGAAGGTCAACATGTACACGATGGGCAAGGTCCTCATCATCTTTCCTCAGAAGGACAAGATCACCGCCATCGACATCAACAACTACAGCAAGTTTGCGGTAGAGAATGGCAACACCCAAGGCGTGGTCGTGGCCACGAGGTCCAAGCCGTCAGAGAATGTGTTGATCGCAATGAAGGCTCGTGCGAAAGACCGTATGCAGTTCTTCCACCTCCCAGAGCTTCAGTATGACATTACCTCTCACCGTATGTCGATGCCGCATCGCATCATGAAGCCCGACGAGGCAACGGCTATGATGGAAGCCAACAAGGTCTCAAAGCCTGAGGAGCAGATTCCCTGGATTGACTCGCAGGATATCCAGGCTCGTGTGATTGGTGCGGTCCCAGGAGACATCCTTGAGATCATCCGTCACAGCGACTCTGCGGGCCGGTCTATCTACTATCGGTATTGCGTCGCTGATGTAAATGTTGCCTAGGAACAATGTCGGTAGCACAGGGAAATCTACATGACCTTGACATCGCGTTCAGGGAAAAACAAGACGAGTACGAGAAACTAGTCACCGCAGCGCTTGCCATGGACACCAAGAACGCTGTGTCAGGACAGATGGTGAGGATTTTGGCTGTCAAGCATGACATGCTAGATATTTTGCATAAGGAGATGGCTCTGGTCACCTCAGAACCATCGGGTCTCGAAGAGAAGCGCAAGGAAATCATAGAGAGGCTGAACAAGTTTCAGGAGGAGTATGCGGAAATGGCTGCAAGTAATGACAAGCTAGAAACCCTCCGTCGTATCCATAGCCGTGAAGCTGTGAAGATAGACGGTACCATCAATACATATACAATTGTGTTTGGTGTGGCATGCCTTGTGTTGCTAGGCTTTGTCGCTATGCCAAGTAGGTAACCATCCATCCAACCGTAAACACGAGGAACATGACACCTGCCTTTGCAGCAAGTGACGCCGTATCAAGTCCCCGTTCCGCAGCGAGCTTCTCGGACTTGATCTCTTCATCCTTCACTTTTGGTTCTAATTCCTCAAGCTTCTGTGCCTTCTTGCGAAGGGCATCTACCTTGGGGTTCGCCAGCTTTTGGTCTGAGAGGATACCGTCAATTCGCTCCTTGCCTTCATCTACATTCTTCGCAATCTCACGCAGCACCGTATTAATCTGAACCTCCGTCATCTGGTATGCGTTGCGGTACGCGTCCATCCCAGTTGCGCGGTAATTCGTGTAGCTTGACGCATAGACGTCAAGGAGCTTCTGCAGTGAGTCTGGAATCTTCACCGTATCATCTGGGGGATTCTCTAGGTATTCTCGCGTCCCCTGGATTGACGCGATCGCAAGAAGCGCGACAACGAGAGCAACGAGCCACTCTAGCATTATCTCTTGCGGATAAACAAAATGCCGCTCATTTCCTATCTTGAAGTTGGTGGTGGCGGTGCACGGGTCCACGCAAAGCTTGGAGGAGATGCCTCCGACCACACACGTTACATCCGTATGGCCGCAACAGTTGCGCCGTACATCAACAGCGGTATCGGTGCCGCCCCGACTCTGGGATGGAGGTCAATGCAGGCGAACCGTGATGCGAGGATCATCGCGCCCATCTTTGGCCGTCTTCAGACTTTTATTCCGAATAAGGGTTAATGGACTGCCCAGCAGGATTTGAAAAGGGCATTAATTCATGTCATATTAAGTGCCCGGTTGGGTATTCCTATACGAACGGAAGCTGCGTGTCTGATAACCACGAGTATTCAATTGGGGTCACAGATTTGTCACCTACTTCAGACATGTCACAGTTCACAGCTGAATCGGCCCGGTTCCTCCACGAACTTACAAAGGTGAATGCAAAGATAGAAGCTGACCTGGCAGCACATGCAGATGTGTATACAGAAAAGTCTGAAGGTGCTGGTATCGTTGCGGACCATCACAAGATCAAGTCTGAACATGCGTCCGCCGAGGCTGAACACTCTGTAGCTGCGAAGTTTGATAAGATCTTGGAGACCGTCAAGCCACCTCACCCAAAGACGGCTGGGTCCGAGATTAACAAGGAGCAGGCCCAGATTATGTTCCTTGTATCCAAGCACATGTACGTCGTCCAGGTTGCGCTTCTGACCATTCTTCTCTGTCTCATGACCTACCTCTTCCTTCCTTCTGCGTGGGCCCAGGGGATGATTCTGCTTTTGCTGAGCACAGGAATTGCTTCGGCAATCTATCTCTCCAAGGTATAATGGGAGGTGTTCCGTCCTGTCCTGTCGAGTTTGACCAAGCACAAACGGGATTTGGGTGTGTTCCAAAGTGTCCAACTGACAAGGGATTCAAAGTCGTAGGACCAGTATGTGCGTACAATGGTGACCCGCAACTTTCAGTCCCTCTCCAAGTAGCCCCAATCGCAATCATCCCCGATGGGAAGATCGTATCGTTCACAACACTGCCTAATGCGCCAATCTACGGCGAGGTCTTGAAGAACTTCTCCGACCGCATCGCCATTGTCCAGGGCAAGGTGGACAAGGAGACAAAGATTGCAACTGCGTTTCGCCATATGCAGGATGCCGAGAATGCCCAGGACATCTCACCTGAAGCCTACCAGAAGGCTCGCGCCGAGTACTATACGATGGTAAAGGGCGATGACTGGATTGAGACCGAAAAGGCTCGTATTGGTAACGTAGAGACAAAGCCGCTCGTAGATAGGTTTATTGCCCAGTTCAAGGACCTCACCAACCAACAGAACCAGCAGTCAACGACGATGGACCTCCTGCAAATCGCCCAGGACAAGTTCATGGGCGTCGAGAAGGAGCTGTCCTACTCTGTGGAGAACGTGGACAAGCAGATCAAGACACTTCAGGACCGCATCCTGATTAACAAGCACAAGCATGCCGCTGAGACAAGCTATGGCGCATGGATTGACATGATCCTCAACATTGCGATCGTCCTTGGGTTCCTCTTCACCATCTATGCAGTGTATAGAAAGGTAACCAAGTCTTCTGGTCAGTTCGTTGCGGCTATCCCACCAACCGTGAATCCCTACTAACAAGTAGATGGAGGTTGTTGACTCACGAACAGTATTTGACTTCCAAAAAAAGACCTTCTGTGGACACCCTCGTCCACACGTGCGCAAAGTCCTCATCCAAAACATCCAGTTGGGTCACGCGGATTACGCGTGCTACTGGACGCTTGAGCTTCTCTGCTCTGGACTTGTGCATTCAATTTGGGATGCCTTCTTTGAGGCGGCTGCGCTTCATATCAATCGGGCTCAACCCAACGTGCTGCTCTACCTCGCGGCCGCCTACGAAAACTGGATGCAACTGCAAGGCAGTTACCCTCTTCCCCAAATGACTTCGATTCGCAATAACATGGACGCTCGGCGCATCGTGTGCGAGGTTGCGGCGACTCTCTCCATGTGCCGCAAGAACAAGCTACCGTCTCTCCCTGCCCTGAAGCCGAGTCATGACTTTGACCCTGTCACCATCCAAGAGAGCATCAAGGCCCCATCTAGTATGTATGGCAAGCTGGTGTTGCGCCCTTCGGACCCGATGGCCGTGGTGGTGCCCGTCAACGAGTTCTGCTACTGCATCCGGTCCGATGTTCGCGACCTGACCCGCGCTCTCTACTGGATGTCGTGGGTCTTCACGTTCTGCCGCGAGCACAAGAAAGCACACAAGCAGGTCATCCCCTTCTCCAACCGAGCCGACGAGTTCGTGTCTGCGACAGATGGCGGGCACCCTGTATGGCTGTTCTGGGAGGCCATCAACAAACAGTCCACTCCTCCAGTGCGCCCCTACTTGGACGTGCTCTACAAGATGTACTGCATGAGGTGGAATGCGGCCGACAAGTCCAAGAAGGCCATTCTGGTTGCGTCCCTTGTGATGGTATGTGAGTCAGGGATAGACACAACCCCTGTCGTGGGCAATACCCTTGCAGTATCCAATGTCTTAGGCCAGATGTCAAGGTGGATTGATGCGATCCAGCGAATGCAGCAGAGTTTTTCTACCTAGTGTGTAATGAATCGCACGATCTTGCTTGCGGCTCTCCTGTTCTACATCCTCAGCAACCAGATTACCTACAACTTCACCAACTCGGTGGTCAGACACATTGCCAACAGCGGCTGCCCGACACAGTTTGGAGTGATGGTTCACACCCTCGTCTTTGCGGGCGTACTTGCCTACCTGCTCTAAAAACGAATCGCCCCTCACCCTGCGTAAAGTAGTTCAACCATGTTTATTCCTATCATCTCTGCCACTCGTGTCGCTGGTACTATCGGTCTGCACAAGTTTCAGACACCCAATGAAGTGTTCTATGAGCTCATGAAGAAGGACAAGGCCATTTCGGCCCGAATCGCAGAGATTGAGGCCCGTTTGGGCGTGCGGTCCTTCAACTCTCTCAAGGCATCTGTCTTCAAGGACAACAATGTTCAGGGAATCGTCTTCTCGGCCATTGATGCTGCCAAGAAGGACTTGAAGGGCGCGCTGACGGATGTTGAGAGCCAGACCCGCACGCTTCTGGACATGCGCTACGCACACCTGTCGCCCGATGTCCGTGGACTCCTTGCTGCCGAGGCCAAGAGCGAGGTGCGCATGAAGCGCGGACTGAACAACGAGAACAAGATTCTCAACACCTACGAGGTCGACCACAAGGTGGAAGTGACGGAGCGCAACACGAAGAACCTGAACATGGACTTTGGAACCTTCAAGCTGACGGGACGCACGGACGGCTGGGTTGCAGCTCACAATCGTATCGTAGACAGCAAGGACCGCACGCGATTCTTCCCAGAGGTGCCCATCTACGATGAGATTCAGCTGCGCGTCTACATGAAGATGACGGGTGCCACGGAGTCGGAGCTGATTGAGAACTTCCCGGACGGCACCAAGCGTGTCACCAAGTTCATGAACGATACTGAGAAGTGGGAGCTCATTGAGAAGTGCCTGCGCGATGCAGTGACAAGGATGAATGACATCCTTGCAGACGACAGCCAGTTAGAGGCACTCATCGGTAAGAATACAGTGAATGCAGGTTGAGGTCAGCGAGACTGAACCAACATGGGCAAAAGGAGGTACTTCATATGAGACACAAGTCATCTATACCGGCTTCGGACGCATTGACCTACATCGCAAGATGTTCCAAGTCATGCACCCAGCTGGTAAGGACATTTTCCTTGTAGAGCGTCCATTTGATGGCGGAGTTGTGGCTCGGATCTACCATTCTGAGACGGTCGTGTTTACGACGTACTCGGAGACACCCAGAATGTGGAAGGAGGAGATCGCAGGTGGTCCGACCTATTATTTTCGCGTTTCGCTACCTCCAAAGCAATCATAGGTCTAGACAAATGGATGTCCTTGAACTCTTTACGATCATATTTACGACCCTAGCTGGGCTCGTCGCAATCCATGCCGCGGTGTTTTTGACTGTTCGGTGGATGTATCCTCCACAGGTCGCAGTAGCACCGCCTCCACCGCCCGCAGTTTTCACAGTGCCAGCGCAACCAGTCAATGCTCCAAAGGATGAAATCACTCTACCAATGGCGCCCTCTAGTGAGGAAGGGGCAACAAGTCTCGAGTCCCTCACAGGAAGTACCCCAGTTTAACGGCATTCCAGGATGGATCCTCTGTACTCACGATGAACAGAACCGGCCTCACATTCTATGGACGGAGCGAGGTGTCACATCCGAGTCGCTTGATGTAGCGATGGATGAGCGAGTGTGTAGTGACACAATCTTCCGCGCAGTCCGTATTAGCCCACGAGTCTTTCTCCTCGCAGACATATGGGTCTTCAACGCTGAAAACATTCACCATGGCAAGACCTTCGCAGACCGTCAGGCGATTATTGCAAGTATTCTTGACTACTTCCATGAACCTGACTTGACTGCGTTTGTTCACATGGAGGATGTCCCAGTTGGAACTCTCGTCCGCGGATACGAAATGTATGACAGTCTGCCAGGGAGTCTTGGGTCCTTCTCGGAACACAAACTTCTTCCTGCCCAAGAGTAAATGGCCAAGTCTCGTCGTCGTGGTGGCTGTGGTTGGGGAGGTCGTAAGCGAACTCGTGGAGGTGCGTTACAGCCCTCGTTTGCGGGAACAATCGGAACTGCCGGTGCGGACTGGGGAACCGCGAACATTGCACAGGGGGTGAACCGTGCGTCTGCGGGCGATGTTCAGCCTAACAGCACTGGCAACTATGCACCCGTTGGTGGTCGTCGCAGGTCGCGCAAGGTCACTGCCAAGGCGATCAAGCGTGTCCTGAAGAAGGCGGGGCTCAAGACGTCTGGGTCCAAGCGCACACTGACCAAGCGTGCGCGCAAGGCACGGCTCATGGGCGGTGGCCCGGTCGTCGGTACTGCGACTGGCTCGTATGCGGGCACCGGTTCAGCGGGCATGGCTGACCAGGTTACCGGCGTCCACCCTGGAGGCGCGGACGTGAAGAGCGTGTAACCGCGTCCGCCCACACATATGGCATATAGGTCGGGTCATTGGTCACAATGTGTGGCCCACCTGTAGCTGCCATCTGAATCCTCATCTTCTGCATTTCAAACTTCAACTCTTCAAACTCAATCTGCTCCCTCCACGGCCGCAACGCGGTCATGAAGGTAGACAGCAAAAAGAAGTAGTCATTTTTGTCCAGTATAATGGAAACCAAGGCAATCAACGGCATGAGGAACATGTCATTGATTCGTCGTGTCCAGTCCATCCAGGAGGATGGTACACATCTCTTTTTAAGTTGAATATATCGTTCTGCGGCTAGGAATGGCTTACTCGTCATCCTGAATCCTTACTCCTTTGCTTGGAAAGGGAACTGCTTCAAGCGTCCGAGCGTCCAGGTAGGAAATCTTTGTATCGCGGTTGACATTCAGCATACGCAGGATGAGGTCCAGCCTAATGACATTGTCTGCCATCATGTAGCGACCAACAGCGTCCGTCAGGTCAACACCGGTAGTCGTGTCACCAATCCAGACCCATGGCTGCTTGATGGGACGGAACGGGTTCTTCGTGTACGGCGTGACCTCCTCGCCCTCGTAAAGAAGGCGGCGGCGCGTCTCACCGTCGCGGTGCCACTCCTGAACATAGATGCAGCCCTCGGGCACACGGGTAAACTCCTCATCGTAGTCCTCAATTCCGTCTTCAGTGAGTAGGTAGGTGGACTCTACCTTGAACAGGTTGGATGCAGCGGTGAAGTAGTCGTGGAGCATGGTGTAGAGACGGAGAAGGCAGAAGAGCATTTTGGATGCCCCTGTTTAGGAGGAGCGGTGCGGATTCGTTTTTGCCACCAGCGGGACCGACGCAGATGACTCGGGCGGGTCGTAGATGTCGTATCCATCGTTGTCAGCGCCTGTGAACTTCTCCTTCGACGCCTGAACAATGATGATCTCATCAAACCCAGTGCTCATGGAAATCGCAGTTGCAAGAGCTGTCATGACAAAGGGGGCCGCAACCAGGAACCATGAGACAGGTGAAAGTCCGATTCCACAGAAGGTGTCCAGCAGTACGACAACCGCCATGCCAACAAAGAGCTTGATGGCGAACGTGATCCAGAGACCTAACGAGAGGTCAAGTCCAAGCTGGACAACAAGGAAAATCAAGTAGAGAAGCGCAGGAGGGCAGAGCTGCTCAATGAAACGCATCTTCAGGTATTACACTTCATCCAAGAAAAGATGGACGCCGTCCACTATGTAGCCGAGCTAGCAAATTGCACACACGAGAAGGCAGAGGAAGCCCTACGTCTCCACAGTAGTGTTCTTGAGGCAGTTGATTCCCTGCTTGTCATACCCGGTGTATCTGGGGACAAGTACGTAAAGTCAAAGACTGTGACGTTTGCCGTCAATGACCCAGAGCAGGCAGAGCGCTGTGCGATGGGTCGGAAGCTAATGGATTCGCTTAGCGCCGTATCCTCAGCCGCCCAGTCGAAAGCCCGAACGAACTCCCTGCTGGAGGGGGTCGCAGAACCGGAGCCTGCTGAGATACAGATTGAGGAACTGCCTGTTGGCGAATCTCCATCGACGACTGCACCTTCACAGGATTCTCTCGAGAAAAGGCCTCAATCTTCTGAGCAATTCGAGTGGACTCCGTGAACAGGTCCATATTCTTGATATGCTCAATCGACTGCGCGCTACGAGCCGCATATGTCGCGGGGTCGTCAAAACTTGTAATAACATCAATCCAGTCTTCCGGAATATCACGACGGCATTGAATCCCTGTCGGAGCAATCCACTCCTCTACTCCCTCGGTCATACCACCAATCTTCGTAGTGGGCTCAGGCTTCGAGTACAGGACAGGGATACCATTGTACATGCACTCAACAGCAATACGTGCAAAGCTCTCATAGAAGCTTGGGAGCAGGAGAATACGAGTCTTTTTCAGAACGACGCGAACGTCATCCTGAAATGGTATTGTTTCGACGTTGGCTGGGAACTGAGGCGGGTGAAGCTCGCCATAATATGGCATAACTGCGAGGAACTTGCGCTCTGGCATTCGCTTGGCCAGCTCAATAAATTGAACAACACCCTTGTTCAGGTTCGCATTGACCAGTGTGATACATTCACCCGTTGGCGGCTCATCCATCCGCACATTCTCTTCCCGCATGATGGGGCGGGTAACATCTGTCTTTACAATGCTAGAAGGCCAAGGAGTGACATTCTTTCTGAACCCAGATTCCATACGATTGTTGATGTAGAAGAGCATCTCATTCCAGTTGTTGGATGCATTTAACGAGATTGCGTTATATGCGTTGTCAAAGTGACACGTTGAGACGATTGGACGAAACATGCCTCGCGAGTTAATCTTTCGAACAAACGGAAGAACGGGTGCGTGAGGACAGATCCAAATCTCACTCGCATCGAGGTAGGTTGTTGCCGCGCTGAAGTGCATGAACCTAAACCCACGGTAGACCCCACCGCTATATCCTTCCTTGGGTCTCTCAAGAGTCGCGAACATGACACCATGTCCGCGTTTCTGGAGTTCAGTTGCGAGGTCGATGTCGTGAAGAAACGCACCACACAAATCGGGCATCCGATTCGCAAAGAACACAACCTTCATTATTATACTTACGCATCTCGTTTCATCTGAATTAACCGTGTGGGCTCGCCTCCACGGGTCCAATCATAGATCCAGTTGTTAGGATTTGAGTACTCGGCCTGCTTCGTCGGGATCAGAGGCTGGTAGTAGTTCGGGATAGTCTTGTCCATGATGGTGGACATCTCCTTGCGGGAGCGCTGGAGCATGGACTGGATGAGTCCGGACTCGGCATCAACCGCTTCGGGCGCGCCACCGCCAAGGTTGGGTGTCGTGCTGAACGGGCGAACCCACAACTGCTTCGGGCCCTTCTGGCGCCAGGCATCGGGTGACCCCCACCGAAGGTCAGTGTTCGTATCTACCGCACAGCCGCCACCAGGCTGTCCAAAGCCACCACGTGCAATCATACCAGGCTGGTCCGCCATCGCAGCTGCAGGGCTGAGCGCATCCGAGCACGCATTCTCAATGGAGCCCACTTGGCGGGTCTGGTAGGATTGGTTGGCTACATCATCTTGGGTTGCCCGCGAGGGGTCAGTCCTTCCGCGAGTCATCGCATAGAAGAAATCAGTCATCCTTATCATCAAATCCAGAAAGTTTCATGGAAAACGGACCTTCACAACTAAAACCAGAAAGAAGCAATGGTCGTTCTCCAACCTTGCGATTGGCATGAACACGATATCCACAAGAACCGAGAGCAATCCTATGTCGTTGATGTCTACGGTCGTACGGATACCGGGCAAGTCGCCTGCGTGCGTATCACTGGATTCTCCCCCTACTTCTACTGCGGAGGTTCCGACCCAGGCAAAGCCTACCCTGTTAAGAAGTACGATGTATTTGCCGGCTTTAACAACCTTTCAAAGTCTTCTGTCTGGAAAGTCTCTTGTTCGTCACTCAACGAGTTTCATGAGCGTAAGCGGGAGATGGGTGCACGTGATGTCCCGCTCTACGAATCTGACCTCCCCCCATTCCTTCGTCTCATCCACGAGCGTCATCTCGGACCCGGTTCTCCTCTTAAGTTTGAAGCTACTCCGTGCGAAGTCCCTGACGACACCGCGGTAGACGAGATGTACACCTGCTCGTACACAGCTATCTTCCCATCAGACGCAGCCATCCCGCTCAAGGTTGCCTCCTATGACTTGGAGGTCTGCCCACTCGTAGGGCAACAGTTTCCCGTTGCAACCAAGGACCCCATCATCCAGATTGGCGTGTCATTCAGGATGTCCAACGACCTGATGACGCCAACCAGCCGCTATGTCTTCGTGCTTGGCTCAGTGGACAAGTCAGATGACCCGAACACCACCTTCTTCGGCTGCAAGACGGAGTCCGATGTGCTCTACGCCTTCCTCAACTGTATCCTCGATGAGAACCCCGACATCATTTGCGGATACAATACCTTTGGCTTTGATGACGGCTATGTGGAGGAGCGGTGTAAGCAGCTGGGTCTGACCGAGTCCATCAACCTCAGCCGTGCACCTGCGGCTAAGACTAAGAAGGGCGACAACTGGGCTATCAAGTTCGCAGAGACCAAGAAGTTCGAGCTGGCCTCTGGCAAGTATGACCTGCGTATCATGTGCCTCCGCGGCCGTCTGTCGCTAGACCTCTTGCTGAACATGCGCCGCGAGCACAGCCTTGACTCCTTCAAGCTGGACAATGTCGCGTCCACCTTCCTGCGCGACAAAGTCCTGTCCTATCAAAACAATGTGGTCACGACGAAAAGTACTCGTGGCCTGTGTGTGGGTAACTTTGCCCGCTTTGATCTCGTGGGAAATACTACAGATCCATACCGCGAGGGCGAAAAGTTTAAGGTCGTCGCCATCAAGGGAAACACCTTTACGGTAGACGCGCCTGTGGACCTCTTCACAGAGCTGACCGAGAAGGAACGCAAGTCTCTGGAGTGGACCTTCACCAAGGACGACGTGGAGCCACATGAGCTATTCCGTCTCCATCGTGAGGGAGGCCCAGCAGGGCGCACGAGGATTGCCCGCTACTGTATTCAGGATTGCGACCTGGTTCTGACGCTGATGGCCAAGCTCGACACGCTGGTCAATACTCGCGGTATGGCCGATGTATGCAAGGTTCCTATGCAGTTTGTCCTGACTCGTGGTCAGGGAATCAAAATCTTCTCAGCCGTCGTATATTATGCCTCGCAGCGCGACCAAATCATCCGCACACTGGAGAATGTCCAGGGTGACCAGACCTACGAGGGTGCAATCGTGATTAGTCCGAAGATTGGTATGTACCTAGACCAACCTATCTCCGTTCTGGACTTCAACTCACTCTACCCGTCCAACATGATTGCGTACAACCTGTCGCCTGACACACTGGTCTGCGAGCGTCACTTTGACATAGAGGGTATGAAGACAGCACATTATGGCCTGCCAATAGAAAAGGTTCGCGAGTACGAAGAGATCTATACTTTAGATGAGGTAGAGTACGATCTCAAAGATGAAAAGGATGTTCCGTATGGCAAGGTCATCTGCACCTTCGTCCAGCCGAAAAAGGACAACCCGATGACAGTGGGTGTCATCCCAAAGACACTGGAGATCCTACTAGCCAAGCGAAAGGAATATAAACAAATGATGGAGGATCCAAAGTATGACGACGCCCAGCGGTCCGTATACAACGGTCTCCAGCTGGCTTACAAAGTGGTTGCCAACTCGGTTTATGGGCAGACGGGAAGTAGAACCTCTCCAATCCGAAAACTCTGTGTCGCCGCGTGCACCACGGCAGCGGGACGAAAGGCCCTCTACTTCGCAAAGTCAGTCGTGGAGTCTCCTGAGTTCGGAGGAGAAGTCGTCTATGGCGACACCGATTCTATCTTCGTCAAGTTCCCCACAAAGGACGTGGCGGAATCCATTCGGCTCGGGCTGGCCGCGGGTAAATCTATCACTACCCAAATGGCCCGAAATCCTTACAAGATTGCCTATGAAAAGACCTTCCACCCGTTCATACTCTTCTGCAGAAAGCGGTACGTCGGTATGAAGTATGAAGAGGATCCCAACCCTGCCAAAGCCAAGCGCATGTCCATGGGCATCGTCCTCAAGCGGCGCGACAATGCACCCATCGTGAAGGATGTGTTCGGTGGTGCGCTGGACATCCTGCTGCAGGAGCGAAATGTCAAGAAGGGTGCGGCCTTCGTCAAGGAGAAGCTGAAGGAGGTGATTGACCACAAGGTGCCTCTAGAAAAGTTCATCGTCTCAAAGGCTCTCCGCGACGACTATGCTGCTATGGCAGAAGGATATGATGGCCGCGCAACTTTACCTGCTCATCGTGTTCTGGCTGACCGCATGGCAGCTAGGGACCCAGGTACTGCACCCAAGGTGGGTGACCGTATCCAGTATGTGTATGTAGACGGCGCCAAGAAGGGAGCCAAGCAGGGTGACCGCATTGAGCATGTGGACTATGTACGCGCAAACAATCTGAAGGTAGATACAACATTCTACATCACAAACCAGATCCAGAACCCAGTCGCACAGCTGTTCGCACTCTGCATAGAGCAACTGGATGGGTATGTGCCACCCAGCAAGTCGTATGCGTCACTCCACAATGAATTCATGGTAAAACTAAACAATGAGGAGGAAGCAACATTGGCTGTACTGGATAAGAAGGAACGACAGCTAGAACAAATAATGTTCTTGAAGTCTACACAGTTCACGGGCCAGCAGACTTTAATAGGATTCCTCGTAAAGAAGTAATGCGTCCGGTGCTAGACGTGGAGTCGAAGCCAATTAGGGTCATTCAAATACAACGAGCACAGCGATGGTACGCAAAGCTGCCCCCAATGACGCAAAGAGAACGGGTTGTTCTTTTGGCGTTCCGCACAGCACAGCTGGCAAAGCTGAAGCGCAGTCCCTGGATTCCACGAGACGAGGTCTACAAGGAACTCATTGACCCACACCCCTACATGGCGAGCTACCTTTTCTACTGTGCGAATGGCTTTCGGGACTGCTACACCTAAAGGGTAATGTCTGCCCAGATGATCCTCGCGGTCCTCAGGGATCTGATTGAGTCAAATACGCGTCGCTTCTCCAGTATCATGGTCTTAGAGGAGCCAGTGCGCAATCGTGCTCTGGCCAACAACTACAGGGAGACTCTTGCAATCCTAGACCTCCTAAACATCCTTGCCCGACCTCCTGAGGTTCAAGAGCCTACGCGTCGATTTACAATCAACCTCCCTGCGTCGGAGATTCTGCGTGCGTTTGAGGACCCTGTACCCGTTGTGGCTACGGCTGACCAGATCACGGCTGCAACAGAGATGAACATTGCGACAGAGGAGGACTCCAACTGTGCAATTTGCCAGGAAAGCATGGCAGTGGCCACACGTCTTCGGGCATGTAACCACGTCTTCCACCACAGCTGCATCAACACCTGGTTCAGGACCTCGGTGCGCTGTCCCGTGTGCCGAAATGATATACGCGAACCACTCCCTGCTATAGCATGAGTGTATGCGTGTGTACGCCTACAGCAAACCGCCGATGGAGCCAGGCGTTCTCAGAGCTCTGTATGAAAGGGCAGGTGACCCAACCAGCTAAGTGGATTGTAGTGGACAACTCGGACAAGGATGGATGGGTCCCGAGTCCACAGTTTGAACTCCATCACGTAGAAGGGAAGAAGACCGTTGGCTGGCTGCGCAACTACTGTCTCGGCCTTGCATTGAAGACGTCATGTGAGTACATCGTGTTCTGGGATGATGACGACTACTATCCACCCGAGCGCATCTCTGCAGGAGTCAAGGGGCTTACTGATTCAAAGGCAGACATCGCGTGCTCCTCCAAGATGTTCCTCCTGCTCACGAAGGAAAATGTACTGATGACCACTGGACCCTTTGCTGATGACCACGGCACTGCTGCAACCTACACGATTCGCCGCGCGTATGCCGAGACTCATCGGTTTGACGAGACCAAGGGATACGCAGAGGAGCTGGAGTTCACAAATGGTTGGAGGGCCACGATGGTTCAGGTCCCTGCAGAACAGACGATTGTCGTGATGGGTCATTCGTCCAATACCGTGAACAAATCTATGCTGCTGGAAGACCCAAGGACATTTAGGGCCGCGATCGTGAACGATGCGAATGGTAAGCAAATGTTCAGGGCGAAGTGGTCCTTGTCGCCAGAACTATGGGGTCTGTGGCGAACCACGTTTTCTGTCTGAGGATCTCATTGACTTCTGGACTGTGCTTGAACAGTGGTGCAGGGGAAGGCAACTGGGCCGATGCGCCATACTGAAGAAACTGCATCATCCGCCGCACGTCGTGATGACATCGTTTGGCTAGCTCCTTGATGTCATGGGCGGGGAACAGCTCTTCCAATTCAGATGTCTTGGGTGGGTAGCACCGCAAGACCTCGATACGAGGAGATGACTTGAAGATGCGGGGCACTTCATTACACGTCAAGAGGATGGGTAAGGTGCGCTCCTCTGAAATCATCCACTCTACAATCTTACGCTGGGCATGCGAGTCCGAGCCATCGATTTCGTCTAAGACTAGACATGATGTTTTGGTGTCCCCGCGAAGGAGTGAGGCAATACTACGGCTGTGACGGTAGGACGCAATCAGGCGGGCCACATCTTCATGCGACCTCATGGCCTGTGTGGCATTAATCTCAAGAGGCTCCATCCCACAGGAACGAATAGACGCAAGAGCCATCGTGGTCTTCCCTATGCCTGGAGGACCGTGCAAGAGGACCACAGACGCATGAGGTTTCGTCCTCAGATAGGACTGAAGGCGAGCCTTGATGTCCGTATGTCCAATCACGCCGTCAAGAAGGAGTGGGCGCCGTGTCTCACTCCACATTCCTTGTGTTCACACGGGGTGAGAAAATGCTTGCGAAGAACTAATGGATGTCCCGCAACATGTTCTGCGGACCTTGTTCCGAGACACACCCTTTCCACTGATTCAGCACCATGTGGACTCGTACAATGTGATGTTGGAGACGCGGATTCCTGCGTTCATCAAGGCCTCCAACCCTCACCAGCTAGAGCTGCCCGATAAGCGCTACATCCGTGTCTACATTGGTGGCAGGGATGCGACGAAGCTTCGGTGGGCCGCCCCTGTAGACGAAGTAGGTAACGCGGTCTTGCCTCACGGTTGCCGTCTAGATAACACGACCTACACTGTCAGCCTCTACGCAGACCTTGAGGTTGAGTATGTCTTCCCTACGATTCCCGCTGTTACCCGTACCTTTACAGATGTCCTTGTGGGCAAGATCCCGCTGATGCTTCGTAGCAAGCTGTGCTACCTCACGGGGATTGATGGCTATACGGTGGGTGAGTGCAGGTTTGAGTTGGGTGGCTACTTTGTGATTGATGGGTCTGAGAAGGTCCTGCTGACACAGGAGGGTCTGGGTAACAACATGTTCTACTCAGGAAAGCGGACTCAACTTGCAGCCCTCTCCTCCCTCTCGCGCGCGGCCGAGGAGGAAGCAGAACTTCAGACGGCAGAGAAGCCTTCGTTCGTTGACAAGATTGAGTACACTGCGGGTGTTCGGTCTGTGTCAGAGGATGCGAGCCGTGGACCCTTCTCCCACTTCTTGGTCATTCCCCCCGAGACTGTGGACCAAGCACTCACTCGTCTTGCGATGATCACCCTCCCTGGATTTGAAAAGCCCGTACCCGTTATCAGCATCTTCCGTGCTCTGGGTCTGACCACGGACAAGGAGATTTATGACATCACGCTTGTAGGGGTGAACGAGCACGACCGTCTTGCCTACGACCAGCTGTTCTACCAGCTCATCCTGAGCCATGAGAAGCAGCTGAAGGAATCTGACCTTGATGTCTTGGTCCGCTACACACGCACCCACAGTCGCCCCGAGCTCGTGCGCAATCTCCACGACCTGCTGTTCCCGCATGTGGAGGGTGAGACGGACACGGGTGCCCTCTACCGTCGCAAGGCCTATCAGCTCGGTCGTCTTCTGAAGATGGCGATGGATGTGGCCCTTGACCTGAGCAAGCCATCAGACCGCGACCATTTCAAGTTCAAGCGCATGGAGACCTCTGGAGACCTCTGCTTCAAGGAGTTCCGCCGTATCTTTCGTGACATGTCCAAGGGTATGCTGCTTGAGCTGGACAAACGTGTCAACCAGTTTGAGCGGGCGAACTACGCAGGCGATAAGCTCGTCACCGTGTTCCAGCCTGAGAACATCACCTTCTACTGGCGCAACTACCGCCTGCTCAATGAGTTCCTCAAGTCGTTCAAGGGCTCGTGGGGTGGCAAGGATGGTATTGCGCAAGAGCTGTCCAGGACTTCGTATGCAGGTGTTATCTCCCATTTGCGCCGCACGAACCTCGGTATGGACCGCACCTCCAACAAGCCCGAGCCACGCAGGTACCATGGCAGCCAGATGGGGTTTATGTGTCCAGTAGACTCGCCTGACGGTCGCAACATTGGATACATCAAGTCCCTTGCCTTGTTTGCCCGCATCTCCACTCCAATCTCGATTGAGATGGTCAAGGGGTTCCTCAAGGGGTTCGTCATGCCCATCGCAGACATCCACCCGTCTGTCTGGGACCCGACCTGGACACCTGTGTTTGTGAACTCGGACCTGATTGGTGCCTGCATGAGGACTGAAGAGCTCCACAAGCATCTCGTTGCGATTCGCCGTGCGCAGAGTGTGGGTATGTCTCTGGGCTGGGACCGCGTGTTCAATGTCTACACCATCACTTGCGATGGAGGGCGCCCGATTCGCCCTGTCTATCGTGAGGGTACGACAGAGGACATGATCCGCTCCACCAAGTCATGGGAGGAGATTGCCAGCCACCTCGACTACATTGACTCCTTAGAGACCGAGGTGACCCGTATCTCCCTCACTCCCTTCCACCCTACCTGGCCGTCTGAACTTCATATGCTCTTCAACCTCTCTGCAATGACTGGACTTATACCCTTCTCTGACCATAACCCAGGTACGCGCAATGCCTTTGCGATTGCCCAGCTCAAGACAACCTGTGCGTGGTTTCACACAAACTACCTCAAGCGCTACGATACGATTGCGGCTATGGCAGCCATGCCTCAGATTCCCCTGACGCAGACATGGGTGTACCGCGAAATCATGGGCGCAGGTGGATGCATGCCTCACGGTGAGAACTGCTTGGTGGCCATCACAACCTACGGTGGCTACAATCAGGAGGACTCAGTGATGATTAACCAGACTGCGATGGACCGTGGCATGTTCCAGACTCTGTACTTCCACAGCTACGACTTTGAGGAGGACATGCTGGACTCGGACACGCATACCGAGTTTGCCAATGTGGCCAACAATCCCCTCTACAAGGACAGTGTGAAGCGCAAGGAGGGCAAGTCCTACGACCTGCTGGATTCCGAAGGCATCATCAAGGTTGGCTCTCTGGTTACGGAGGATACCATCCTTGTAGGTATGGTTGCGCCCTCGGTGGACTCGGAAGGCAAGGTTAAGAGCTACCGCGATGTGTCACTGACTCCCAAGCGTGCCCAGCATGGTCGTGTGGACTCGGTCTACCGCTACGCAATCTACGACGACAACTCGCGGGTCCGTCTGGACGACAAGGCACCGAAGCGTGGGCTCAAGGGTGTGAAGATTCGCATTGTGGAGGAGCGATTCCCCGTAATCGGCGACAAGATGGGAAGCCGTCACTCGCAGAAGGGCACTTGCGGTCTTGTGCTCCCTGAGGAGGACATGCCCTTCACAGCCCGTGGTGTGCGCCCTGATGTCATCTTCAACCCGCATGCGCTGCCTACCCGCATGACCATCGGTCACTGGATGGAGAGCTCGTGGAGTCGTCTGGCTCTGAAGCTGGGTGCCTTTGTGGATGCGACGCCGTTTACTACCAGCGGGCGCAGTGAAACCCTCAAGAAGATCATGTTAGAGCAGGGATTTGAGCCGTATGGCTCTGAAACCCTGTACAACGGAATGACGGGCGAGATGATGGATGCGGACATCTTCATGGGCCCGACCTACTACCAGCGCATGAAGTACATGGTGGAGGACAAAATCAACGCTCGGTCCACGGGTCCTCGTAAGCTGCTGACCCACCAGCCTCTGGAGGGCAGGGCAGATGAGGGTGGCTTGCGTATCGGCGAGATGGAGCGCGATGCCCTGATTTCCCACGGCATGGCCAAGTTCCTCCACGAGAGCTTGATGGACCGGTCTGATGCTGCGGCGTTCCAGTACGACAAGGAGTCCGAGCAGCTGGATACCTCGCGCACCAACCTCACAATGCCCTACTGCGCAGGGCTCTACACACGTGAGCTTGAGTCACTTCACATCAAGGTGCAGCTGAAGACCGAGTAAAGAGTTCTTGCTTAAAGGCAATGAGCGAGGAGAGGGTAATGTCTGACCATATCTACGTCACAAAGCGCAACGGTCAGCGTGTCCCTGTGTCGTTCAACGAGGTCCTCACTCGGATTCAGAAGTTGGCCGATGGTCTTGAGCATGTGAACCCTGATTTGGTCGCACAGAAGGTCTGTACTCAGATTCAGGACGGGATTAAGACGTCAGAGCTCGATGAGTTTGCCGCCGAGACATGTGCCATGATGCAGGCCCGATACCACCCTAATTACGGTAAGCTCGCAGCCCGTCTGGTGATTGACAATCATCAGAAGAACACTCCCTCACGACTAATTGACATCGCCCAGGTTCTGTTTGACGAGGGGATTGTGTCAGAGAGTCACTACCGCGCAGCTCAGAACCTTGAACTGGAGAAGATGATTGACTACTCCCGGGACTTTATGTTCGACTACTTTGGGTTCAAGACGCTTGAGAAGGGATACCTGCTCAGGCGTCGTGATGGTCGTATCTGGGAGCGTCCTCAGCACATGTGGATGCGTGTGGCCATCCAGCTCCATGGGGACAACTATGCCAAGGTTCGCGAGACGTACGATGCGACGTCGCAGGGGTACTTTATCCACGCGACGCCCACGCTGTTCAATGCGGGCACGAACCACCCGCAGCTGAGCTCGTGCTTCTTGGTCCACATGGAAGACGACTCTATCAAGGGCATCTACAACACGCTGGCCGAGTGTGCACAGATTTCCAAGTGGGCTGGTGGAGTGGGTCTGTCGGTCCACAATGTCCGTGCCCGAGATGCGAACATCAAGGGGACCAACGGCAAGTCTACTGGACTGACCCCGATGCTCAAGGTCTTCAACGATACGGCCAAGTATGTGAATCAGGGTGGGAAGCGCAATGGGTCGTTTGCCATCTACCTTGAGCCGTGGCACGCGGACATTGAGGAGTTCTTGCGTCTCAAGCTAAACACAGGAAACGAGGACGAGCGGGCCCGCGACTTGTTCTACGGTCTCTGGATCCCCGACCTCTTCATGGAGCGCGTGGAGAAGGACGAGATGTGGTCGTTGATGTCTCCCGACCAGTGTCCTGGCCTGTCTGATACATGGGGGGCTGCGTTTTGTGAACTCTACGTCAAGTACGAGGCTGAGGGCAAGTTCATGCGCCAGATCCCCGCTAAGAAACTTTGGCAGATGATAGTAGATGCTCAAATCCAGACTGGCACGCCTTATCTTCTGTACAAGGACGCGTGTAACGCCAAGTCTAACCAGAAGAACCTTGGAACAATCAAGTCAAGCAACCTTTGTGTTGCCCCGGAGACACTGGTTCTCACAGATGAGGGCCAGTTCCCGATTGAGGATATCCATGCCCGTGGAAAGCCAGTCAGGGTGTGGAACGGCAACGCA
>Ga0007795_10000047_pt1 | contig 24601 bp, 19 predicted proteins | sample CryBogmetaGMA1M_FD_60369 | JGI IMG/M metagenome (GOLD analysis project Ga0007795, IMG submission 60369) | Freshwater microbial communities from Crystal Bog, Wisconsin, USA - MA1M | ecosystem: Environmental > Aquatic > Freshwater > Lake | place: Crystal Bog, Wisconsin, USA | collected 2009-07-06
CCTTGGTTTCTCCCGGCACGCGCAAAGTGTGATCGATTTGGCAGGTCGCCACGCTGGCGGTGCCTCGCTTCGGACATCGGCGACCGTCAATCGGCCAATCACGGCGCGCTGCCCGGCAATCGCTAGGCTTCATTCGCGGTGCGCATTCAGGCGCCCACGGAGCCTCCCATGTCGGCCGGTCTGCTGGTCTTTCTTCTCATCTGTGCCTTGCCCTTCATTGCGGCGATGCTGGCCTATAACCATCTGGTCGGCATGCGCAATGCGTTTCGCAATGCCTTCTCGCAGATCGACGTTCAACTGAAGCGTCGCCACGATCTGGTGCCCGGCCTGGTCGAGGTGGCCCGAGCCTATCTGAAGCACGAACGCGAGACCCTCGAGTCGGTCGTAGCCGCCAGACAGGGGGCCACCGCCGCCCGCGCGCTGGCCGCGATGCAGCCCTCGGACGCGCACGCCATGGGTCGTCTGGATGTCGCCGAGCAGGCGCTGACCACCGCCGTCACCAGGATGTTCGGTGTGGTCGAGGCGCATCCCGATCTGAAGGCCGACGCCACGCTGGCCCATCTGACCGAAGAGCTCACCTCCACCGAAAATCGCATCGGCTTTGCACGCCAGTCGTTCAATGACGCGGTGACCGACTACAACACCGCGATCGAGCGGTTCCCGGTGAACATGGTCTCGATGGCCTTCGGTTTTCGTCCTGCCCGTTTGCTGCAGGCCACTCGCAGTCATGCCGAGCGTCAGCCGGTGGCGGTCACGCTCTAGTGCGAATCCGTGCGGGACAGTCGAGGCGACGCGAGCGCTTGGTGGCAGCTGACTCGAACCGGGTCGCTCGCGCATGAACTTCGCACGACACCAGGCGCAAGCTGATCGCACCGCGAATCGGCTGATCTGGCTGCACGCGCTGGCCAGTCTTGCGGTGGTCTTCGGCGTGAACGCCGTGGCGGCGCTGGTCTGGCAGTTGCTCTTCGGGCCGGCGCCCTATCCGAAAGGATTTTTTCTCACCAACACTCTGGTCGTGACCGGTCTGATCGTGGGTGGCGCCTGGATCGAAACCGCGCGGCTGCGTGACGACGGCGCGCTGATCGCCCGGCGCCTGGGCGCGGTGCCGGTCGATACCGTCAACGATCCGCTGCATCGGCGGCTGCAGAATCTGCTGGAAGAGCTCGCGATTGCGGCCCGCATCGGCGTGCCGCGTGCCTTCGTACTCGAAGACGAACCGTCGATCAATGCTCTGACCGCGGGACTTGATCGCAATCGCGCGGTGGTGGTCGCCAGCCGCGGCGCGCTCGAGCGACTGACCCGCGATGAGCTGCAGGGCGTCATGGCCCATGAGGTCTCGCATATCGTCAATGGCGATGTGCGGCTCAATACCCGGCTGGTCGGTCTGAATTACGGGTTGAATCTGGTGGCGCAGATGGGTCATTCGCTTCTTGCGCGGGCGCGCCGTTGCACGGCGGATGCCGGCCCCGACGGACTGCTTGCGGTCTTTGCCGTGCCGATGGCGCTGGCCGGTGGCGTGCTGGCAGGTGTTGGCGCCCTCGGGGTTCTTGCGGCCCGGGCAATCGAGGCAGGGGTGGGCCGCCAGCGCGAGTTCTTTGCCGATGCGCAGGCGGTTGAATTCACGCGCAGCCGTGATGGCCTTGGCGGGGCGCTGCGCAAGATCGCCGGATATGGTCGGGGTCTGCTTTCAGAACGCAAAGACGGTGATCTCAGTCCGACCGATCCTGGCCGGACCGGTGGGACCCTATCGCCCAGGCCCGGCCACAATGCGATCCGCAGCGATGCCTTGCGCCGTCATCCCTATCTGCGCAGTCTGAGCCATCTGATGCTGGTGGGTACGCCACGGTCGGATCAATGGTTTGCCACCCATCCGCCGCTTCGCGAGCGTATCCGGCGCATCTACGGTCGCCATCGCGATGCGATCGCAGCAGTGGTTCTGCTTGAGCCCGATCGTCGCGAGCCGGCCTTGCCGGTGCTCGATTTCGAAAGCACCGGGATGGCCTGGATCGCCGGACATACCGATATCGGCGAGCCATTCGATCAGCCGCCGCCAACCGCCACCATGCGGCTGGTGCAGGCGACGCGCGAGCCGACCAGCGCAGCCGCCCTCGTCGTCGCGATGCTGCAGATGCCCGGTCAGGCGGGGTCCGAACCGCGCTGGGACGAGGGATGGGCAAGCGCAGGGGGGCGTCACGATCAGCTGCGCCACGCGCTCGGTGAACTGCCGATGTCGTCGCTGCGGCCCTTGCAGTGGCCGCTGCTGGAGCTGGCCGTGGCGAGGTTGCGCATGATGTCGCCCTCGGCCCGTCAGAGCCTTCTGCAGACTGCCCGGGGGGTCGTACTCGCTGATGGGCGTGTCTCGCTGCGCGAGTGGATCTATTTCACCCTGCTGCGCGTTCGGCTGATGCCGCGCCCCAGACAGATGGGCCGCTCGGTGACGGTCGAGCCGATCGCCGCCCGCAGCATCCGCGTGCTCTTCGGGCTGCTGGCGGCCAGCGTCGATTTGAATGAAGCGCGTGCCGATCGGGCCGCCAACGCGTCGATCAGGGCACTTGGCCTGGCGTCGATCGGCGGCTCGCCGGGCGCCCTGACGCTGGATGCGCTCGAGCGTGCGGTGGCGCAGGTGTCGCTGCTGCCGCCCCTGGCCAAGCCGCTGCTGGTGCGCCATCTGGTCGAGATGCTGCCGGGTGACGCCGGCATCGAGCCGCGCGATTTCCTGCGGGTGCTGTGCGTGGCCATCGATTGCCCGCCACCGCAATTGCCCGAGCGACAGATGCCCGAGCCCTTCCTGACCGAGCCGAGCGTCTCCAATCCCTCGTCGCCCGAGCCGTCTTTGGCTGAACGACAGCGCCCCACTTCAGCGCTGAGCTCAGTGTCGTCGGGCGCAACGGCGCTCACCTCCGAGCTCGACTCTCACATCAGTCAGCGCGGTTAGACTGAGGGCCGATTGCTTTTGCGGCCACTATGTCGACCCCTCCCGACAAGCCACACCCGATCCTCGAGTCGCCCCGCCGGCGCCTGGCCTGGACCGCGCTCGGACTGGCCGCAACCGGTGCGGCAGCGTGGTCCTGGCATCGGCTCTCGGGGGGTCAGTTTGGTCGCTTTTCGGGCGGGCCGTCGCGCCTTCCGGAACTCACCTATACCCTGATCGATGGGCGTCGGATCGACACCGCTGAGCTTGGCAACCGGGTGGTGCTGGTCAATTTCTGGGCGACCAGCTGCGCGGTGTGCGTGGCCGAGATGCCCGAGCTGATCCGGCTGCATAAGGACTACCATCCGCGGGGCTTCGAGCTGCTCGCGGTGGCGATGAGCTACGACCGCCCCGACCATGTTCTGCACTTTGCGGCCAGCCGAAGGTTGCCGTTTCCGGTCGCACTCGACCCGATGGGTCAGACGGCGGCCGCCTGGGGCGGCGTCGAGGCCACGCCGCTCACCTGGCTGGCCGGGCGCGACGGCCGAATCCGACAGCGCTGGCTCGGGCGTCCTGATTTCGTGCGGCTGCGGACGGATATCGAGGCCTTGCTGTCGGCCGCCTGACAGGCGGCGCGAGTCGATATCGATTCGCTAGGGTGCGTCAGGTCGATGCCGCAGAGAGTGCTCCGCTTCCATCCATTGCCGCGCTTGCGCTTCGGTGCTGTGTTTCAAGCCCAGGTCATTTCGACGGTAGGCCATGAGCAGTTCCAGATTTGCCTCTGGGTGATCTTGGGTTGCAGCGGCTTCAAACCATGTGCGTGCGCGGTCGATGTCGGGTGCCACACCGTCGCCGCTCAGGAGCATCTGACCGAGGAGAAACTGCGAATCCGCGAATCCCGCTGTTGCGGCGACCTCGAGCCAATACAGGGCCTTCTGCGGCGCACGAGTCTGGCCAGGCAAGTCCTGTCTGTAGATGAGGCCGAGGTAGTGCGCCCCACCGGGTTGACCCCCTTTGACTGCGGCCTCCAACCAAGGGCGCGCGGACAGCGCATCCGCAGTCACGCCTGGGCCCCCTTTCAGCAGCAGTTTGCCAAGCAACAAACTCGCGCGTGCATCCCCAGCCTCAGCGGCATGTTGCAACCAGCGTTGCCCGTCTTTGACCGAGGCTTCGTCAGATCTCCGTATCAGGACTTGCCCGAGTGCACGGGATGCCAGCTTAGACCCGTCGGTGGCCGCCGTTCGCAACGCGCTGATCGCCGCCTCGTCCTGTACGCCAGCCAGCACGCCCCACTGCTCAATCTGGGCATCGTCTGGATGGCGTGCCTGGTAGTGCCAAGTCCCGACGGCCACCACCAGGGTGGCCAGGGCGAGAAGGGGAATGAATGTGAGCTTTCGGCGCTTCAGCGTTTGCAACATCCCCGCTTACTTGGACAGATCGATCGCGTAATCAGCGAGGTTGTTTGCGCTGCCGTCGCTGTTATTGATCGAAGAGATATTGGTCAGACCTGCAGTCGTCGCCAGTGAGAGCTTGTTGGGTGCGGATTTGAACGTGACCCGGCCTTTGGTCGTGACCTTGGTGAAGCGCCAGCTGCGGTCGGAACCGTTCTTGGCGAAAGTCAGCGTCTTCAGGCCCTTGATGTAGCTGATCAGCACATCGCGATTGGCATCGGGTGATGCATAAATCACCTTCGTGCTGTCGATGCCCGGGAAATTGCCGCCACCACTGCCGCGGTAATTGTTGGTGGCCACGATGAAGTAAGCGGCCGGGTCAATCGCAACGCCTTTGTAGGTCAGATTCTTGATTCGGGAGTTCAGTGCTTGAGTAACGTCGATTTCGTACTTGAGGTCGGGCGACGTGAACATGTCAAAGTTGTAGCCCGGAAAGGTACTGATCAGTGCCTGGTCCGTGGTCAGGTTAGGGTCTATCTGATTAAAACGCTTGGCAGCGGTCTCCAACCAGTTCTTGATGTCACTGCCCTGCACACGCACCGCGTAGACCGTATTGGGGTAAAGGTAAAGGTCGGCCGCGTTGTTGATCGCCACGTTGCCAGAGGCGACGTCGGTGTAATCGTTACCGCCCGCAAAGCCGCTCTTGAAGGGCGCGCTGATCGAGAGCACCGGCAGCGTTTTGTATTGCGGCAGGTTCGCCGCAACATAGGTCGATACGTAGTCTGCCTGCGCCTGGTTGACGATTTCAATGGCAGACACTTCGCCGACGTCCGCAAAGTAAGTCGACATGTTGAAGTCGGTCGTGCCGATTGGCGTCTTCACGTACTGGATGGTCGCAGCATGTTCTGTGGCAACAGCCAGTGCAATCGAGGGTTCAACGGCCACATAGGACTTGTCGGCATTTTGGGTCGATCTTGCTTCCACCCGAGTGCCTGTGCTGTCCACGTTCCACTTCGAACCGTCGTAGACAAGATCAAGCTTGATCACGCCGAGGTGTTTGCCCCAGTAGTTGCTCATGACGGTGGGAACACCGTTCACAGTGCCCTTGGTTTTGTCCACGCCAGGCAGGCTGAATTGAGTCACGGTGCTGGCAGCATCAGGAAAAATCTGGTGCGAGTGACCAATCACCATGGCGTCGATACCGGGCACTTTGGAGAGGTGCCAGCTACCATTTTCCATGGTCGGGTCGTAGGTCGAGTTGTCTAAACCGCCGTGCGAGATGACGACCACCAGATCAGCGCCTTTACTGCGCATTTCAGGGATGAATTTGGTGGCGGTTTCAACGACGCCTTGCGTATACACCTTGCCATCAAGCCAGCGCTTGTCCCAGGACATGATGGTTGGCGGCGTAAAGCCGATGATCCCCACCTTCACCGATGCTGAGACGGTCCGGCCGTCGGGGGCCGTTGCTGTCACGTTCTTGGTGATGATCTGATAAGGCGAAAAAAGAGGTGCCTTGGTCTTGGCGCTGTAGACGTTGGCGAGTGCTTGAGGAAAGCTCGGGCCTGCGCAGGGCGTAGCGCCGTTCGTCACGCCATCCACATCAAACTTGCTGCCGGTGACTTGATTCAGGAAGGGCAGGCCGTAGTTGAATTCGTGATTGCCGATTCCGCCGCCATCGAATTTCATCAAGTTCATGACCTTGTACATGGCGAGCGTCTGGGTGCAAGGCACGGGGCTAACCAAGGCCTGATAGTCCGACAACGCTGTTCCCTGAATCGTGTCCCCGTTATCAAGGAGCAAGTTATTCGGGAATTCGGCGCGCGCGGCATTGATCAGGGTAGCCACCCGCTCAAAGCCCAGCGATTTGTCTTCGGCGAGCTTGAAATAGTCATAGCTCATCACGTTGGTGTGCAGGTCTGTGGTTTCGAGCAGCGCTAACGTGGACTTCGTGTTGACCGGGGTGGCCGGGGTGGCCGAATCATTTGAACCACCACAACCGCCGAGCACCATCACGACAATTGCCAGAGGCAGTGAAGCATTTCGTAGCGAATCAACCAGGCGATTTTTCACGACAAGACCCCTGAACATGGATGTTTGGACCGGCGCGACTATGGGGGTGGGCTATTACGGCCCTATGACCCGGCGCAAACCGGGCGCAGCGTCACGGAAGCGGTACGGGGTATCGGCTGCACGCAGATTGCCATGACACTGACGCCGATGACTCTGGCCAGTTTCGGGCAGCCGGTCACGAAGAAGCAATCATTCAACTTTGCGAAATCAAACGATTGCGTCAGGTGTTGACGATCGACTACGTCGCGCCGACTCGGTGCAGCCTCGCGCGCAGTGCAACCTCGAGGTGGCTCCACACGAACCGCATCGACGCCGACCGGCGAAGTTCGGGATGCGCGCACAGCCAGACTTCCTGCGGCTGCCCAAACTGCGCGGCCAGGATGCGCTTCAGACCCGGTCGTTCGGCTGCCACATCCACCAGATACGCCCCCACACCCAGCCCGGTCTCGACCGCGGCGTAGCGCGCCAGAATGGCATCGGTGCGCAGCCGAAAGCGGATCGGCCGGCCAGGTGCAGCGCCCTTCATCAGCGGACTCAAGGGCACGGTTTCCCGGTCGAATCCAGCCACGAAGGCCTGTGCAGGCAACTCAAAGCTGTCCGGCTCACCGTGACATGCCAGATAGTCTTCGTGTGCAAACAGACCCAGCTCGGTATTACCGACGTGGGTAGCGATCACATCTTCCTGCTCGGGCCGAAAGAAGCGCACCGCAATATCGGCATCGCGGCGCAGCAGATTATCGGCGCGATTGGACACTGAAAGTTCGATCTCCAGCTCGGGTTGCTCGGCCAGCAAGCGCGCCAGGATGGGCGCGATCACATGCGTTGCATACACCTCCGACGCTGCCACGCGCACACAACCCACCAGCACCTCGCGCGCGTCGGCGAACAGACGCTCGGCCTCGAGGACAGAGGCCCTCATTGCGGCAACAACCCCATGAAGCGCATGCGCCTGTTCGGTCGGCCTGAGCCGGCCGGGTAGCCTTGCGAACAGTGCCTCCCCCAGCGAGCCTTCCAGTTCACGCACATGGCGCCCCACGCTGGGCTGTGTTGTGCCCAGACGGCGAGCAGCCTCGGTCAGCGTGCCGGTTTCGTAGACCGCGATGAATGAACGCAGCAGGTTCCAGTCATCCAGGCTCGGCCCGGCCCGCGGGGCAAGCGTGGGAACAGGGCTGGGTGGCTTCGGCTGCGTCATGGAGGCAGTCTCGCACAGGTCCCGGCCCCGCGATCACAAACGCCGGCGGGCGTGGCACGCGGCTTCAAGCGCGCAAGATCGACGCCAGATCGCGACGTGGGCTGGGCCCTGCAGGCGCCAACGCATAGCCCGCGCGCGCCATCATTTGCACCGCCCCGCTGGCAGGGTCCACACCCAGCGCCCGATGCAGCGCCTCAAAGGACGGCCGCACCTCCGGGAATTCCTGCAGGGCTTGCGACAGCGGATGCATGTCCACACCTGCAGCGGTGGCCTGAAGTTGCTGCCGCACATAAGCCCGGCCCGCCTTCAACTGCGTGGTGCGGGCATTGTCTTCACCGGCCAGCCAGAGGTAGCCGCTGCCAGTCTCGAACGGTGTCCAGCGATCCATCACGCGCTGCAGGCTGCTGGCACCCCGCTCGGGCACCGCCATCGGGTCGAACATGCCAAGGGCATACATCAGGCGCGGCATCGTTGCGTTGATGCTGATGCCATCGCGGTGGGCAGCGATCTGAACCGGACCGATGCGCATCAGCCGTGCCGACTCCAGCCAGGTACGAGGGGTCAGGCACTCGATCTCATACGACTCGCGTGTGATCCGGCGGATCGGTGCCATCGCGGCGTCACCTGTCACGACTCCGGTACGCAGGCCGAAATCGCGCGCGGTGTCGGCCCACGCCACGGTCAAGGCGATGGGCAAGGGCCTGTCGCTGGCATAGGCGGTCTTGTTGGTGTGGCGGCGCACGATCTGGTCAAACAGCGGGTCAGCAGCGGCGCTGCCGGGTGCACCCAGAGTGAGCGTTGCCACGCGAGTGCCCTTGGGCAGCTCGTTGGACGCCGGCACGCCGAGCGGGAAGTTCACGACCGACACCGACAATCCGCGCTGTGCAGCCGCGATCACGGCCAGTTCGACGAACGCGCCGCAGCCCACCAGGATCTGACGACCGAAAGGGTCGGTCTCCGGCAGAAGGCGCGTGCCGTCGCACATGAGGTGGATGCGTCCAGGCTCAGTGAGGTCGGCGATCCAGGGCTGTCGGTTGTGCGGATTCGGCGCGAGCAGAGCATGGGCCAGCATGAAGCGGCGCGGGTCGCTTTCGGCATCAGCGTTCTGCCAGGGCTGCACCGCTGCGGCGGGCAGCGCCGTGGAGCAGCCGGTCACAGCACCGCCGGCTGCGAGCACGATGCCGCCGCCGAGGAGGCGGATGAAGCGTCGACGCGAGACCGGACGCGGGTGGGTCAGTGAGTTCATGTTCTGATCTTTCATGGATGACGGACACACCCATGGTCAGCCTTGCAAAGCTGCCGATCCAGACTCGTCCGGGCATGGCAGGCATTCACAGATGCATGGCCTTTACCAGCCCAAACCCAAGGTCCGCCGCTGGCCGGCACGAGCCATGGAGAGCCGCCACGCAGCGGCCCGCTCAGTGACACCCATTGCTGAGCTTGATAGGTCGCGCCCGACTCAATGCAGGCGGCGCCGGCTCAGACCCCGAGGCGGCGCACCTGCTCGGGCAAGTCGACCAGGGTCTGCAACAGGCCGACCCTTCGCGCGCCAAAGACCTGTCGTGCACTCGCCAGGCCGGCCGAATCGAGCACAAGGCAGCTCACCAGCACACCCTGACGACGCGCCCGCATCACCGCATCGTGTGCGTCCGACACCAGGTATTGCGGATCATGGACATCGACATCCCACGGCAGGCCATCGCTCACGATCACCACTTGCCGGCTGCCGCGACCTCGCGTGTCGACGACCGCGCGGGTGGCATGCCGAATGGCGGTACCGAGCCGCGTCGAGTGCTGACTGCGCAAGGCCGCCAGCCGCAAGACCACTGTCTCGTCCATCGGCTCAGCAAAATCCTTCACGCCTCGCAGCGCTACCGCATGACGACCATTCGAGCTGAATCCGGCAATCGCGACCTGCATGCCACAGGCCTGCAGCGCCGATGCGAGCGATGCGGTGATCGCGCACGCGGCCTGCAGCAGACTGGTCGTCGACCCGGCCCAGGCATCCGAACTCGAGGCCGACTGATCGATCATCACCATCACCTGCCCCCGACGACACTGCGCAGCAGTCCGCCGAAAGACCGGCGCATCATTCGCCCGTCGCACGCGTCTGGCAACACGCAGTCGCACGACCGCATCGGTATCAAAGGCATCGCCCTCATGAGCGATCTGGGTCGCCTTCGAACGATGCGCGCGCGACTGTCGCAGTATCCGGATCAGGGCAAGCGTGATTGCCTGCGTGTCCGAGCGGCTGATCGCCAGCCGGCCGTCGGCATGATGATGAGCACTCACCGCCTGCTGCGACACCGAGCACCAGCCGTGACGCAGCCGACCGATCAGCCGGTCAAACTCCGGATAACGCAGCAACGGTCCGCTTGCCGGCGGCGCGGCCTGCGCCACCTCATCGCAGCTGCCAGGGTCGGATGAGGGCGACGGCGGCGGCTCGACCGGCTGCGGCTCGTCCGACTGCCCCGAGGCCCACATCCAGCGCGAGTCATCGCGATAGTCCGGCCCCGGCACATACATGCGCGAATTGAACTGCAGGCGCATCTGGCCGATGTCGTTGCCCAGCAGCGAGGCCGCGAGCCGCAACTCGTCGGGGCGGCGCAGCAGCAGGGTCTGGCGGTCGTCATCACCAAAGAAGAGCGCCCGACCCTTGCGTATCCACGGATGCTCATCCTCATAGCCGGGATCAAGCAGGCTGCGCGACAGGCGAAGCAGCAGCGCCTCGAAGCCATCGCCGTCGGCGGGTGAGGCGGTGTGCAGCGGCATCCAGAGCCGGCGCAGTCCGGGCAACTCGCGGCAGGCCAGCGCCTCGATGCGGGCATCTTCGAGCACGCCCAGCAGCGCACGCGAGATCGGTGCGAGACCGCGCCCATCGAAGACCGGCGGCGAGAAAGCAAGGTGAGCTGCCGAATGGGCGACCGCAGCGCGATACCACTGCCAGGCGCCCGCTCCTGCGGGGCTTGCATGATCAACTGGCAGATGGATGGCATGCCCGTCGATGAAGGGCATCGCATCAACAAACTTCAGCTGCGGCTGACCGCTCCACAGCGCACGCAGATAGGGCGGCAGTGCAGCACGAACCGACTCGGCGACCGCGGTCATCGCCTCAGAACGACGCCTCGAGCGCCGCTTCCAGTGCCTGGCGCGTCCCCGGCTCGTCGGTCAATGCCTCGACCAGCGCCATGCGACAGGCGTCCTGGGCGCCGACGCCCTGCGCCATCAGGATGCCGGCATGCACCAGCATGCGCGTGGAGGCACCCTCGTCCAGGCCATGTCCTTGCAGGCGCCGGGTGCGAATGCCCAAGCCCACGATCAGTTTGGCCATCCCGATCTCGATGCCTGCCTCGGTCGCCACGATCTGCGTTTCGAGTTCAGGGGTCGGATAGTCAAGCGCCAGCGCGCAAAAGCGCTGGCGGGTCGACGCCTTCATGTCGCGGGCCAACGGCCCCGGGTTGTAGGACACCACCAGACAGAAGTCGGGATGCGCGGCCAGCAATTCGTTGCGAGCCGACAGCGGCAGGATGCGGCGGGTATCGGTGAGGGGATGAATGACCACCGCGGTATCGGCCCGCGCTTCGACCAGTTCGTCGAGATAGCAGATGCCACCATGGCGAGCAGCGAGCGCAAGCGGGCCATCCTGCCAGCGAGTGCCGTCGGCATCGAGCAGCCAGCGACCGACGAGGTCGCTCGCACTCAGGTCGTCATTGCAGGCAACCGTCACCAGCGGTCGCTGCAGCCGCCAGGCCATGTACTCCACCAGCCGCGTCTTGCCGCAGCCGGTGGGGCCCTTGAGCATCACCGGCAACCGCCGGGCATAGGCGGCCTCAAACAGCGCCACCTCGCTGCCCGCCGGCTGATAGTAGGGCTCGGAGCCAATCCTCCAGTCAGCCAGTGGCGCGGCCATCAGCATGTCCGCTGCTCAGCGATGCCCGACGGTGCTCTGATTCGGGATGCCCTCGATCGGGCACTCGTCAGTCCCGACCGTCTCGCGGGTAATCGCCTCGACCCGCTTGCGCGTGCCCTCCGGATCGTTGATCCAGTCGCTGTAGAAGGAGTAGGGGCAATCGGCCACGCCCTTGTCGCCTTCGCGCGAATTGATCAGACCGGTATAGCCGCGATGCAGCAGCTTGAAGAGGTGGTTTTCGCTCTGGCCATTGCGACGGAAGTCGCGAATCAGGCTCTTGGAGAGCGCGGCATATTGCACGCCCATTTCTTCTTCGCCGCATTCACCCAGCGTGCGACCGTCGAAGCCGATGAGCGCCGAATGGCCGAAGTAGGAATACACACCATCGAAGCCGGCAGCATTGGCCACCGCCACATAGGTATTGTTGGCAAACGCCATCGCCTTGGAGATCATGATCTGCTGCTCCTTGGCCGGATACATATAGCCCTGGCAGCGGATGATGAGTTCGGCGCCCTTCATCGCGCAGTCGCGCCAGATCTCGGGGTAGTTGCCGTCGTCGCAGATGATCAGGCTGATCTTCAGGCCCTTGGGGCCATCGCTCACATAAGTGCAGTTGCCGGGATACCAGCCTTCGATCGGCACCCACGGCATGATCTTGCGGTACTTCTGCACGATCTCGCCCTGGTCGTTCATCAGGATCAGGGTGTTGTAGGGTGCCTTGTTGGGGTGCTCTTCATGGCGCTCGCCGGTGAGCGAAAACACGCCCCAGACCTTCGCCTTGCGGCAGGCCTGCGCAAAAATTTCGGTCTCCGGCCCGGGAATCGCCGAGGCGGTGTCGTACATCTCTTTCGAGTCGTACATGATCCCGTGCGTGCTGTATTCGGGGAAGATCACCAGGTCCATGCCGGGCAGACCGACCTTCATGCCTTCGATCATCTTTGCGATGTTGCGGCAGTTGGCCAGCACTTCTTCATGGGTATGAAGACGCGGCATCTTGTAGTTGACGACGGCCACACCGACCGTGTCCTTGCTGCTTGAAATATCACCGTGATGCATGGTGCGCTCCGTGTCGGTTAAAGGCTCAGTGACTGATCATCCAGGGTCGCTTGCTCGGGAAGGCCTTGTTGCCATTGGCACCGCGCACGGTCGCGCCGCGCTTCACACTGGTGCTGCAGCAGCCGCAGCCCGAGGGATGCCGAAGCCGTGCGTAATCGCTCGAACTTTTCGGCTCGTGGCGGGCACGCTCGTTGGTCTCCATCGCGGTGCGCACGCCCGCTTCCATCGAGGCGAGGCGCGGTGCACTGGCAAAAATGCGCGGCGATGCGATGCCGCAACCCGGACAGGCCGCGGGCTCGTCGCGGCGGGACATCGGACGCAGGGCATCAAAGCTGCCGCAGTCCGCGCAGGCGTAGTCGTAGGTGGGCATCGCGTTGGCCTTTTACTTGACGTCGGGCGACAGGGGCATCTGGATGCTGCCGTCGATGTGCTTGATCGGGCCGGCTGCACTCGGATTGATGTCGAAGTCGAAGATCTGCGTCGGGATCCAGAGCGTGGCGCAGGCATTCGGCACATCGACCACACCGCTGATATGACCCTGGACCGGCGCGGTACCGAGAATCGAGTAAGCCTGCGCCCCTGAGTAGCCGAACTTCTTGAGGTACTCGATCGCATTCAGGCAGGCCTGACGGTAAGCCACATGCACGTCGAGATAGTGCTGCTGGCCGTGCTCGTCGACCGAGATGCCTTCGAAGATCAGGTAGTCGTTGTAGGTCGGGGTGATCGGGCTGGGCTTGAAGATCGGATTCTTGATGCCGTACTTGGCCATGCCGCCCTTGATCAGATTCACACGCATGTGCACCCAACCGGCCATCTCGATCGCGCCGCAGAACGTGATCTCGCCATCGCCCTGGCTGAAGTGCAGGTCGCCCACGCTGAGACCCGCGCCGTCGACATACACCGGGAAGAAGATCTTCGAGCCGCGCGAGAGGTCCTTGATGTCGCAGTTGCCGCCATGCTCACGCGGCGGGACGGTGCGTGCACCTTCGGCCGCCACTTTCGCCTTGGCATCACCCGTCAGTTTGCCCAGATGAGCTGTGGGTGCGAAAGGCGGATTGGCCAGACCGGGCACGCGATCCGGATCGGTTGCGATGAAGTCGATCTCGCGCTTGTTCCACATGTCGAGCATCGGCTTGTCGGGCAGGCAGCCGATCAGACCGGGGTGGATGAGACCGGCGAACTGCACGCCCGGCACATGGCGCGAGGTGGTGAACATGCCGTGGAAATCCCAGATCGACTTTTGCGCCAGCGGGAAATGGTCGGTCAGGAAGCCGCCGCCATTCTTCTTGCTGAAAAAGCCGTTGAAGCCCCACAGGCTGTCGGGCTTGGCGCCAATGTCGAGCAGGTCGACCACCAGCAGGTCACCCGGCTCGGCACCTTTGACACCCACCGGACCCGACAGATAGTGCACCGTGCTCAGGTCGATGTCGCGAACGTCATCGGCGCTGTCGTTGTTCTTGATGAAGCCACCGGTCCAGTCGAAGGTCTCGAGAATGAATTCATCACCCGGCTTGACCCAGCAGGCCATCGGAATATCCGGATGCCAGCGGTTGTGGATCATTTCGTTGGCGGTGGGGGACTGCGTCAGATCGACTTTGATCAGGGTTTCTGCCATGGAGGCACCTCTGTGAAAGTGGGATGAAGGGAAATCGGTGATGTCAGACCGAGAGGTATTGCTTGATGCGCGAGACGTCGGTATCGGCACGGCTGGTCTCGTGGACCAGACGACCACCCTCGATGACGAAGAGGCGATCAGCGACGTCCATTGCAAAGCTGAGCACCTGCTCCGAGACGATGATCGTGATGCCCTTCATCCGGCGGATTTCGTTCAGGGCGCGGGCGATGTCCTTGATGATCGAGGGCTGGATGCCTTCGGTCGGCTCATCGAGCAGCAGGACCTTGGGGTTGGTCACCAGTGCGCGCGCAATCGCGAGCTGCTGCTGCTGGCCGCCCGACAGATTGCCGCCCTTGCGCCGCTTCATCTCGAAGAGCACCGGAAAGAGCGAATAGATTTCGTCAGGGATCGATCGGACCTTGGCATTCTCAAGACCGGTCTGAATGTTCTCTTCAACGGTCAGGGTCGGGAAAATCATGCGACCCTGCGGCACGTAGGCCAGACCCTTGGCGACCCGACGAAAGCTCTCGTCCCTGGTGATGTCATTGTTGTCGATCGTGATGCTGCCCGACTTGGAGGGCAGCACGCCCATCAGGGTCTTGAACAGCGTGGTCTTGCCCATGCCGTTGCGACCCATGATCGCAATGGTTTCGTTGGGCATCGCATCGAATGAAATGCCGTGCAGTGCTTCGCTCTGGCCGTAGGCGGTGTGGATGTCGGTGACGCGCAGCATGGTGTGATCCTCGGGTTTCTCGGTGTCGGGCGCTTGGTGGTCAGATTGGTCGTCAGCCTGGTGGTTGGCTCAGTGGCCCAGATAGACGTCGATCACGCGCGGGTCGGCCTGCACGGTCTCCATCGGGCCTTCGGCGAGAATCTTTCCCTGGTGCATGACCGTGACCTTGTCGGCAATGCGCTTGACGAAGTCCATGTCGTGTTCGATGACGATCATCGAGCGGTTGACACAGATGCGCTTGAGCAACTCGGCGGTCTGCTCGCGCTCGCGCACGCTCATGCCGGCGATCGGTTCATCGAGCATCAAAAGCTCGGGCTCCTGCATCAGCAGCATGCCGATCTCCAGCCACTGCTTCTGGCCGTGCGAGAGCAGTCCGGCTTCGGTCTTCAGATGCTCTTTCAGATTGATCTCTTCGGCGACCGCCTCGACGCGCGCCTTGACGTCAGGCGTGCACTTGAAGGTCAGCGAACCGAAGACGCTGCGGCCGCGCGGAAACGACACTTCGAGGTTCGACCAGACCGAGAGGTTCTCGTAGATCGACGGGGTCTGGAACTTGCGTCCGATGCCTTTGCGCACGATCTCGTACTCGGGCAGGCGGGTCACTTCATTGCCCATGAAACGGATGCGCCCGGCGCTCGAGCGGGTCTTGCCGCAGATCAGGTCGAGCAGCGTGGTCTTGCCGGCACCATTCGGGCCGATGATCACGCGCAATTCGCCCTTGTCGACATAGAGGTTGAGCGAATCGATCGCCTTGAAACCATCGAAGGAGACCGTGAGGTCTTCGATGTCGAGCACCATTTCCTGCCTGGCCATGCTTTCTCTCCTTGAGAACCTGAGCAGGACGCTCAGTGATCGCTGCTAAGTGATGTCTGCTAAGTAAGGTGTGCTGAGTGAGGTGTGCGCCGCCCCGGCCTTGCCCGGGCTTCGCGCGGTATTCGCTGCAGCGTCAGACGACCGGCGATGTCGACACCTCGGCCGGCACCTCGGTACTCACCTTGGTGGAGCCCTTGTTGGAGCCCCGACCGAAGGCCAGTCGAGGCGCAACATGCCGCTGCCACACACCCGCCAGACCGTCCGGGAAAGCAAGCACGACCGCGATGAAGAGGCCGGCCATCAGGAACAGCCATGCATCAGGGAAGGTTTCGGAAAAATAGGTTTTTCCGAAGTTGATCAGCAGGGTGCCGTAGACCGCGCCCACCAGACTCATGCGCCCGCCAACCGCCGCGAAAATCACCATCTCGATCGAGGGCACGATGCCCACGAAGCTCGGCGACATGAAGCCGACCTGCAGCGAGAACAGCGCCCCGCCGATGCCCGCCAGGCCTGCCGACAGGCAGAAGGTGAAAATGCGGAAGTTCGCAACGTCGTAGCCCGAAAAGCGCACGCGGTCTTCCTTGTCGCGCATCGCCAGCAGCAGCGTGCCGGCCTTGCTCTTCTGGATCCAGGTGCACAGCAGGATGCTGCCGATCAGCAGCGCCACGCAGACGTAGTAGAGGATGTACTTGGCCGAATCGGTGCGGGTATCCCAGCCGAGCATGGTCTTGAGGTCGGTCATGCCGTTGACCCCGCCGGTGTAGCCCTGCTGGCCGATGATCAACACCGTCAGGATCAGCGCCACCGCCTGGGTGATGATCGCGAAGTAAACGCCACCCACACGCCGCTTGAACATCGCGTAGCTGATGATGAACGCCAGCAGCATCGGCACCGCCACCACCGCGATCAATGAGAAGGGCAGTGACTTGAACGGCACCCAGAACGCAGGCAGCGCGGTCAACTGGTTCCAGTCCATGAAGTCGGGAATGCCGGGCGTCGACTGGATCTTGGTGGTCTCGGGATCGGAGGCCTCAAGCTTGAGGAACATTGCCATCGCATAGCCGCCCAGGCCGAAGAACACACCCTGACCGAGGCTCAACACACCGCCGTATCCCCACAGCATCACCAGGCCGATGGCCACGAAGGCATAGGTGAGGTATTTGCCGACCAGGTTGAGGCGGAAGATGTCGAGCGCCAGCGGCATGACGACTGCCAGCAGGATGGTCAGCACCAGCACAGACCCGAGCTGGTAGCGCTTCATCATGTCAGTCAAGGCGTTCATCGTATTGCTCCGTGAAATAAGGCGTTGGCTTGGGAATAAGTCGGATGCGCAGGGATCAGCGACGAACCTTGCTGGCGAAGAGCCCTTGCGGACGCATCATCAGGATCACCACGATCAGCGACAGCGTGAGCATCTTGGCCATCGAGCCGGCCATGAAGAACTCCGAGATCGACTGGGTCTGGGCGATTCCGAAGGCGGAAACCACCGTGCCGAGCAGGCTGGCTGCGCCGCCGAAGGTCACCACCAGGAAGGCGTCGACGATGTACAGCGAGCCCGAGGTGGGGCCGGTCGAGCCGATGGTCGTAAACGCTGCACCCGCGATGCCGGCGATACCGCAGCCGATTGCAAAGGTCAGACGGTCGGTTTTCTTGGTGTCGATACCGGTGGCATTGGCCATCACACGGTTGCTGACGGTGGCCCGCACCCGCAGGCCCCAGCGGCTCTTGCTGAGCGCCAGCAGCACCGCGCCGGTCACGACCGCGGTCAGGCCGAGTACGAAGAGGCCATTGATCGGAATATCGAGGCCGGGCGAAGGCGCCCAGGAGCCGAGCAGCCAGTCGGGCAGCGTCGGGCTGACTTCCTTGGGGCCGATGAAGGTGCGGAAAGCCTGCTGAATGGCCAGACTCACACCCCAGGTGGCAAGCAGGGTATCAAGCGGCCGTTTGTAGAGATGTCGGATGAGCGCCCATTCGACGAACCATCCGGCGGCAAAGGCAATCGCAAATCCGAGCAGGATCGCGAAGGGAAAGTAGTAAGGCATGAAATTCGGCGCAAGTTTGCCGACTGCGACCGAACTCAGATAGATGGTGTAGGCACCGATCGTCATGAACTCGCCATGCGCCATGTTGATGACGCCCATCTGACCGAAGATGATCGCCAGACCAAGGCCCATCAGCAGCAGCACTGCGAAGAGGCTCAGCCCTGCAAAGCCCTGCATCAGGCCGATATTCATCATTTCAGAGAGTGTCATGGCATAGCTCCGTTCAGACAGCGGGAAAGGCCAGCGCCCGCCTGGGCGCTGACCGACCGGTTAGTACCGGGTGAAGATCACTGATAGCCCTTGGGGAAGGGATCGGGTTTGATCAGCTGAGGCGACTCGGACACCACCTTGAAGGTTGCATCCGGCATGCCGATGGCGATGCGCGACTTGCTCCAGAGGTGATGGTTCTCGTCAAGCTTGACGTAGCCCTCGGGGGCGTTCTTGAGCTCGATGCCGGGCGAGGCGGCAACCACCTTGTCAACGTCGAAGCTCTTGGCGCGCTCGACCGCCGCTTTCCAGAGCCAGGGGCCGAGATAGCCGGCCTGGGTCACGTCGCCGATCACTGCATCCTTGCCGTACTTGGCCTTGAAGGCAGCCACGAACTTCTTGTTGTTCTCGTTGTCGAGCGTCTGGAAGTACTTCATCGACGAGTAGAAGCCCTGGAAGTTCTCGCCGCCCACGCCGGTCATCTCGTCTTCGGTCACCGACAGCGTGACCAGCAGCTGCTTGTCACCGGTGATGCCGGCGGCCTTCAGTGCCTTGTAGAACGCGACGTTCGAGCCGCCGACCACCGCCGTGAAGATGCAATCGGGCTTCTGAACCTTGATCTTGTTCATCAGCGAGCCGAAGTTGGTGCTGCCCAGCGGGTAATACTCCTCGCCGACAACCTTGCCCTTCTGGAAGTTCTCGATGTGCTTGCGCGCGATCTTCATCGAGGTGCGCGGCCAGATGTAGTCGGAGCCGATCAGGAAGAAGGTCTTGGCTTTCTTTTCTTTCTGCGCCCAGTCGAGCGAATAGAGAATCTGCTGGGTGGCTTCCTGGCCGGTATAGAACACGTTCTTCGACTGCTCGAGGCCTTCGTAGAAGGTCGGGTAATAGAGCAGGCCGTTTTCTTTCTCGAACACCGGCAGCACCGCTTTGCGCGAGGCCGAGGTCCAGCAGCCGAACACGGCCGCGCAGCGGTCGTTGATCAGCAGCTTCTTCGACTTCTCGGCGAAGGTCGGCCAGTCGGAGGCGCCATCTTCCTTGATGACCTTGATCTTGCGACCCAGGATGCCGCCCATTGCGTTGATCTCGTCGATCGCGAGTTGCTCGGCCTGGATCGAACCGGTTTCCGAAATGGCCATCGTGCCGGTCGACGAATGCAGCTGGCCGACGGTCACTTCGGTATCGGTGATCGCGAGTTTGGTGGTGTTGACCGAGGCAGTCGGCTGGCCGAAGGCCATGCCGCTTGCGCCGATCACGGGCAGGGCAGCAGCGCCCTGGATCAGACGACGCCGGCTGGCGTCGAGGTTGGACGGATCACGCTTGATGGCCATGGTGCTGAGCACTCCTGTCGGTGGGTATGGGGTGAGACGAAGTGTCGGCGAGGGCGCGCAGCCTGCGTATACGTCAATTGACGTAGGTCGATGCGCCGGCGTGGCGGGCACACTGCGGCCTCGCGGGCGCGGGCGCGGGCGCGCGGGCAGGCGCGCACGCGCTGCGCTGTGGCTTTCTGTTCGTCGCTCTGTTCGTCGAATACCCGCCCCCTTGGCGCGTTTCATGCCAACATCAAGGCTGGCGCGCGTCTTGCACGGGTGTCGTCGGGCACCGCAGTACATGCAAGGATTGCCGTGGCAGAACTGATTTCGAAAACCCCTGTTGCTCAGACCCAAAAGATTTTTCGCATCCGGCGCGAATACAACTCCTGGGTCGCCAACGAATCGCTCGAGGACTACGCGCTTCGCTACACGCCGCGCAGTTTTCGCAAATGGAGCGAGTTTCGCGTCGCCAACACGGCGTTCGGCGCCACCTCGTTTCTGGCGCTCGAAGCCATCGGCGGCTCGATTGCGCTCAGCTACGGCTTTTCGAACGCCCTGTGGGCAATCCTGACGGTTGGCCTGATCATCTTTCTCACCGGCCTGCCGATCAGCTATTACGCGGCGCGCTACGGCCTGGACATGGATCTGCTGACTCGCGGCGCGGGCTTCGGATACCTCGGCTCAACGGTGACCTCGCTGATCTATGCAAGCTTCACCTTCATCTTTTTTGCGCTCGAGGCCGCCATCCTGGCGCTGGCGCTGCAGCTGTATTTCGGCTGGCCGCTGGCGGTGTGCTACCTGGTGGCCTCGCTCGGTGTCGTGCCGCTGGTGATGTACGGCATCACCGTGATTTCGCGGCTGCAGCTCTGGACGCAGCCGCTGTGGATCGGTCTGGCACTGCTGCCCTTCATCGCGGTGCTGCTCAAGAACCCCCAGGCCTATCGCGATTTCACAACGCTGGTCGGTGGGGTGTCGCAAAGCAGCGGCTTTGATGCACTGATGTTCGGTGCGGCGGCAACCGTCGCCTTCTCGCTGGTGGTGCAGATCGGTGAGCAGGTCGACTATCTGCGTTTCTTGCCCGAAAAAACCGAACGCAACCGGGTCAAGTGGTGGGCGGCGGTGCTGGTCGCCGGGCCCGGCTGGATCGTGCCCGGCATGCTGAAGATGCTGGGCGGCGCCTTTCTCGCCTTTCTCGCGTTGCAGGTCGAGATTCCGGTCAACCGGGCGATCGAGCCGACCCAGATGTACCTCGCGGGCTTTGCCTATGTGTTCGAATCGCCGGCGCTGGTGCTGGCGGTCACCACGCTCTTCGTGATCGTCTCGCAGGTCAAGATCAACGTCACCAATGCCTATGCCGGATCGCTCGCCTGGTCGAATTTCTTTGCGCGCCTGACCCACAGCCATCCGGGCCGCGTGGTGTGGCTGGTGTTCAATGTGGCGATCGCGGTGCTGCTGATGACCCTGGGCATCTTTCAGGCGCTCGAGCGTGTACTGGGCCTCTACAGCAATGTCGCGATCGCCTGGGTCGGTGCACTGGTCGCCGATCTGGTGATCAACAAGCCCCTGGGCCTGAGCCCGAAGCACATCGAATTCAAGCGGGCCTATCTCTACGACATCAACCCGGTCGGGCTGGGCGCGATGGTGGTTGCCGCAGCCCTGGGCATGGCGGCTTATGTCGGCAGCTTCGGCGCCACCGCGCAGGCCTTCGCGCCCTTTATCGCACTCTTGGTGTCATTGGCGGTGTCACCGCTGATAGCCTGGTGGACCAAGGGCCGCTACTACCTCGCCCGCCGCGACCGCTCGCCCTGGAAGCCCGGCCAGCTGGTCACCTGCTCGGTCTGCGAGAACCCGTTCGAATCGGAGGACATGGCGCAGTGCCCGGCCTATGGCGCACCGATCTGTTCGCTGTGCTGCTCGCTCGAGTCGCGGTGTCACGACCGCTGCAAGACGCAGTCGCGCATGACCGAGCAGGTGCAGGCCGCGATGGCCGATATGCTGCCGGCGGCAATCGGCCGGCGCATCAACGTGCGCATGGCCCACTACCTGGTGGTGTCGGTGTCGCTGATCTCGCTGGTGGCAGTGATCCTGGGGGTGGTCCACGAGCAGAACTCGATGGCCGTTGGCGGCCTCACCCCGGGCGGCGCCACGCCGATGCTCCAGGCTTTTGCGCTGCTGTCGCTCGCCGCAGCGGTGGGCGCCTGGTGGATCGTGCTCGGCAGCGAAAGCCGGCGGATGGCCGAAGACGAGTCGAACCGCCAGAACCATCTGCTGATGCGCGAAATCGAGGCGCACCGGCGCACCGATGTCGAACTGCAGGCCGCCAGGGACGTCGCCGAAGCCGCCAACCAGGCCAAGACCCGCTATGTGGCCGGCATGACCCACGAGCTTCGCACGCCGCTCAACGGCATCCTCGGCTATGCGCAGATCATGCTCAAGGACACGCAGATTCAGGGCGAACGCCGTGCCGCGGTGCAGACCATCCACCAGAGCGGCGAACATCTGCGCGGGCTGATCGAGAGCCTGCTCGACTTGGCGCGCATCGAGGCCGGCAAGCTGCGCCTGGATCTGGCACCGTTGCCGATGCACGAATTTCTCGACGATGTGGTCCGCATGGTGGCGCCGCAGGCTGCCGCCAAGGGGCTGGCTTTCGAGCTCAGGACCGAAGGCCGCATTCCCCGTTATGTGCGCGCCGACGCAAGGCGCCTGCGACAGATCCTGATCAATCTGCTGGGCAACGCGGTGCGCTTTACCGACAGCGGCAGCGTGACGCTGGTGCTCGATCATCGGCGCGAGGTGTCGTGCTTTCGGGTGATCGACACCGGTATCGGTATTGCGGCGCCCGACCTGGAACGGGTGTTTTTGCCCTTCGAGCGCGGCAGCGCCGGGCGGCGTACCGGTGAGCCCGGCACCGGCCTGGGCTTGACCATCACGCATCTGCTCACGCAGCTGATGGGTGGCGAACTCACGGTGGTGAGCACCCCGGGCGAAGGCAGTACTTTCAGCGTGCGGGTCTATCTGGGCGAGACCGCCGACCCCGGTGTGGGTGCCATTCCTCGCCATCGGCCGGTCAGCGGCTATATCGGCGAGCGTCGCACGCTGCTGGTGGTCGACGACCATCCGACCCAGCGCCAGATGCTCGCCGGCATGCTGCTGCCCCTGGGCTTTCGCATCCGCGAAGCCGGCACAGGGCGCGAGTGCCTCGAAACAGTGTTCGATCATCCCCCGGATGCGATCCTGCTCGACATCACGATGGACGACATGAACGGCTGGGATGTGGCCCGCGAGATCCGCCGCCGGGGCCTGCAAAGCGTGCCGATCATCATGGTCTCGGCCAATGCCTTCGAAAATCAGCCGGCAATGCTCGAGGCTGCCGGCTGCCAGGCCTTCGTCGACAAGCCGGTGATCGAATCCGAGCTGCTGGCGGCGCTTCAGCGCGAGCTCGAACTCGAATGGGTGGCCGAGCTCGCGGTGCCGAGCTGGGTGGCGGTGTCGGCGCCGCAAACCGGTGATCTGCCGATCGAACATGCCCGCACGCTGCTGCGACTGGCGCGCATGGGCCATCCGCAGGGCCTGCAGCGGGCGCTCGATGCGCTGGTGGCCGAATATCCCGCTCAGGCTTCGCAGGCCGATGCCCTGCGTGAGCTGGTCGGCCGATTCGACTGGCCCCAGCTCATCGAGCGGCTCGATCGCGCGGTTGGCGAGGCCAACGAGGAGGCGCTGTGAGCAGCCCCGAGAACATCATCCTGCTGGTCGACGATGCACCGCAGTCACTCGGTGCCTTGTGCAGCGAGCTCGAGGCCGATGGCTATACCGTCATCGTGGCGATCGATGGCGCATCGGCGCTCGAACGACTCGAGCTGGTCTCACCCGATGCCATCCTGATGGACGCGCTCATGCCGGGCATGGATGGCTTCGAGACCTGCCGGCGGATCAAGTCGGACCCGGCCTGGGCACATGTGCCGGTGATTTTCATGACCGGTTTGTCGGAGACCAGTCAGATCGTCAAGGGCTTCGATGCCGGCGGCGTCGACTATGTGGTCAAGCCGGTGCGGGCCCAGGAGGTCATGGTCCGGCTGGCCACGCATGTGCGCAATGCGCGCGCGGTGCGCATGGCACGCGAATCGATCGACATCGGCGGGCTGGGCATGCTGATGGTCGATGCGCGTCAGCGCCTTGCCTGGCAATCGCCGCAGGCGGTGCGCTGGCTTGCCGACTTTTTGCCTGACAAAAGTCCCGAGGAACAGATGCGCTGGCTGCATGCCGCCAGTCAGGCCGAGGACGAAGCCGTGCCGATCGACAAGGGCGGTCAGACCCTGGTCGCCAAACGGGTCGGCACAGTCGGACTGGGCGAAGTGATGTGGCTGCTGAGCGTGCGCAAATCAGACGCCCCGGCGCCGTCACGACTGGCCAGCGCGGCGCTCACGCCACGCGAAGTCGAGGTCCTGTCATGGGTCTCGAAGGGCAAGACCAATCGGGATGTCGCCGACATCCTCGGCATGAGCCCGCGCACGGTCAACAAGCATCTCGAACATGTGTTTGAAAAGCTCGGCGTCGAGACCCGGTCGGCGGCGGCGGCGCTAGCGAGCATTGCGTTTTCGTCAAGCCCGCCGCCGGACAAGCGCTAAGCATCCGCGCGCCGCTTACAGCGTGCTGCCTGCGCAGGGCGGCGGCGCGCTCAGACCTTTCGCCCAAGCCTTTGCTCAGCCGGCCGCCGCCATGGCGACAAGCCCCTGCTCGAGGTCGTTAATCAGATCCTGCGCGTCTTCGAGCCCGCAGTGCAGGCGCACCAGTGGCCCGCCGGTCCAGGGACGCACGGTGCGCAGTGCGCTGATCTTGGCCGGCATGATCAGGCTCTCAAAGCCGCCCCATGAATAGCCGATCTTGAAGTGGTGGCGCCGTTCGCACAGGGCAGCGAGCTGCGCGGGCGTCGCCGCCTTGAGCTCGAAGGAAAACAGCCCGCTCGATCCGAGGAAGTCGCGTTTGAAAAGCGCATGCTGCGGATGCGAGGGCAGCGCCGGATGCAGCACGCTGGCCACCTCGGGGCGACCTTCGAGCCAGCGCGCGACCGTGAGCGCGGTGGCCTCGTGCTGACGCATGCGGACCTGCGCGGTGCGAAGCCCCCGCAGCACCAGAAAGGCGTCGTCGCCACCGACGCAGATGCCGAGCTGGCGCACCGCCTGCCACAGCGGCAGCCAGTGCTCTTCGCGCACGATGGCCGCGCCCATCAGCAGGTCGGCATGGCCGCCCCAGTATTTGGTGAGCGGCAGCAGCGAGACATCGACGCCCCAGTCGAAGGGACGTGCCATCACCGGCGAGGCCCAGGCGTTGTCGATCATCGAGATCAC
>Ga0007795_10000048_pt1 | contig 24592 bp, 25 predicted proteins | sample CryBogmetaGMA1M_FD_60369 | JGI IMG/M metagenome (GOLD analysis project Ga0007795, IMG submission 60369) | Freshwater microbial communities from Crystal Bog, Wisconsin, USA - MA1M | ecosystem: Environmental > Aquatic > Freshwater > Lake | place: Crystal Bog, Wisconsin, USA | collected 2009-07-06
GACCAAACACGTGATGTATTAGGAGCTGTATATAAAATAAACGAATCATCCAAAAATAAAATAGAATATTCAGAAATTAAATAATCATAAACGATCGCACCTGAACACAGAGGCGATAACGATTTTTTATTGCATTTTTGACAGTGATATACTTTTGGAGGGTTCAGAATCATACCGGGAGTCAGAAGCCTTATATTACTTCCAAGAGCTCGATCGAACACAGTTTTAAAATCGTCTTCTAAACAGTCTTGGTAGGCTTCTGCCGATAATAAAGACCATAAAGTTATATTTTGCCTTTTCCATCCAGGTTCTTGGAATAGAGTTCCAAATGGATTATCGTAAAACCATAACGAATGAAATACTTCTGGTGCATCGGGATCATGTTCTGCCAATCCTACTCGGGTAACATCATCATAAAGCCAATACACATTCCATTCAGTATATTTCGGATCTAAACAACCGCGAAACACTTCTCGACCATTATAATTCCACTCTTCTGCATCATACTCATCGTCGTGGTCCGCCACATCCTCTGAAAAATCATGATATACATATCCTGGCTTTAGAACCGAGAACATTGTTATGATCTGGGTTAATCAAACTTTACAGTTAGACGCACATCGTGGCGTGAAATAGATTTAGTTGCTGAATGAGAAAGTTCATGGCGCTTTTTCTTCGTTTCGGAACTCTTGCTTTCGTGTAGTCGAGTTTCCATATCTGCGTGAACCATCTCATGATGTGTATCAAGATAATCTAGAATACCGTCCGTAATAGCCCACTCGAAAAAATTAAGCTGACCTACAGTCGTTTCAATATCCCGAAACTTAATACGCTTCCAACGACAGAAGGGATCGAACATGCGCTTACTGTAGGCCTTGAGGTGAGACTTGTATGAAAGATACACAATAATATGCTTTTGAGACTTCATGTAAGATACATTAAACTTCTTGGCATAATTGGTCACAAACCAATCAATCAGACGAAGAGATAGATTTGAAGAACCGTCAAGAATACCTTTTACTCGAGCAATATGATCTGCATTTGCATAAAACCTTTCCAGCCGATGAAGGACCCACTGTTCCTGAGTTTGAATCTCCTGCATTTGTTACAATACGGATTCATACGTGTAAAACGGTTTTAGTGTTCTTAAGTAATACAATGTCAATGAATGGTGTTGAATTACTTCTTGAAAAGTATGGTCAAGATGATCAGCGTACAGATGCTTGGCATACTAAACGAGGTGAAATGCTGACTGCATCTGAAATCTACAAAGCGTGTAAAGACGCATCTCCTGCCCTAAAACACGAGATTGTTATGTCGAAACTTGTCCCACGCGAACGAACCCCCGCCGGAACTGGGCCTAAAGCGCTTCTGTGGGGAACGAGGTTTGAACCAATTGCTAAGCTTATTTATACGACTCATTTTCAGGGAGGTATTGAAATTGTTGATACAACCTGTGTACCACATCCTGTTCATTCTTTTCTTGGAGCATCGCCTGATGGAATCATTATCACGAAAGATAAAGATGATTTCAGGTACGGTAAGCTAGTAGAGTTCAAGTGTCCTATTTCTCGAGAGTTTTCTGATAGCACGCCTATTCCGGAAGTGTATTATCATCAAATGCAGTTACAGTTGGAGTGTACTGGCATGCAAGAATGCGAGTACATTGAAATGAAGTTTCGTGAAGTGAATTATTCTACTTGGATGGATGTGAAAGATAAGATCAAATCTTTCTTTATAGTATTTGAAGATGGCGAAGTTGTCTATCGCGATCTAAATGATCAACGCGATGTCCCAACCTGGCGTCGTGAAGTTCTGAATGAAAAGGATGACCGAGATTTCAGTACCACTTACTGGTATTTTGATACTATTCGAAGCTCAACTGTTCCTCGCGACCCTAACTGGCTTTCTTCAAATCTCGAAAGCTTTACTGAAGTTTGGAATACGATTCAAGAGCATCGTAAGAGTGGAACTTTACCCGATCATCCTAAGGAGAAGACCACTCTAGTTCTTTGAAAGGGTCTCAATGATTGATGTAACATCAGAACTCTGTTGAAAGATATGATTCTTTGGAGCATAAACTGTAATCTTATCACCGACGAACGCGTTAGACAACCGATCATCGGAAGGTAAGCTCAGTGAATCACTTAGTAATTTATTAGCACCATCTTTAGAAATAAAGTATGAGATAGTTCCATTAAAGAAATTCTTTTTTACATTGAAATATGTGTCATTTACTGCTTCGGTATGTTCAAATGGGTACCAAATGGTCTTACCAATATGGCAGATATCATACTGTTTGGGAAGATCCGAAATAGCATTGTTTAGACCATTTAGATCATCGCATAGTTCAATATCATCTTCAAGAACTAGATAATTATTATACTTTGGATCATCGCGAAGTTTTTTATATACTGAAAGATGACTCCAGGCACATCCAAATTCACCGGCAGACATTGGCTGACCATTTAGCCTTACTTTGGGATCATAAGTATACGATTCACCTTCATAAGTTAACTTGTTTCCATCCACAGTTATATTCTTTCCATTAACTCCGTAGAATACTTCGGTCTCTATTCCAAGCTTAGAAAGAATCTTTAGTGTTTTATTGATCATTTCTGATCGATCAAACTCTTTTAGTGTAATAATCACAGCCTTGGTACGAGTTATTACCCGCTTCAAATTTGGAAAGAACCCATAAATATTCAAGATTTTCTTCTTCTCTTCACGAATAACATCAATGCGCTGAGACCACCAATCTTCGGCAATAGCCTGATTAATCATTTTACGGGCTGCATCAAAATCATCTAAAGGAAGACGGACAAATGCTCGAGAATCAATGTAATCTTCCAAGTTTGGACATCCCCAATAAAAGGCCAAAACTTCGTTCAAAATAGGTTCCCATATCTTTTCAGTCGCATAGTTGGTTTCGGCATTATTTTCGGCAGCAATGCAATATTTAACTTTTGAGTAAATGTTTGATCGCAACTCATCGGGAACTTTGCCTTGATAACAATCAAGATTGTTGTAATTTTGTCGTCCATATACTTTAATCAAATCCTGATTTGCCTTTACAAATGCAACACGAAGTTGGTGTCCGGTATCCCAGTTGTTGCCGCTTAAAATAGATACAACATCGTCGGTCTTTACAGGGAAGCTACTAGGAATGGGAAAGTTCCACTGGACTCCATTCAAGTATTGGTGATCTTGAATGCGATAACATTTTGTAGGATCTTGTTTCGGCCAAAGCTTTGCACCCCAGTTTTTTGCTGGATCATAAACAGTAGGCTCCATCTGATAAACAATTGCTTTTGTCGGATCAAATGACCCAGTTCCTGGTTTATTAATAACCACATGAAAGTCTGCATCATCGGATGTTGTTAATTCAATCGTTTGAGGTACTGGCATTAAAGACCACTCTTCTATCAACTTATTGGACGATTGCCAGTTGCATAACATCTTCACGCGAGTCACATCCTTGATTATAGTCGTTTTCTTAACAAATATGCCGTCCCGTTCACCAAAATATTGAGATCTCGTAAGTTTACCAATTTTGTTCTTAAAGAATCCTAAAGTATTAAATGCTACACAATTTGGATCGGCCATAGCGATTTCCATCATTTCATACACATTCTTACCTCCACGATGGTAACAGTCGTTATCCATTTGATCAAAGCCAGCTTTGAAGTCAAAATAGTCTGACTGATCTATAATACTATCAAAGTTTAATCCCTTAAACTCTTTCTGAATATCAGAATCTACATCTTGGCCCGGAGTTTCATACCACTCTGAAAACACGATCTGTGGACGAATCTCGTATGTTTTGAGTTCAGTACATATTTTCATGAGATAATCAATTCCATGACGAATACCCTTCTTTTCAATGTAGTCTAGTAATACTTTTGCACCAGTTTTATTAATAGTATACCCGAATGTCCCACCAATATTTAAGTTTTTATCATTAGGGGCTATTTCTGAAGTCTCGGTTTCGCTAACATATGTATCGGTCGTTTCTGCACGATTCTTTGAGAACATATGATATCCTAAAAATAGACAATCAAACTTATGAAATCCCGACTTTAGAATATCGTACTTTTTCTTGAAATTGGGTACAAGAGTTATGTCATCTTCAAAAATTGTATAATACTGGTTAGCAGTGTCCGTTAAGAGTGCTTTCCATAGGTTGTAATGCGTAAGCGCACATCCAACAACTCCAATCCGGCTACCAAAATCATTACCGTTAAAGAGCTTTTTTAGAAAAAGGTTAGGTTTGAGTTCAGCTCCATCCACTGCCTCTACAAACTGAATATCACCCATTCCAGCATCATTAAATATTTTTGTTACTTGTTCCTTACGGTCAGGACGGCGTTTGAGATTAATAATCTTGATATTACAAGACTTTGAAAATTGTGACTCGTTATTTAGATCATATGCGTTCTTAATTGTCTCTGAGTTTTTGTCCTTCGTAAGCCGACCAATATGTCTGCAATGAATACCATCAAAAAATGCAGTCTTGTATCCTGCTGCCACCCAACGGTTCGCATAATCCATCTCGAAGAATGTGTTTGGACTATCAAAATTACCCAGTTTCAGAATGACGGATGCATCCATAACACCGGGACGAAAACTGTAGTGAGGCCAATAATGGCAATTTGGGTAATTTACCGTATCATTTTTATGATCGTGTAAAACAAATCCGGGAAGTAGTGGTATGTGACCTCCTAACTGAATATCTTCAATTACTTCGGCATAGTTTCGATTAAACAGAACTTGTTTTATATCGCTCGATTGTTCCAAAAACTTAATAGATTCAGTAATATAGTTCTTCTTCGAATGGAATAGAAAATCATCTTCAATATGAATCCAGTATTTGGGATTTAGTTCATTCATCTTGTTCCAAATAATATTCATGCTTGGACGATGACCCTTTTCAGCTGGCGTCTTATCGTAAAAGACAATCCAAGGATACTTCTTCTTCATTTTTGTTCGATCAGATTCACTAGAATTATCGTCTACACAAAACCAGTAATCAATTTTTTCCTTGTCCAAAAAATGATTCATAATAGAGTTGACAGTTTGTTCAAACAAATCGAGTCGTTTGCAGGAAGTGAATGATAGAAATACTTCGACTGTAGTTGATTTTACCTTAATTGGTTTGGGCGTCTTAATAAGATCGTTTTTATGTTTCTTGAAAAGGAGATTCCAAATTGTTGCTAGGGCTGGGTTTGATGAGGTGTGAATAATGCTTGTTAGTATATAAAACATATCTAAACTATCGATATCATCTAGAAGTTCGTGTATATAGAACCGCAAAACATCAAATATAGCATTTTTAATATTGTCATTCGTAGTTCCTAGAATAATCTTTCTTGCACAAGAAAATCCAAGTGGTTTCTCTTTCGTGTTGAGTGCAGATATAGACGCAGAGTATTCAAAAAGTCCTTCGTATGGTTCGCGAAAAAGGAACAGTTTATTTTTGGGATCCGGGTTGTAGTTCTTATACTTATGATAAAGCATCATAACAAGCTGGTGCATATTCGCACGCCGAAGTCTATCGCATGCAAATACAACTCCTTCAATACGTTCGGAATCAAACTCTGAAGATTTTAGAAAGTAGTAAATAGACTTTTCAAAATTACCTTTTCGTTCATACAGTTGACCCAACATCACGCATGAATAATATCGTTCCTGTACCCAATTTGGCAGGGTATCTGCTACCAGTGTATACCATTCAATTGCATCATCTACCTGATTGGAATCTTTGAAACTTTGGGCGCAGTAAAATGCATACCGATTTGCTAGATCATTTCCGGCCTCTTTTTCCTTGTAATATGCGGCCTTGAGAATCTGAGCATCCTTTTGATATTTTTGTGGATCTTTGCTGCGGTCTCCAGTCTTTCCAGAATCGATAAAGTAATCACCATCGAGATAACACTCACCATTCACCGGCTCTTCGGCTTTTAGGTACTCGTGAAGTACACCAACATACATCCACTTCTTACGATTATTAATTAACTGAGGACGATAGTATGTCATCCCGCTTCCAAACTTTAGTAGGTAACAATCGTGCGTCCATTTTACTGGCAATGTAAAGTTTCCATGCATACTATCGTCGGCATCAAAAATTAGGAGATAGTCGGACTTGTTATAACCTGCACGAAGAGATAGGGTTCGGTTATGACCAAAATCCTGCCACTCGTGCTGCACAATTTCTCCTGGTATCTCCTTTGATGCAAAATACTTACGGATAATATCTTGGGTCCCATCTGTAGATCCCGTATCACATATTACCCAGTAATCAAAGGTAATATATTTAGCTAGGTTATCAAGTGTGGTTACTATTACGTGGGCCTCATTTTTTACGATCATGTTTAAACATATAGTTTTACCCAAATGCATTTTAGTTACTAAACTTCTTGTGTTTATACAGGAACAAATGAGTTGAATGCATTCACGCGAAATGGTGTCTCAATCCCGTCAATTGGAGGAAGATCCTGCGACATCATCTTAAAATGATTGGTTTCTTGGGCAAACGATGATGTGCGTGTCTCGTCTGTCTTCTGCTCAGGAGACCGGTCAACGAACTCTGCTGCAAATCCCTCACGAGATTTCATAACATACCAAATAACGGCAAGGGCGACTATAACTGCTACAAATGCCCAGTTCTTCATTTGATTTAAGCGTGTAAAAAATGGAATGATGTTTTCATAGTTATTAAGTAGTAAAGGAATGGATGAACTATCAATTGTAGCTCTACAAGAGCTAAAGAAGACTCGCCCTTTGTCGGCTGAGGAAATTGCGCTATCAACTATTCAGGAGATGCTGACTTCTCGTGGACTTGTTGCTGATAAGTTTGAACTCGTTCCGAGTAATATGGAAGGCACGAAGATGTATTCTTTTGCAGGTATTCTTCTCATTTTCAGCACAAAGACTCGTGTGTCTGAGAAGGAACTCAATAATTTTCTAAGTTTTGCGGGAGAGAATAACTTTGCGTCGGGTATTATTATTGTAAGCCCATCTCAACCTTCAGAATCTGTCATGAAGGTTCTTATTGGACACAATGCCGTGCGAGAGAATGTATATGTTCAAATCTTCGATATCCGCAGTCTTGGGTTTAATATTAGCAAGCACCGTAAAGTTCCTCAGCATCGTATTGTTCGAGAGAACGAAAAGCTGGATATTATTAAGAACTTCAATTTGAAATCAATTGAACAAATCCCCAAGATTTTCAGCCAGGATGCAATGGCCAAGTTTATTGGCGCTCGCCCCGGAGATGTTGTAGAAGTTTCGGGATTGTGCGAGACTTCGGCGGATAATTTGCGGTATCGTTATTGTGTAGCAGAAGGTATAAATGGATAATCAGTTCAATACCTTGATGCGAAGTTATCATGATAACTATCTCCAGTTCAAACTGACTGGGAACTCGAAATATAAAGTTGCATATGAAGCTGCTGAAAAAGGATTAGATGCTATCATTTTGTCTAAAAATAAACAGGTGGAATCAGATAGCAAAAATATTCAGAGCACAATTGGAGCGGATGCCGAAAATAAGATGAAAGATATAAAGTCTCAATCAGTTCATTTGGGTCAAGGTTTAGTCGACGAGCACGACGCCGAAGTTGCTTCAGAAATGCGATTATCCACTGCGGCTCCAGTTCAAACTCCTATTTTTCAGTATGTAGCCATTGGAATTATGGTCGCCACAATTGTGGCATTAAGCGTTGTATAGCTCCTCCCGTAGCAGTAATTACATTCGTTGTCCACGATGCCCTAATAACCAGGAATACTACGATAATACACAGGAAAATCAGAACTCCCACATATACATTATACATAGTTTGGACACTTCCGAGATTATCACTGTTTGTGGCATGAATACGCTTTAGAGTACTGAGTTTATTTGATGATGCTTGCATTTCTTGAAACTCTTTTTGGTATGAAATAAGATCAGCTGTTAGATCAGAAAGAGTTTTTGAATCAAAAGAATCAGCTCCTTTGTTCAGCACGGCTAAAATATCTTTTAACTGAGACGAAAGTTCCTGGTTAACAGCTAGTGCACGCTGAATAAGTGTCTGTTGCTTTTCGGCATCAGTTTCTTGGATTGCAGCAGATACCGCGGTAGAATATTCCGATTTTAAATAGGTATATTGCGTTTGAAAGTCGGCAAGCTGTTTATCTCGAGAGTCTACAAACTCCTTAATATCCATTACTTTTGTCGTATAATAAATAAATGTCAATTAACTCATTAAGTGTTGGATTACTTGCAAATAAACAGACGGGCTCAGTGAAAGGATCGCCATCCGATGCATCCCTCATAACCGCCATGCGTCGTGCGGCTGTGAATGTTCAATTTCAATATGCCGCTACCGCAGGAAATACGGTACTTGCCAACAACAAAAAAGTTCTGACGGATCAGCCAAAAACGCGTGGATTTACTGATTCGCCATACATTTCTGCAGTAGGTCGTGGATTAAGTAAGAACTTTTTGAAGACTTTATAATAACATGGCAGATTTTCAGGCTGCATACGATCAAACAACTCAAGATATTAACAACACTCTGTCAACACAGCTATCGTCTGTGCTGACATGGGCTAATATTCCGGGACAACTGCAAAAGATTTCTTCCTCCGCATATGGATTTGCATGGGGATTTAGTGGATCGTCTGTATACACATGCCAACTTCCATGCTCCGGAAATTGGCAGCTGGTAGATCTATCGAAGTTTGATATCAGTACGGTTTTAGATATAGCGACTGACGATATAAATGTGTACATTCTTGTGAACTCTTCTTCTAACATTGTGATGCTGACAAATACTGCCGATGGGCGTGGCGTATGGAATGTAGTTCCAATTCCATTTCCTGCTACACAAATATTTTCAACTCATTCGTATATTTGGGCCCAGGATTCGCAAAATAATAAACAGAAGTGTCCTAAACCATGCACGACCACAAATTGGATTGCTGAACCTGAAAATAAAGTTACCATTACATCATCATCCTCAACTTCTTTATATGGCAAGGATTCAAGTGGATATGGGATGAAGACAGATGAAGTTCTTCAATCGGGATGGTCGCCAATTGTGGGACTACTTGGAACAAAGGTAAACTCAGTTATTGGACAACTTGATAACTCTTCCGTTTATGCTGTAGATCCAACCTCTAAGGTTCTAAAATGCGAAGGCGATTGCTCTACAAATACTGTATCTCCTGTTGATACCCGAGGTTATACGCCGCTCAACTTAACTGCTGACCCCACTTCGAAACTATTGTGGATGACAACTCAAACAAAGGGAGATTTGGGTAATATATTTAGTCGCCCCGATAAGCCGGATTATTCAACAATTATGAATACCATAACTCCTCTAGATAAGCAGCGAGATGGGGTTATTGGCGAAGTAGTTAACGACTATAACCAACAAACTGGAGTTATGACTGTAAATAAACAAGTTTCAGATATTGAATCTTTCTTTAAAAAAATCTTTGGAGACCAACATAAATCAACTACAAACACAAAAAATGCCTCGGGACATTTACAGCAACTCATTTCCGATCAGCAAGTAACCTTAGATCAGATTAACTCAGTACAGCCTATTATTTCAGGATTTGTTTATACTCTGATTGCCGTTGTCGTAATATATATAGTCGGATCGATATTAGGTTCATTCATTCATTGGATTGCATTCTTAGTTCTGCTTGGAGGAATCTACTTGACTATAAATAATGGCTTCAGTGGCTCCTCCATGTGGTCCCGACTGTTTAAGACAGCGTAAGCTCGATGCCTTAAAATTAGCTATGGATACAGCTGAAAAAAATAAGGATCAAAACCCGGTAGCTTATTCCGAAGCTCGGACTAATTACTATACTCTTCTAAAAGGCCAGGGATGGTTAGTTGCTGAAAAGCAGGGTATTGCTCAAACCGAAATTGAGCCAGTTTTAGGTAGATATGCTCAAGCATACAAATCTCTTGAAAATAAAGATAAATCTCAAAGCTATTTTGCGCATTTAGCAGCAGCTGTAAAATCACACGAAGAAGATAATTCTCTTCTATCCAAAGAAGTGCAAAAGGTCCACGATAAGTCTGATGTTTTAAAGCGAACAACCGAATTAGCTCCAACAACCAATATTGGCTCATATCTTCCATGGATTCTTGACGGAGTTATTGCACTGCTTGGACTTATAATCGTATACATGCTTTACCGTCGTTTCACTTATGTTCCCCCTACCATTGTAGAGCAGGTCGAGCAGGTTCTAGGTGGTCGAAATAAGTCTCGGTAAATAACTAACAGATGGAGGCTGCTTATATCTTCTTGGCTCTTCTCATAGTATTAATGTATGGATTAACCACATGGTATTCATCCATTGAAGGATTCGAAGATGGTAAAAGTGTAGCTCTACACGATGCTGATATTTACGACGACACGTATGCTTCAATTTATGATGTTCTGTGGAACTCGAATGAAAAGCTGAAGTATGAAGAAGTATCTTTACAAGATATAGCATTAGCTGACTGGCCTACATCTGCTGTGCGTATTTTGGACATGTGCTGTGGCACCGCTCCTCATGCATGCTGGTTCAAGAACTTGGGTGTGGAATATGTAGGTGTTGATGTATCTGATGCTATGATTAAGAAAGCCCGCGATGGATGCCCATCCGCTAAGTTTCAGAAGGGAGATGTGACAAATGCTCATTTGTTCCCGCAGAAATCCTTCAGTCATGCAGTTCTTCTAGGATTCTCGGTGTACATGTTCGAGAACGCCAAGATTCTTTCGGACAATGCATATCAGTGGCTACAGCCAGGAGGATGGTTTGTTGTTCATATGGTTGATCCCGATAAGTTCGATCCCTTACATGAAATTGCATCTCCATTCGCCGCATTTTCCCTCCAAAAGTATTCGCTTGATCGCGTAGTTGATTCCAATGTCTATTTTGACAAGTTTAAGTACTTAGGTCGTCTCAATAAGAAGAAAGATGAAGATAATGCTTCGTATGACGAGACCCTTACTTATTATGATAAAGAGTCGAATGGAGGAGTTAAGTATCGTGAAAACAAATTGCAGTTAACAATGCCTTCGAAGGAACGCCTAATTAATATTATTCAAACAAGCGGATTCCAGCACAAGGAAACAGTAGATCTTGTTCGCTGCGGTAAGGAATATCAGTACATCGTTTATTTCTCACGCTGATTACCAGCGTTTATATTTCATACATTAGCTCTATTTCTCTAAATAATGAATGTCTTAGATACTAGGACAGTTGCCGATTTTCAAAAGTTTACATTCTCGGGCCATTTACGCAATCATGTGTATAAAGTCTTGGACGAGAATGTAAAGTTAGGTCATGCAGATTACGCATGTTATTGGACTCTTGAGCTACTCTGCTCGGGATTAGTTCATTCTATGTGGCAAACTTTATTTGAGTCTTCGGCTCATCATATTAACCGTGCTGCTCCCAATGTGTTTTTGTACTTGGTTCGAATGTATGAAAAGTTTTCACCAATTGAAGGCCAGTATTCGGTGATGGCTATGACCGATATGCGCAACAATATGGAAGTTCGTAATTTAGTGTGTGAAGTTGCAGCATCGATAGCTATGCTTCGTAAGAATAAGTTGCCACCACTTCCAACAATTAAACCCGAACATGATTTCAACACAATAACTATTAATGAAAACTTAAAAGCTCCGTCATCAAACTATGCTCGGCATGTAGTGAAAGATGACGACCCTTTAGACTTATATGTTCCTATCAATGAGCTTGCCTACTGTCTACGCCCCGAAACGCGCGATATGATGCGGGCTCTTTATTGGGTTGCCTGGATACTTAAGTTTTCATCGGTCTACAAAAAGACAAATAAAGTCAATCTAGACTGTTCTTTTCGAGTAAACTCTTTTATTGAACAGACTTACGGGCGTCATGCAGTATGGTTGATTTGGAATGTTGTTTTGGACTCAGTAAGGACTTCTCCACAGGCAGGAGTGCTTATGCCCTATATTGATGCGGTATACAAACTTCATTGTTTGAGATGGTCGCCAACTGTACTTAAAAACAGAGTATGCTTCTTAACAACTGCGATAATGTTTATTTGCGAGAGTAATACTTTAGATATCCATTACCCAGTTCCTCAAAATATCATGGTCGTCAAGGGTCTAATTGAAAATATCCCTCAATGGATTCATTCAATCATTCAGACTCAAAAGACTTTTTCCTCGTAATATACCAAATGTTCAGCAAGAAGTTTCAGCATGCCGCTGCCCTCGGTCTACTCTTTTTTGTTATTAGCTCGCCCATGACTTACCGCCTAGTGGACCAGCTAGTCGGTGGCGTTGCGTCAGCGATCGTACCTCAGTTCGCCCATTGGTTTAAGGTCGCCCAGGCCGGCTGCCCAACAACCTATGGCCTAGGCCTCCATGCGGTAGTATTCGCGGTAGTTGCACACTACCTACTCCACATGGCGTAAAAATGGACTTATTAGTACCAAGTAAGACAATAGTAATCTCACAATGAAGTTCTTAATTTTCGACACAGAGACGACTGGTCTTCCTCGAGATTTCGGAGCATCCGCATTTAAAGGACCTAACAACTGGCCACATATTGTGTCCATTTCTTGGGCCATCATGGACGACAGTTTTAAGAAGGTTATCAGTAGTCAGAGCTATATGATCAAGCCGCGGGGCTGGGATATTCCATTTGAATCTAGCTTAATTCACGGAATTACAACTGCCGAGGCTATAGAGTATGGACATGATCTTGGAGAGGTGATGGATAAGTTCTTTTCCGAAGATTGTGATGGATATATCGCACACAATATTCACTTTGACCGTAATGTTATTTATAATGCGATGCTTTGGGATTTGGGATATACATTCTTTGAAGGGCTTGGTAAGCCTAAGATGTGCACCATGCAGATCGGGCGTAATATTTGCAAACTTCCTAAAAATAAGTCTCCAAAGCTGAGTGAGCTTTATGAGCACTGCACTGCCAAGAAACCTAATACATCATCTTTACACAATTCACTATACGATACCCTCTTTCTTTGCGAGGCAATTTCTGCATGTCCTGAAATACGAATTGATTTAATCAAGAGTTACGATAATCAAGCAAATGAAAGTCGCGCGAATGTCACCACAGTCCTACAAGAACCTGAAGCTCTTACTTCCACTAGAGATAAAGGAGCTAACAGTTCTGTGGTGTGACGACGGATGGAGTTACATTCCTTCTCGACATGTAAGATTTCGATACATTCATACGACTGAAACCTATGAAGAGGTATCTTGGAGCGGTGCAATACCGGCACGAGTTGAGTATGAAGAACATATAAAGTGGACATTATATTCAACAAAACCCCGAATCTGGAAAGAAGAAACTGTCAATTACTCCGAACTGTTCGTAGAGAATGGGTAATATGAAACCTTTATGAACAACAAATGATAGCTTTAGATGTGTTATATGTGGCGTTGGCCACAATTTTTGTCATGATTATTCTACAAGTTTTGACCTTTGTAGCTACACGGGTCATGTATCCTCCTGCACCCCAAATTATTTATCGCGATGTTCCGGTTCATGTTCAGCCCCCAGTTCAGCAGCAGGCAACAGATCTATCTTTTTTGAGTGCACCACCTCCTGATCATTTATTCTCAAAAAACGAACCAGCTTTAACCCAACAGACCCAGGAAGTAAAATTACCCGAATATGACCCCCGAAAATCGGATTCAGAAACTATACGAGGGGATACTAAGCTCCCGCCAGGTCTTCAGGCGGTCAATCCCCGAGACCTCCCTTAAACAATTTAAAGTCCCTCAAACGGTCGGAACTTCAGGATGGATAGTCTTCACTTATGATAACGATATTCCTGTGTGTTTGTGGATGACTACACACGAGTGTCGTAAAATCCAATGTATTGCAGACGAGCGATTATTTGGAGATACATTCATTCGAGCAGAAAAACTTGGTCAATTTGAGTATGTTGTGGCGGATATATTTATTTATAATTCAAATTGCATTTATGCTTGCTCGACATTCGAACAACGATACGAATGGCTGAAAGATCTTCTGAAGTTTGTGCACCATATTCCTGGAACTGCTAGGTTTATTCATAAATCTGATCTAAGCCCAACCCAAAAACTGAAGGGATATGAAGTTCATATTGATGATGTGGGGAAGCCAGGATATTTTGTGGATGTTGATTCAAGTTCAAGTGGAGTTGATGTTGTTAAACTATCTATTCCTGACTGTTATGAAGTTAATTCAGGAGGATATCTCCGTGTGCCGGATATAAAAACTTCAGAGTATCTTCGTTCAAAGGGCCATAAGTTCAAATGCCAATGTTCAAAGAATGATGATGGTTCATGGACACTCTTAGAAAACATTCCGTAGTAGAAGTAAATGCCTCGCAAGAGCAAGAGCCGTGTATCTAAGAAACATACTCGTCGTCACCGTAAGCATCGTGGTGGGTTTTATGGTGCTGCGGGCGCAATTGCCCCAGGCGCTATGGAATGGAGTCGTGGTTCAGAGGCTGGGCCGTATGCTGCTGGCCTGAATGACCGCGGTGGAAACTCCTTCCAGCTAGGGGCAGGCCGTAAGCGCCGGGCATCTCGTCGTGCTAGCCGCAAGACTCGTCGCGGTGGTGGTAAGTTTGGTGGTGTTTCAGCGTCTTATGAGGGAGCAGGTGAGCGTGGACTTGCGAATTTTAGCGGTGTAGTAACTCGCGATGGGTCAGGTGCGGCTGCAGAGGGCGCTTTCAATAACAAAGGTGCCCAACCTGGTTCGGGGTTTGATAGCTTTGTACGAGCCCATTAAATTTCATCTAATATGATAATGGACACCTTAATTGCCGGACTACTTTTTTTAATTGTAGCGATCTATTTGGTCCAGCGCAATGTTGGACATATGGTTGTATGGGTAATTCTAGCCTATATCCTAGCACATTATCTTGGAAATCTGTCACACACGGTTTCAGTCATTGCCGGGCTTGTAGGAATCTATGTCATCTGTCAGATTACAAAAAATACATATGAGGGATTCGAGGCTGGAGACGAAGAAGAGAAGCCTAAAAAGAAGGAAACTCCTGAGCCTGCGCCTCCAAAGACAGATGATCCACATGTAGATGTTGGTACAACTATCCTACATGCATATCGTAACTTATCTCCCGAGCAGATCGGAGGTATGCGCCGTGATACCAAAGAGCTCATGGGGCTTCAGAAAGAGCTAATGGGATCTTTATCGGAAATGAAGCCGGCAATTGAGCAGGGCGCAGAGCTTCTAAAGACATTCAGTCAGTTCTTTGGGAAAAATGAGTAATAAATACGCTGCATAGCATCCGCATAAACATATGCGTGATAATCCGGATCGTTTGTTGCAATAAATGGTCCACCGATGGAACGAACAATATTGGTCCATCTGTGTACATGGTGTTTGAGAGTTTGATACTCAACCCAATCTTGCCATAAAGTTATTGTCTTGTGAATTGAAAGCATATTAAAAATACCAGGAGGTTCCTGATGCACAATCATAATTATAATTGATATGATTGGGCTTATAATCATTTCAACCCAAAGAGAAATTATACTGTAGTATCCGCTTGGGTTGAACTTTTTGTTAAGTTCAGTGTAGTCTTCCGCAATTTCAAAATATGAAGAATCATTCAGAATGATCTGGGTTAGTACTGGAGCTGTTACTCGCATTTTCAAGTTGCTCTGGTTCGGTATCATCTATTACAATTCCAGCTGAAGGAAATTCCTTCTCTTCTAACGATTTGCAATCGAGATACTTCCAAGTTTGGGGACTGTATCCAGTAATAAGTTCTAGCCACTCTTTTGTGACTGTCATTCCGTAACTAACATTTGGATCTACCATGTTTGTGCAGTCGACGCTAGGTGTTCCGTCAGGATATACTGCTCCAATCCACATCCAAGGAAGCTGTGAGACGGGCACGGTATTATGACCAATCTCAGGCTGCTTAAAGAGAAATCGGTCTACACGCCGGCAGCAATCAAATATCTTTCGATAAATCCAAGCAATAAATAGCATTTTTATTAATATAGTGAGCTGCTTGAAAGTGGGAGTGCATCCGCGTCCTTTAGCTGGCTAACAACCTGGTCGCGATTCTTTAAATTATCGCCAGTTAAAGGGGTAAACTTCTCCTTTAGATACTTTGAGGCTACACGGTCCATTCCTAGTCCTAGAGCAATCGAAGATGCCAGCGCAACCATGATGAAGGGTACAGCAACAATAGCCCACGATACAATACCTAAATCAACCGAGCACAGCGCATCTAAAATTACCACTCCAGCAACGCCCATTACAACCTTAGCAGCGGCGGTGACAAATAGACCGAGAGATAGATCCAACCCTACATGGATCGTAATGTAGAGTAGATAGAGGAGGGCGGGTGGGCACAGCGAATCGATGAAACGCATTTTCGTGTTATTACATTTAATCAATAAAATATGAGCCGAGCAATTGAAACTATTATGGAACTTGCAGGATGCTCAGAAGATGATGCCCAACGCGTATACGCCGAAACAAATGATGTAGAAGATGCTATTGAGAAACTTCTACCTCCTCTGAAGAATGCGGCACGAAAGTATTATGATTGTATAAAGCCTGTTCGTAATTATACGGAAGAAGAAAAGCAAATTAGGATTCTCCGAGAGTCTTTAAAAAAGATGGATGAAGAGCATGCAAAACGGTCTATTTCGTCAAATCAACCCGCGTCCGTGGCACAAGTCGAGCAGAGTACCCCCCACGAAGAAACGGTTCCACAAAGTAATTGTTATCAGGAATGTCAGATTCCTTCTCTGCAATTAGAGGCTCAAAAACCGGAAACTGCTTGTCCGTTACCGTCTGAATGCTCTTACGGTTCGCCGTTGAGTGGCCAAACATCACATGGCTCTGCTCGTCTATATGATCGATACTACCAAGACCTAGATTAGGTGTTGTAGCGAATGGGCGGGCAAAGACCTGCTTGGGACCCTTGAAACGAGCGGTGGCTGGATCACCAAATAGAAGCTCGCTCTGGAGATCAATGGCACATCCTCCCTCGGGAGAGTTTCCAAAGTTTCCCATCGGAATCATTCCAGGAATAGAAGCGGCAACCGCCCAGTTGTTTCCGCATCCTGACGGCTGAGCAGCCTTTAAGCCAGCAGTGTTAGACTCATTGACAGTTACATCCCTTGCTGCTTCGCCCTGGCGGGAGTTCGCATACATAAATGGCAGTCCATAGTTTGACATTCTCTTACTTTTACAAAACGAATTTAAGTATCAAACGAAAGTACCTATCAACGATGATTCTCCAACCTTGTGATTGGCTAGAACAGGATATTGACCGTAACTATACTGTAGATGTATTTGGAAGACTGGAAGATGACAGTGTAGCCAAAGTTCGACTCACAGGATTTAAACCGTATTTCTATCTTCGAGCAGAAGATGGAGAAACCAGTTCAAATGTTTATTCTTATATTGGGTCAGCAATGACAAAGGATGGCAAGTTTCTTGCAGGTATGAAGATCACCCAAGAAGCTAAGCTTGATGCTATGCGAGGTTTCAGCGACCTGAAACCAATTCGGGTTTGGAAACTATCATTTAATGGAATTATTATGATGAAGATGGTTTTGAAAACTCTAAAAACCGCAAAGTTCGGAAAGCGTGAGATTGTTCTCGAAGATATTTACGAAGCTAATTTACCTCCTTATATTCGTCTATTTCACGAGATGGATATTGCTCCTGCCTCTGCCATTTCATTTGAAGCAGAGGAAGAAGAGCCTGGAGATGACAATGTTGATGTGTGTTTTACAGTTGAGTATACTGAAATTACTCCTGTAAGTGCCAATGTGCCATTATACATTGCCGGCTACGATATTGAGACATATTCCGAATCAGGGAACTTTCCAGTCGCGTCAAATCCTTCAGATGAGATTATTCAAATCGGTGTGTCTTTCCGGTATACAGATGACATGCTCAGCTCTTACAAGCGCTTCGTGTTTGTTTCGGGTACATGTTCTCCGTCTTCTGACCCAACTGTAAACTTTGTAAGTTGCCGTAACGAGAAGCATCTTCTTGAAGAGTTCATGAAATGTATTCGGTTTGAGAATCCGGATATTATTGCCGGGTATAATACATTTGGATTTGACGACTCATATATTGCAGATCGGTGTGCTTATAACAAATTGATATTCAATATTGGCCGAGTTGAAATTGATGACTGGAAGAATCGCGGTTCCATAACCTATTCGCACACCGAATCCAAGAAGTTTGAACTAGCTTCGGGTACATTTGCTGTTCGTTACCTAAAAGTTCCTGGCCGGCTTGCTATTGATCTGCTTCTATCAGTTCGGCGTGAGCAGAACCTAGATTCATACAAGCTAGATAATGTAGCTTCCGTGTTCTTGCGTGATAAAGTTACAAAAATTGAACGGTTAGATGACTTGAATGTAAAGATCCATACGAAAACGACTCGTGGACTCTTTGTAGGAAATCTAGTGCGATTTGATGTCATGACAAATACCACGAATCCCTACCGTGAAGGTGAGAAGTTTCAGGTTGTTGAAAAGGATTCAAAATGGTTTGTTGTTCGGTCAGAAACTAAGATTCTACATGACCTGACACCCGACGACATTTCTAAGCTTGAGTGGTGTTTTGGTAAGGACGATACAAGTGCTCAAGATATGTTTGCGTCTCATCGCGGGTCTGCTGATGACCGAGCTGTTATTGCTAAGTACTGTATTCAAGATTGTGACCTAGTTCTTACTTTAATGGCTAAACTCGACACGATTGTTAATGCTCGAGGTATGGCAGATGTATGTCGGGTCCCTATTCAGTATATCTTTCTACGCGGACAAGGAATCAAGATATTCTCAGCGGTTGTGTATCAGGCTTCAAAGCGTAATCAGATCATTATGACCCAGGACGGATATGAGGGAGATTCAAGTTATGAGGGTGCTATTGTTCTGCCTCCAAAGATTGGTATGTATCTAGACCAACCGATTCCCGTTCTAGATTTCAATTCATTGTATCCTTCAAATATGATTGCGTTTAATCTGTCTCCTGATACACTTGTGTATGTCAAGACCTTCTCAGCAACCGGAAAGAAGCTGCGACAAGAAGGGTCTGATGGAACTGAACTTTTGAGCAAAGGATATAAGATTGACGAGATTTCGTACGATACTTTTGGAGATGATAAAGCTCCTTCAGGCCGTATTACTTGCGGATTTGTTCAGCCCAATACCGATCCTAGAACTGTAGGTGTACTTCCGCTGACACTTGATATCCTCCTCAAGAAGCGGAAGGAGACTCGTAAACTTATGGAAAAAATTGACGACGAATCTCAAAAGTCCGTTCTGAATGGTCTACAGCTAGCGTATAAGGTTGTAGCTAATTCTGTGTATGGCCAGTGTGGTTCTAGCACATCTCCGATCCGTAAGCTCGAGGTAGCAGCATGCACGACTGCTGCTGGTCGGCAGCGTATTCGTGATGCAAAAAAGATCGTAGAGGATGAGTTTGGTGGGGAAGTGATTTATGGCGATACGGATTCAATATTCATCAAGTTTGCTACGAAAGATCTGGCTGAAAGTATTGAACTAGGTAAGAAAGCAGCAGATCGAATTACTGCTTTCTGTGGTCGTTCGTATCGGATCGAGTATGAAAAGACATTCTTTCCGTTCATTCTGTTCTGCCGTAAGAGGTATGTAGGCATGATGTATGAGGACGATATCAAAAAGTGTAAGCGCAAGACGATGGGGGTAGCTTTAAAGCGGCGCGATAATGCCCCAATTGTTAAGGATATCTTTGGTGGAGCTCTAGATTCGCTGATGGAACATCGTAATATTAAGGTAGCTGAGAAATTGGTGAAGGAAATGCTAGTCAAGGTTATGAAGAATGAGTATCCGCTTGAAAAGTATGTTCTATCGAAGCAGTTGCGAGACGATTACAAGAACCCAGGGCAAATTGCTCATAGAGTTCTTGCCGACCGAATGGAAGAGCGCGATGCAGGAAATAAGCCTCAGGTAGGTGATCGTCTTTCGTATGTGTATGTTGCTAATCGTAAAGATGAGAAGAAGCAGGGAGATAAAATTGAGCATATCGATTATGTTCGCGAAAAGAAACTGAAACCCGATGTTGAGTTTTACATCACCAATCAAATACAAAATCCTGTAGCCCAGTTGTTTGCACTAGCTATTGATCAATTGGACGGATACAAGAATAAGAATTACGATAAGTTCTATTCTGAATACCGTGAAACTTTGGATGAAGAAGAAGCGACTCTAAAAGTCCTGAAAATTAAGGAAAAGGATCTAGATTCTCTGCTGTTTATGAGTGCTTCATACTTAACTAAACATAAGCGCGGTCCAATGGATGCTTTCTTGAAACGCTAAGTGATTTTCAACCAATTAAGGAAGTAACTAAAATGGATCAAGATATCCTCGAAATTGTGCTTGCCCTTGCTCAGGGCCGTAATGAATTTTTCAGTAATGCGAATATTCGTCTACTGAATTATCCTGCTCGCACTGGTCTGCTAACTCGATACATGAACTCAGAATCGTTCATTTTAGAGCTTGTGAACCGTATTTATACGAACCATATGTATACCTCTGCCGCCAATGCCATTTTTACACTGGCACTTCCTGCTCGCTTTAATGAACCGGTCGTGGTTTCACCAAGCCAACTCCAAATTAATGCGGCACTAGAGACTCGCGAAACATCCGATTCTCCATGTGCAATTTGCCAGGAAGTTATTACAAGCAACGGTGTTCGGATCAGACAGTGTCGACATTCTTACCACCGGTCTTGTATTTCAAACTGGTTTTCGATGAGTGTGCGATGTCCAGTCTGTCGTTACGATATTCGTGAAGTGGGTCAGACAGGCCAAACATCCGCTGTTTCATCAGAAAGCTCTGCTCCAACTGAAGACCAGTAGGAGGTGACACAAACTTTGGAATAATATCTGAAACTCCATACTGTATTCGGTGCATCATTCGGCGCACATCATGCTGACACTCCTTTAGAAGTAACGGAATATCTTGGTCCGGAAAAAAAGCTTGAAGATCTGCGGCTCTTGGAGGAAAACATCTGATGTTATCTATACAATCTGTATTCCGCTTGAAAATAGTAGGAAGCTCATTGCCTGTGCAAATTATATGAACTTTCCTTGTTGGGTCGCGAACCCATTCAACGATCTTGTTTTGGGCATGGGGATCAGATCCATCTACTTCATCCAAAATGACACATGTTCGTTTTTGTGTTTGACCAAGTATGAATGAATGAATATTGACTGCAGATTTACAAGCATCTTTGATTTTTTCAACATCTTCAAAGCTACGGATCGAACGGGATGCATTAATTTCTAATGGATCTAATCCAAAAGTCCGGGCAGCACAAAGAGCTAGAGTCGTCTTACCAATACCGGGAGGACCTGAAAGAATAACTGATTTTGTGTATTTTGTGGAGGTCAAATATTCCTTTAGTTGTTTCTTTTCCTCAATGTATCCAATTACATCGTCTAAAGTTACGGGTCTATAAACCTCAGAATACATTACCATTCTAAGTCGAAACAATCTAAACGCATTAACCGTAATAACAACGCGCATATAAGATAGTGGTTAGTCCCAGGCTCTTATAAGGCCTGTGCCCGAGTTCGATTCTCGGTATGCGCATCTAAGGGCAGTTACCAGGCCATGAAGTTCCACAACTATGGGCTACATTACACTTTGCAGCTGCAGTTTGTAGTGTCGTCGCATCTGGATTAAATGCAGTACATTTTGTATCATATTGTGGTTCACAGTTCTTAGTTGCAATATTATAAGTCCACCGATCAGGACACTGTGACTTTCCAATAGTTAAGACCTTCTGTGGGTTAACAACATACTTGTATAGTGCTAAAAAGGCAACTGTAAAAATAGCAGTGGCAATAATAGCTATAACTAAGTCGGAATAACTCATTCTTGTTTTTCTGCAAGGAAAGTAATGGAGGTCGCAAGGCATGTTTTTGACACCTATTTTGAAGATACTCCAAACCCTCTAGTCAGGCACCATTTGGATTCATATGCCGATATGCTCAATACAAAGATTCCCAATTTTATTAAGGGTTCTAATCCGTTACAGCTTGTTTTGGGTGATGATCGCAGTATCAAGATTTATGTTGGTGGAAAAGCCGGTGACAAGATCCAGTATCTCCCGCCAGTCGATGATGACAACAAAGCTGTCCTTCCGCACTCATGCCGGCTCGATAATACGACATATACTTTAGATATTCAGGGAACAATAGATATCGAATACTCGGTGGGCAAGGAGACTGAAACTCGAACTTTCGAAAATGTTAAGATTGCTAAGATTCCTTTGATGTTAAAGAGTTCGCTCTGTTACCTCTCTACTATGAATGCATCTGAGTTGTACGAGGTCGGAGAATGTAAGTTTGAGCTAGGTGGGTATTTCATCATTGGTGGAGCCGAGAAGGTGCTTCTAACCCAAGAGCGTCTTGCCGATAATTTGTTTTATGCATCGAAGCGGGTTGTAAAAGCAGATGGTGAGGCTGCTCGTGGTTTGGTCGAGAAGGAATCAGCTATCAAGATCGAAGGTGCCACCAAGGCTGAAAAGTTTGAGTATATTGGTGCGATGCGATCTGTCTCTGATGACGGAACTCGCGGACCTTACTCCCACTTCATCCTAATTCCTCCAAAGAACGATAAGCCCAATGATTATGATACGATTTCTAAGACCGATGATCTTGCGTCATTTTCCAAAAAGCGCTTAGCACTAATAACACTTCCAGGATTCACCCAATCAGTCCCACTTATCAGTGTGTTTCATGCACTAGGTCTCACAAATGACCAGGATATTTATGATACTATTCTCGCAGCTATTCCGGAAGAGTCTCGGTCAGTGTATGATGAACTATTTATGGAACTGATTCTTTCTCACGATACATTCATTTCAGCAGAAATGCGTAAAGAGTCAGATCAGAACCAGGATCCTAACCTTTTGGTTCTTCGTCGCCAGCATCGTACTCGCACCAATGGTGGAGTTTACATGAATTTGTATTTGGAAATGTTTCCACACTGCACTCGCCGTGAAGAAGAATCTGTTCCTGCTCTTTACCGTCGTAAGGCTTATTTGCTTGGCATGATGACTCGAATGGCTATGGATGTAGCGCTAGGAAATAAAGGCAAAAGTGATCGCGATCATTACCGTTACAAGCGCCTAGATGCTTCAGGAGATTTAGTATTTTATGAGTTTCGTCGTATTTACAAAGAGGTGGCTAAGCGTATGGTGAAAGAACTTGATGTTCGGATTCACTTCCAACAGAAAGAGTATTCCGGAATGAAATTTCGAGAGTTAGTGAATGTTGAAAATGTAGATGCATACTACTGGTCTCATAAATCATTCATCTTTGCTCTCGAGAAATCGTTTAAAGGAAAATGGGGAGGAATGGATGGAATCTCACAGGAACTGACTCGCTATGGATATTTAGGCACAGCTGCTCAATTACGCCGCGTGAATCTTCAGATGGATAAAGGTCTGAAAGTTGTTGAACCTCGTCGTATTCATGGAAGTTCCTGGGGAATGATGTGTCCTGTAGATAACCCTGATGGCGGAGGTGTCGGTATGACCAAATCACTTACGCTACTTTGTGCTATCTCTACTGCGTCTCCTCCGTCTGAAATTTTAAATATAATTTCCAAATTTCCAAAGTTTATTCCAATTGTGCAGATTCATCCATCAACTTGGAATCCTATTTGGACTCGCGTATTTATCAATTCAGATTTAGCTGGAGTATTTACGAGTGATGCTGAAACCTACCATTCGGAACTTCTTGAACTGCGTCGCGGTCGTAAAATGAGCAAGTTTGTATCTTTGTGCTGGAATCGTATTGATAATGAGTATATTGTGTTTACAGACGCAGGTCGTCCTTCTCGTCCAGTTTACCGCGAAGGAGTGAAGCCTGAGGCGGTTCAGCGTATTAAAAAGTGGTCAGATATGGACTTGAAACTTATTGATTACATTGATGCCCAAGAGTCCGAAAGTTTGCGCATTAATATGGAAGCCTTTTCACCAACTCGTCCGTCGGAAATTCATCCTACAGTGATGTTTTCGGCTACTGGGAGTGTTCTACCACACAGCGATCACGATCCAGCGACCCGTAATGCTTTCAGCTGCCAACAGGCTAAACAGGCTTCCTCATGGTTCAATACAGCGTTCAATAAACGGTTTGATACTATAGCGACTTGGCTCAATTACGCCCAGCGCCCAATTTCTCAAACTTGGACAACTTCGGCAGTTTTGGGTAAGAATGGATGTATTGGGTATGGCGAGAATGTCATTGTTGCTCTTTCTGTCTATTCGGGATACAACCAGGAAGATTCGATTCTGATGAACGAAGGATCGCTGAAACGCGGAATGTTCCAAACGACTTATTATCACTCCTACGATATTGCTGAGGAAGCGATATCGTCAGGATTCGATAAAGGTAAGTTTTCTGTGTTTGAATCGACTCTGTTTGCGAATGTGGGTGCCGATCCAAGATTTCGTGAGACGGTTGTACGTAAAGAGGGATACAATTATGATCTTTTGGATGGAGACGGTATTATCATGCAGGGTAAAG
>Ga0007795_10000050_pt1 | contig 24338 bp, 24 predicted proteins | sample CryBogmetaGMA1M_FD_60369 | JGI IMG/M metagenome (GOLD analysis project Ga0007795, IMG submission 60369) | Freshwater microbial communities from Crystal Bog, Wisconsin, USA - MA1M | ecosystem: Environmental > Aquatic > Freshwater > Lake | place: Crystal Bog, Wisconsin, USA | collected 2009-07-06
ATCCAATGCTTCTAATTCACGGGCGAGACGGCTGGCGACATCATCAAAGCCAGTCGGAAGCGCCAATTGCAGTTTTTCAAATCGGGCAAACGAGTTTCTGATGGCAAACATATCGCGGTGTAGGCGCGCAGACATTCGCCGAATGGGCGCAAGCCGCACTCGGTCATCATTGACCTCGGGTTGCAAAACACGGTCTTCGATATCATCGAGTGTTTCGGAGAGTTCGGATAATTCGCGGGCTGCTGCATGGGCGAAGTGAGAGAAAATCATTTCGAGTAAATCAATCGGCGACGTCGGAACATTCCCCCGCTTAAAGTGTCGCCGAACGCGATCAGTCGAATATAAAGCGTGGCGGCGCATACTGATGAACATCTTACCATTGAGCGCGAAAGACAGTTTGGCGGTTTCCTTGGTGCGGCCAGACAGGTCGCGCTCGAAATCCGCGATCGCGCCATAGACGGTGTCGCCCTCAACGTCCAACCGCAAGCCGCCATCTTGATCAATTAGGCTGTCTTTGGCGTCTTCGGGGAGATTGGGAAGTGCGCGGATGAGGTGGCGGGCTTGCTCGTGGGCAGAGGCAAAATGGAACCAATACCAATCTTGCGATGAGGCAATGTCCAACCCGGAAGGTAGGGCTTCTAAAACCGTTGGTGGATTGATGCCGTCAAAGCGGAATGCCCATAACAGGCCACCCTCGGGTTCTTTCAAGCCGCTCTCATCGATTGCGTTCATGGTAGCGATCTCCGACCCGCTCTCTATCACGATAGAGAAGCGGTTTAAGGCGAAGGGGCGTCGTTGAGTAACGCTTGCCACGGCATCTTGCCGACAGCAAGCCTCCCTTTGGCCATTCAACCGTTTTGGAGATTAGCCGATCCGTCGTCCCGACTCCGCGTCAAAAAAGTGCATGGCTTTGGCTGGAATCGTTACGTTGATCGAGGAGGCCACGCTAAAGGGCTGATCACCCGGTATCGAAATAACGGCTTCCTCATCGGCCAATAGCCCATGCAAAAGGCGGCTCGATCCTAAAGCCTCATTAAAGCTTGAGGTAATTTTAAGACCTCCCTGCTCGACCAATTGGGTTTGTTCCGCCCGAAAGCCAAACACGATGGGGCCATCGGGGAGGGTCGTATATTGCGCCTGATCAAGCGCAAGCGATTGGCCGTCCTTAAAGCGAATGCTCTGCGCACCTCGATCTACCGTCGCATGCAACAGGTTAAGTCCCGGTGATCCGACAAAGCCAGCGACATAGGTCGAAGCGGGGCGATGATAGACATCATCCGGCGTTCCTACCTGTTCGATAACGCCCTTGTTCATTACTACGATCCGATCAGCAAGCGTCATAGCTTCCACCTGATCATGCGTAACAAACAAGGAGGTTGTGCCTAGACGTTGGTGAAGCCTGCGAATTTCGACTCGCATGGCAACGCGCAAGCGTGCATCAAGGTTGGAAAGCGGTTCATCATAGAGAAACACATCCGGCTCGCGGATCATCGCGCGACCCATTGCCACACGCTGCCTCTGCCCGCCGGAGAGCTGCATGGGTTTGCGCTCGAGAAACTCCGTCAGGCCCAGCATATCTCCAACGGCTTTGATGCGGGCTTGGCGTTCGGCTTTGGCCAGACCCGCCACTTTTAAGGCGTAGCCGATGTTTTCAGCGACCGTCATATGCGGATAGAGCGCGTAGTTTTGAAACACCATGGCGCAACCGCGCTCACGTGGCTCAAGCGTGTTGACGATTTTTTCGCCAATGGCAATTTCGCCGTCGGTAATGGCTTCAAGACCGGCGATCATGCGCAGGAGAGTGGATTTTCCACATCCTGACGGTCCCAAGATGACTACAAATTCACCAGCATTGATCTCGAGGTCAACGCCATGAACGACGGTCGTAGATCCATAGTTTTTCTTTACGCGTCGAAGGGTTACGGCGGCCATGGTCAAATTCCTATTTTTCGGTCGCGATCAGGCCGCGCACAAAATAGCGCTGCATGAAGGCAACAAGCAGAAGAGGGGGGAGCATCACAATTAAGCAACCAGCCATCGCGACATTCCAGTCGGGTGTGCCGCCGCCATTGGTTGATACGGTGGGGGCCAACATTTTCAGCTCAACAACGGAGGTGGTGCCGAATCCAGCGCGATCCGGTGTGGCAAGAAGCGGCCAGAGATATTGGTTCCAAGCATAGAGGAACATGATCGTAAACAAGGCCGCCATATTGGCGCGGGAGAGCGGAAGTAAGAACTCGGTGAGAAAACGGAAGGGGCCGGCACCATCCATGCGTGCCGCTTCGAGAAGCTCGTCAGGAACGGTGAGAAAGAATTGACGATAGAGAAACGTGCCCGTTGCGGTTGCGATCAGAGGAAGAATAAGGCCTGTGTAGGAATTCAGGAGGTTCCATTCGAGCGCCACTTGGACGCCCGTTAGAGCCGCGATAACAGTGGATAGACCTGTTGCATCCAAAATCGATTGAAACGGCCAAAGGGCATTGGCGGCCACGGCATAAGTGGGGACGATGCGGACTTCGAGCGGCAACATCAGGGTAATAAAGATCATCCAGAAGATCAGCATACGGCCTGGAAAGCGGAAATAGACGAGGCCGAATGCGGTAATCGCGGACATCACCACTTTTCCAGTGGCAACGCCGAGCGACATGATCAAGCTATTGGCAAGACGCCCGCCTAGATGCCCGCGCGCCCAAGCCGCTTGCAGATTTTCGACGAGATGGTCACCCGGAAAGAGGTGCAGTTCCGGTATGTTGATTTCGCGCACCGTCAAAGTGGCACCGACATAAACAAGCCAGAGCGGAACAAACACCGACAGCGCCCCAAGGATCAGGACGGCGTAGGTTGCGGTATTTAATAGGGGTGTGCGTTCGATCATGGCAAACTCAGCTATAATGGATGCGGCGTTCGATGAAGCGGAACTGGAAGAAGGTGAGCACCATCATCAAGAACATCAACACAATGGATTGGGCGGCTGCGCCCGAATAATCGAGGCCACGAAAACCGTCGAAATAGATTTTGTAGACCATGAACTCGGTGGCTTTTGCGGGGCCACCGTCCGTCATCACATCGACGATCCCGAACGAATCCTGAAAACTATCGGTGATGCTGATGACCAGCAAAAAGAAGAACGTGGGCGTTATCAAGGGCAACTGGATATCGCGCACGCGGCGCAACACGCCTGCACCATCCAACGCACTTGCCTCGATGACTGAGCGCGGAATGGCTTGCAGCGCGGCAAGAAAGAAAATGAAGCAATAGGCGGCATATTTCCACGAATAGCAGACGATAATCATCGTCATCGCGTGATAGCCATTTTGCGCCGGATTCCAAAACTCGTGGTTGGATTTCACAAGCGCCGAAAATATTCCGGCCTCTGGCGCAAAGATGAAGCGAAAGGCGAGCGCTGCCGCGGGTGCCACAACCGCATAGGGCCATACGAAGACGGTGCGAAAGGCTTGATAGAATTTAAGTCCCCGATCGCATGCAACTGCCAGCAGCAGGCCAAACCCCATGGAGAGAAAGCTGGTCGCTCCGGCGAAAATAATGCTGCGGCTAATTGAACCCCAATAGGCACGATCAGCAAACACCTGGCGGAAATTATCTAAACCAACCCATTCATTGCCGCCGCCCCAAGGCCGCTCAAGCGTGAAGGCCCAATAAAGTGCTGCACCGGTTGGCCAATAGAAAAAGGTAAAGACGAGCAATATTTGGGGGAGGACAAACATCACCCCAACAGATGTTTTCGAGAATGTTGCGCGCTTTTCCATGATATTCCGTCCGCAAAAGAAGAACGGACGCGGCGTTTGCCGCGTCCGTCGAAGATTGATCAAGGCATTGCTTTACCAGCATAGGTCTTTTCGAATTTACGAAGCACCGCATTACCGCGCTCTACGGCAGAATTCATGCCATCGTCTACGGTAACCTTGTTGGAGAAAATCTCCGTAAATGCGTCGCGTATTTCTTTGCGCACCTGAGTAAACCCACCCAGACGAATACCGCGGGTGTACTCCGTTACCGGTGAGGCATTCAATGAGACAATCGCAACTTCGCGGCCCTTAAACGGTGCCTTGTCATAAAAGCCTTGGGCCTTCATGAACTCAAAGCCTGATTTGGTTACTGGAATATAGCCAGTATTCGTCGACCAAAATAGAGCCGATTCTGGCTTAGCGATGAAGTTAAAGAAGGCCGCGGCACCCTTATACTCAGCGGGCGTCTTTCCCTGCAGCGCCCAAAGAGACGCTCCGCCGACAAACGAATTATGACGTTCCATCCCCGCCATGACCGGGAGCATTGCGACATCCCAATTCATGCCCGCCTTTTGCGTCTTGCCGATGCTACCATGGTCAGCAACGGATTCCATCATCATCTGGCAATTGCCATTGGCGAAGGCTTGATCGACGTCTTCGCCGGTTTCCGGCGATTTGATCTTGATGAGACCATCATCATAGCCCTTTTTAAAGAGCTTCAAATATTCCATGAATTTTGTCTTATTGACTTGCAGCTCGGCATCCAGACCCTGATAGCCATTGCCTTTTGTCGCGATTGGTAAGGCATGAATGGCGGAGAACTGCTCCATAATTTGCCATGTGTCGTTTTCCCAACCCATTGGGCATTCGTAGCCGGCCGACTTTAGCGCCTTAAGCGATTCAAACGTCTCTTCCCACGTCTTTGGCGCTTCGGTTTTGCCGATTTTGGCGAAAGCATCCTTATTCCAATACATCAGCGCCGTCGAAGAATTAAACGGGAAAGAGTTTAAAACGCCCTTTGAGTCCGCGTAATAATTTGAAATCGCGGGGACGTAGTCGTCCCAGTTAATCTTATAGCCATTGTCTTCCATTAATTTCCGAGCAGGAACATAGGCTTCGGACAACATCAAGTCTAAGGTGCCGGCATCGAAAATCTGAACGATCGTAGGGCCTTTTTTCGCACGGTATGCTGCAATCGCATTTTGTAGCGCATTCGGGTACGAACCTTGAGACGTACACACAATCTCAAAATCCGACTGTGAATCGTTGAAGCGCTTGCAAACCTCTGCCACAACTTCACCCAGATTGCCGGTAAGTCCATGCCAAAAATCAAATTTAACGCGATCAGCAGCTAAAGCAGGAGCTACTAATATAGTAGACAGTGTAGCACTTAATAAGAGTCGCTTTAACATTGTTTTTCTCCATTAACGTGGGTTAAATCACCCATGTTAATTGTAAATTTTTATAATGACCAAGATTTTAACTATTTATGACAATACTATTAAATCGACATTACTATGTAATTATGGGGGATATCTGTCGATATCCCCCATAATTATTTTGGATATCAAGGAAGCATCTTGCCTGCGTAGGTCTTTTCGAACTTACGGAGAACTGCGTTCGAGCGCTCGACAGCGGCGTTGATACCGTCATCAACCGAGACCTTGTTGGCAAAAATATCGGTCAAAGCGTCGCGCATTTCCTTGCGGATCTGAACGAAACCACCGAGACGAATACCGCGGGTGTTTTCAGTGATCGGAGACGCGTTGAGCGAAGCAATTGCCAGTTCGCGGCCTTTATACGGAGCCTTATCATAGAAGCCCTGGGCCTTCATGAACTCGAAGCCCGACTTGGTGACGGGAATATAGCCCGTGCGGGTCGACCAGAAGAGCGCTGAATCAGGTTGTGCGATGAAGTTAAAGAACGCTGCTGCGCCCTTATACTCTCCATCGGTCTTGCCTTGGAGCGCCCAAAGCGAAGCCCCGCCAACGAGCGAGTTGTGACGCTCAACGCCAGTCAGCGTTGGCAGCATAGCAACTTCCCACTGCATATCAGGCTTCTGCGTCTTACCAACCGTGCCGTGATCCGCAATGGACGACAACATCACTTGGCAATCGGCATTAGCGAAGGCCTGCACGATTGTTGCGCCGGTATCTGGCGTCTTGATCTTTACGAGGCCGTCATCATAGGCTTTTTTCAGATTCTTGACGATATCGACGAATTTGGTCTTGTTGACAGCGAATTCAGCGTCGAGACCCTGATAGCCGTTCGCTTTGGTGGCGATTGGCATGTTGTTGATCGCGGAAGACTGTTCCATGATCGGCCAAGTGTCGTAGTTCCAGGCCATTGGGCACTCGTAACCGGCCGATTTGAGGGCCTTAAGAGCGTCGAAGGTTTCGTCCCAGGTCTTTGGAGCAGAGGTCTTGCCGATTTTTGCGAACGCGTCCTTGTTCCAATAGAACATTGCGGTCGAGGAATTGAACGGGAAGGAGTTCAGCTCACCCTTGGAGTTGGCGTAATAGTTCGAAATGGCTGGAATATAGTCATCCCAATTGATCTTGTAGCCATTGTCCGCCATCAATTTGCGGGCTGGGACATAGGCTTCCGAAAGAAGCAGATCGAGGGTACCGGCATCGAAGACCTGAACGATGGTTGGGTTCTTCTTGGCACGATAAGCGGCAATCGCGTTCTGCAACGCGTTGTCATACGAGCCTTGCGAGGTGCAGGTGATCTCATAGTCAGCTTGCGAGTCATTGAAGCGCTTGCAGACTTCTTCGACCGCGCCGCCGAGATCGCCGGTCAGGCCGTGCCACATTTCAAATTTAACACGCTCAGCCGAGAAGGCCGAAGTGGTTGCTGCGAGCAAAAGCGTTGCAGCCGTTGCGATGAGTTTCGATTTCATAGGAGTGCTCCGTCCAAGTTGATTTCTTAGGTTGGCGGCACGACCTCTATCGACCATGCATGACAATCTGCCGAACGTCGCGTGACGCATTTATGAAGGTTGATCTGGTAGTTTTCATGGCGGACTGTCACGGTGTCGTCGTGAAACCGAGGCATGCGCTTTCACCATTGAGTGTGTAATTCGATCAGGACGCGTGCCATGAAGTCTCATCTTGTTGACCAAACCGTCAGTCTTTACGAGCCCTTGGCTGCTGAGGTCATTTTGAAGGCTCAGACGGGAGAGGCGACCAATGCCCTGCACGATGTGTGTCTTGCCGATATTCCCGCCTTTGCCGCGCTCGAGCAGGTGCCAGCCAGCGCGCCGTTTGAGAAGGGCCGAGCCAATGCCAGTTTTGTTATTTTCTCTTGGAATGCCGAGCGCTTGAAATACGATCTTCCTTCGCGCGCGCTTTTAGGGTCGGTTGCACCCGATGTCGCCTTGCTGACGGAGGTTGATATCGGCATGGCGCGCTCCGGCAACCGGCATACCGTTGCTGATCTCGCTCTGCCCATGGGTGCAGGCTATGTCTATGCGCTCGAATTTGCCGAGCTCGGCATCGGTGACGACCGCGAAATGGTATGGCATGAAGGCGAGGTCAATACGTTTGGATACCACGGCAATGCTATTGTCTCGCGCCACGCGCTGCATGATGCCTTTGCGATAAGGCTCGATGATGGGGCCTATTGGTTTAATGGTCGTGAGACGGCGGATCAGCGCCGAATCGGCTTTCGCAATGCCGTTGCGGCTCGCATTGGCGAGGGCAAAAACGCCCTTTGGTGCGTCTCGGCACATTTTGAAAACCGTACGACGCCGGAAAAGCGCGGCGATCAGGCGAGGCGGCTTGTGGACGCGATCAACGAACGCGCCGGTGCTTTGCCTGTCATCATTGGTGGCGATTTTAACACGCTTACTCTCCCCACTGATCCGGAAGAGCTGCGCCGGATTTTTGACGACCCATCGCCGATCGAGCCAATGTTTGCGGTAATGCGCGAGGCGGGCTTTGAATGGCGCTTTGCCAATCTGCCCGAAGCGTCTTGCCGCACGCGGCCTGATGGAACACCTGAGCCACCCTTCACCCGAATTGATTGGTTTTTTACGCGCGGCCTTGAGGCATCCGACCCGGCGACGATTCCAGCAATCGACGCTGATGGCACGGCTATTTCCGACCATGAGGCGCTTCGCGTTACGGTATCGCCCCATGTCTAAACCTCTCGCTAAGGCCTCCTCTCCTTCTTTCCTTTACTCATAACTGCAACCCACGGAGAAAATTCCATGTCGAACCCATCTTTGCCTATCCTCGGCGTTGCCCTTCCGCTCGAAGGTCTACGTCTCCACCGCGATTGGATTTTAGAGAAAAACCGCGATCTTGAAATTCAGGATTTTATTTGGGCCGATGTCTTGAACGGGGATTGGAAGCCCCGCGCGGACGAGATCAAGAAAGAACTCGACGGTCATCACGGGCGCGTCGGTATCCATGGTCCTTTTTGGGGATTGACGCTGGACAATATGGACCCAGAAATCCGTGCCGTCGTGACAAAACGCATCCTTCAAGGACTTGATGTCTGCGAGTATCTTGGCGCAACCCACATGGTGATCCATTCGCCTTACACGACGTGGGATCATAACAACCTCGATTACAATCCCGGAAGCCGCGCAGCCATGACCGAGCGGGTGCATGACACGTTGAAGGTTGCTGTGAAACGTGCCGAGGATATGGGATGTGTGATGGTTATCGAGAACATTGAAGATATTGATCCGCATGCACGCGTCGAGTTGGCCAAATCCTTCAACAGTGATGCGGTTCGGGTTTCAATTGATACGGGCCATGCCAATTACGCCTATGGTTCCACCAACGGCCATCCGGTTGATTATTACGTTCACGCGGCAGGCGACATGCTGTCGCACGTCCATTTGCAGGACACCGATGGTCATGCGGATCGCCATTGGGCACCGGGCGAAGGCAATATTCAGTGGATGGAAGTGTTTCGCGCTTTGTCGCGTCTTACCTCGAATCCCCGCCTAATCCTTGAGTTGCGCGACAAAAATCGCGTTCGTGCTGGTGCCGACCATTTGATCGGGCTTGGATTGGCCCAATAAGCGTTTTGGCACCGAAAGGGTCAAGACCTCTATCCAGCACCCGGCCTAAAGCCGGGTGTTTTTTATGGCGTTGCCGGTCAAATGAAGAATTTTTTCCATATTGACGGGCTTCATAAAGCCCAACACAATCAAACCGATAAACGCGAACAAAAGTTTGGGTAAGCGGAGGTTTCGATGTCGTGGATTTCATCCTCAGTCATGGGGCGTAAAGGCGTTGCACATGGCAAGCCGGGCAAAACACATCAATTGACCGAGGAGGCGCAAGGGCAATATTATTATGTCTATGGCCCCTACGAAAAGCCAGTTCTTCGCATTTCGCCCGGCGATATTGTGGCGGCTGAAACCAGGGATGCGTTTGGCGGTGCCATCAAAACCACTGCCGATTTGCCTTCAAAGGTCTTAAACTTTCCCTATGTGAACCCGCAAAACGGGCCAATCTATGTCGAGGGCGCGGAAAAGGGCGATGTTCTGGCCGTTCATATCCTCTCGGTCTTGCCGCGCGGTCCGCAACCTGCTGGCACGACGGCCTTGATCCCGGAATTTGGCGGGTTGGTCGGTACATCGCAGACGGCGATGCTGAACAAGCCTCTGCCGGAACTCGTGAAGAAGATGAACGTCACCACCGAAGGGGTGGTGTTTTCGGATCGCATTACGCTGCCTTATGAGCCCTTTATTGGAACGCTCGGCGTAAGCCCTGAGATTGAGGCCGTCTTATCGCTTCAACCCGATTATTGGGGTGGCAATATGGACTTGCCCGATGTAGCGCCCGGTGCCGTTGTATATTTCCCGGTTCAAACCAAGGGAGCCTATTTGTTTTTAGGCGATTGCCATGGACGGCAGGGGGATGGCGAATTATGCGGTGTGGCCGTTGAAATCCCAGCGGTTGCGACGGTTCAAGTCGACCTCATCAAGCAGTGGAGCATTCCAGGCGTTCGGCTTGAAACCGAGTCCATGATCATGTCGGTTGGCAGCGCCCGCCCGATGGAAGATGCCGCGCGCATGGCCTATCGCGATCTGATTCGTTGGATGGAAGCGGACTACAATTTCACGGAATCAGAGGCCTATTTCCTAGCGACCCAAGCCGGTCGTTTGCGGGTTGGGAATATGGTTGATCCGAAATATACGGTTGGGGCCTCGATGCTCAAAACCTACATCGCCTAACAACACAAACACACCATAAGGGAGGATGAGATGGATCTTGGATTAAAGGGGCTCAATGTTTTGATCACGGGTGGATCAAAAGGCATTGGCCGGCGTTGCGCCGATTATTTTGCACAAGAAGGCGCGAATGTCGCGATCTGCGCGCGCGATACGGCAACCGTCGATGAAACCGTGGCATCGCTCACGGCAAAGGGCGTCAAGGGTTTCGGCATGTCGGTTGATGTTGGCAACAAGACCGACCTCGATAATTGGGTGCACGAAAGTGCCAAAGCGCTCGGCAGCATCGATATTGTGGTGGCCAATGTTTCGGCGCTCGCGGTGGAAGATAATGAAGAGGCTTGGCGCAAGGAATTTGAAGTGGATATGATGCACACGGTGCGCCTAGCCAATGCCACTATACCCTATCTTGAAAAATCGAAGGCACCCTCGATTACGATTATTTCGAGCGTATCAGGTCGTGAAATAGATTTCACTGGCCCGGCCTATGGTGCGTTTAAGGCCGCGTTGATACACTATGCGCAAGGTCTAGCCTATAAGCTCGCACCGAAGATGATCCGCGTTAATTCGGTCTCTCCCGGCAATACCTATTTTGCGGGTGGTGTCTGGGAATACATCGAAAATAACCTGCCCGACCTCTTTAAAGAGGCGCTGAGCCTTAATCCAACAGGCCGGATGGCAACGCCTGAGGAAGTGGCGCGTGGCGTTGTGTTCCTCGCAAGTCCGGCATCGTCCTTCACAACGGGTACCAATCTGGTAATCGATGGCGCATTGACGAAGGGCGTGCAGTACTAATCCCATGTAGTGAGCCAGGCCGGATTCACTGCATCCGGCCTGATGCGGGCGCAGTCAAGCGAAGCAAGGATCGCCGTAATCTCGGGAGGTGGCCGATCGGGCCCTTCGCGCCCCGTTAACGCCGCCCAGAGCAGCGTCCAATAGCGCACCGTTGTCCAAGGATTATAACCACCACCACCAAGAATAATCGCGCGGGGGGCTAAGGGCAGCAGGGTTTTGATGGCCCAGACAAGGCCGCGATTGGAAAGCGATAGCCCCATCAAGGGGTCACCCGCCATGGCATCCGCACCGCTCAAAAGGACGAGGGCTTCCGGCTTGAAGCGCTGCAAGGCGGGCAGAATATCTTCATACAAGAGCTGAAAAAGCTGGTCATCCTTAAAACCCTTGGGGACAGGCCGGTTGATCGCGTTAGCAGTGTCGTGTTCACCTGTGCCGGGCCAGCGCCCGCGCTCATGGATGGAGATGGTCAAAACCCGATCATCATCGGTGAAGGCCGCTTCAACGCCATCGCCGTGATGAGCGTCGAGATCGACATAGGCGATGCGGGAAAGGCCGTGATCGAAATAGGTTTTAATCGCAAAGACTGGGTCGTTGGTATAGCAAAAGCCGTTGGCGCGGTCTGGCATACCATGATGGGCACCGCCTGCGGGGCTAAACACCAAACCATGGGTAAGCGATAATTCTGCTGCCATGGATGAACCACCTGCCAAAAGCCGCGCGCGTTCTGCCATGGTCGGTAATATGGGGTTGTCGCGGGTGCCGAGCTGGTAGCGCTTCTTCACATGGGCGAGATCAGCTTCTCCGCGTGCGGCTAATTCGAGCGCATCTAAATAGTCGGGCGTGTGAAAACGTTCTTGGACATCGCGCGAAATCGGCTCGATCATGCGGCGCTCATCGGGAGAAAGCCAATCAAGCGATTCGAGGATTTTGATAAAGGGACCCGCCCGCTGAATGCGCAGCGGGTGGTAATCCGGATGAAGCGGCGCTTGGAACAGCGCATGGGTCAGGAGAAGCGGCACAGGTGGTCCCCGTTGTTCCACCGCTTCGATCATTTTCTAAGTTGCGCCTCACGCGCGGCGCGCAGTTTTGCGAAGTCTTCGCCCGCATGATGCGAGGAGCGTGTCAGCGGCGTCGCCGATACTAGTAGGAACCCCTTGGTGTAGGCGATCGTCTCATATGCTTTAAAAGCATCAGGCGTGATGAAGTCGATGACAGCATGGTGCTTTTTGGTTGGCTGTAAATATTGGCCGATGGTCAGAAAATCGACGTCTGCCGATCGTAAATCGTCCATCAACTGCAAGACCTCATTCCGCTTCTCGCCAAGGCCTACCATGATGCCGGATTTGGTGAAAATGGATGGATCGAGCTCCTTCACGCGCTGCAGCAGACGGATAGAATGGAAATAACGCGCGCCGGGGCGTACCGTCAGATAATTCGAAGGTACGGTTTCCAGATTGTGGTTGAAGACATCCGGCTTTGCTTTGACCACGATTTCGAGTGCGCCTTCCTTGCGAAGGAAATCAGGCGTTAAAATCTCAATCGTCGTCTGCGGCGACGTCGCGCGAATGGCGTTGATCACTTCGGCAAAATGCTGTGCTCCACCATCCGCTAAATCGTCGCGATCCACCGATGTGATCACCACATGGGTGAGACCGAGTTTGCTCACTGCGTCCGCAATTTTTTCGGATTCATAGCGGTCAAGCGCGTTAGGCATGCCGGTTTTCACATTGCAGAAGGCGCAAGCCCGTGTGCAGGTGTCACCCATAATCATGAAAGTCGCGTGCTTTTTCTCCCAGCATTCGCCGACATTGGGGCAGCTTGCCTCTTCGCAAACGGTCACGAGGTTATGCTCGCGAACGATGCGGTTCGTCTCAGCCCATTTGGGGGAGCCGGGCGCTTTGGCGCGAATCCATTCCGGCTTTCGCTGGATGGGATTATCCGGGCGATGCGCCTTTTCTGGGTGGCGCAAGTCACCCTTTTTACGGGGATCGTCGTTTAAAAGATCGATGACTGCAGGCATGCGACTAATCCCTTGTTTAATGGCGCCATGGAGCGGTTGCATCTATCCATTCGCGGGTCCGGCTTTCCGGATCGGCATGGGTCACAATATCGGTTACGACACAGGCGCAATCAGCGCCAGCATTAAGTACGTCTAGCGCCCGCTCCGGGTTTAACCCGCCAACGGTAACGAGCGGAATATTGCCGATGCGCCTTTTCCAAGCGCCGATACGTTCTAAGCCTTGCGGCGGGAATTTCATTTGCTTGAGCACGGTGGGCCAAATCGGGCCAAGCGCGATATAATCGGGCGAGAAGGAGAGGGCGCGCTCCAGCTCTTCCGGCGTATGGGTTGAAAGTCCGATGCGGACGCCAGCCTTTTGCAGGGCAGTGAAATCGGCAGTGTCCATATCCTCTTGGCCGAGATGGACGAAATCACACCCTTGATCAAGCGCTATCTGCCAATAATCATTGACGATCAAGGTCGCACCATGGTCGCAGCATAGCTTTTTAGCCCGCGCGATTTCAGGGACCATCTCGCTATCGGTCTTGTCTTTGACGCGGAGCTGTACGGTTTTGACGCCTTGAGGCAGCAATCGTTCAAGCAGCGCGGTTGAACCGACAATGAGATAAAACGGATCAAGCAACATGGTTCAAATCTCCGAGAAGGCGAGGCCAAGAACGGGCGTTGAGGGTACGGCCATGTCGCGGGGCTCCATGGCACCTGCTAAATAGGCAAGCCGCCCCGCTTCAAGCCCAAGTGCGAAGCCTTTAGCCATTTGCACGGGGTCACCGGCTTTTGCGACCGCCGTGTTTAAGAGGATAGCATCGTATCCTAGCTCCATGGCATCAGCCGCGTGTGAAGGCACACCAATTCCAGCATCCACGACGAGGGGTATATGCGGGAAATGCGCGCGCATGGCTTTGAGCGCAAAGCGGTTGTTAAGGCCCTTGCCCGAGCCAATGGGTGCGCCCCAAGGCATCAGCACTTCGCACCCAACAGCCAAGAGCTTTTCAGCCACCACAATATCATCCGTTGTGTAGGGAAAGACCTTGAAGCCCTGCGCGGTTAACTCGCGAGCACCATCAACAAGGCCAAAGACATCGGGCTGTAAGGTATCGGCATGGCCAATGACTTCGAGTTTGATCCAATCGGTATCAAACACATCGCGGGCGAGTTCGGCGGTTAGGATGGCCTCTTTTGCCGTGTGGCAACCGGCGGTGTTGGGCAAAACATGGACGCCTAATTCTTTGATCATCGTCCAGAATTCGCGCCCGCCTGTGCCGCCGGTCGTCTCCCGGCGCAGCGAGACTGTTACGATCTCCGCCTTAGAAATTTTGATCGCTTCGGCCAGAATCGCGGGCGAGGGATATTGTGCGGTCCCTAGCATCAAGCGGGATTGGAAGGTGGTGCCGTAAAGGGTTAGTGCATCGGCCATGTTTAGCCTCCCTGCATCGGAATGAGGATCTCGATTCGATCACCCTCATGGATATCCGTTGTCTCGCGATTGCGCTTGGCAACAACCGCCTGATTGCGCGCGGTTGCGACGGGTACATCCTCATACCCCATTTCGACCACGAGTTCCGCCACGGTTTTGGCCGTCACATTCTGCTCGACACCATTGACGATGATTTTCACCGTTCGACCTCCGGAAAGGTTTTGCCATCCACGATGATCTCCGCAGCACGACGCGCCAAAGCGGGCGCTCCGAGATAGCCATGCCGATAAAGTCCATTGAGACGCAAGATGTTACCCTCCCGCCGGATGCGGGGCAGGTTATCGGGAAATGCAGGTCTAACATCGGTGCCTGTTTCGACAATCTCCGCTTCGCCAAAGCCGGGGTGGACGGCATAGGCAGCGTTCAGCAATTCCATCATGGAGCGCGCCGAAAAACGTGTGCGGTCGCCGCTCTCAATCATGGTGGCGCCGACCATGACATGGTTGTCAGCTCGCGGCACCAGATAGACGGGAATGCGAGGATGCAAAAGACGAACGGGACGCGACAGCGTTATGTCCTTGGTTTTTAGGATTACCATCTCGCCTTTAACACCTCTTAAATCGGGTAAGGCATCGCGCGCTTCAAGGCCACGGCAATCCAATACCGCGTCAACCTTGAGCGCTTCTGGTTGGATGGTTGTCGAAAGCTCAAAGCGGACGTTGAACTCGGTTTCAAGCGTTTTGCGCAAAAAAGCCAAAGCGTCGCGCGGGTTGAGATGCGCTTCGTCTTCAAAGAACAGTGCGGTTTCAAACCGGCCTGCAAGATCAGGCTCAAGTTCTGCAATCTTATTCCTGTCAATCCATTCGAAATGGCTCGTGCGTGCGGCAAAGCGCTTTAGATCGGGCGTGTCACGTGGCGGGGCAACCACAAGACTGCCTTTGTTCACAACACCGGGAAAATATCGCCGCCAATAGGCAAGCGATTCGAGCCCTAAGGTACCGATTAGAGGCTCGGCGCTTTCCATTTCGCACCAGAGCGCAAGCATACCGCCGGCCCACCAGGAGCAGCCGCGACCGGTTTCGCCCCCGCTTTCATAAACGGTGACACGTACGCCGCAAAGGCTCAGCGCATGGGCTGCGGTGAGCCCCATGATCCCTGCGCCAACAATCGCTGCTTCCCGTGTCATCGTGCTTGATCTCTCTTGGGTATGTCTCGTTAAGCCCGATGGATCGGGAGAATTTTCGCCAAAATAAATGCTGCCGCAAGGCTTGGTAGCGCACTACCTGCGTCAGGCCACCATTGGGCTGTGGCGTGATAGGTGGCGATGCCCACAATCCATGCCGCTGTCGCACCAAACTGGATCGAAGGAAGGTGCACTGCCGTGGAAGCGGTTTTGATGGACTGATACCGCGCGAGCATGACGCCGAAGAGCGGCACGAAAATCGAACTCAATATGAGTAGAAAGGGTTCAATTGCGTGCATATCGATAGCGCTCGCCACCACAATCGAGAGCACACCCAGAATGAGGCCACGATGAACAAGCGAGAGGCCGCTAAACAGGCTTTGAGTACTGACCGCGCCCGAATGTAAATCGCCATAAGCGTTATCGAGTTCATCCAGCACGATAAGCGAAAGGGCGATAAGCCCGAATTGTGCAAGCAACAAGCCTGTGACGAGATCCTCGGAAGGTTGATTCATGATCACGAGCACACCGAGCGCGTAGCACCAAAGATTGGCGATGACATAGCCGATAAAGGTGCCAGAGGTCGTCCCCGATGCCGTACGGCCATAGCGAGCATAGTCGGCCACAAGGGGGAGCCAAGAGACCGGCATGGCGATAACCAGATCGACGGCACTCAAAAAGCTTGTTTCGCCGGTGCCTTCGGTTGCCCAGAAGTTTGCCCAACCCTTCTCAGCGGTCGCCCCAATGAAATAAAAGGTGAGCCAGAGGAGGGAGAGTATGACAAGCGGTAGTCCGACGCGCGAGAGGAATTTCCGGACAAGGCTTGTCATCGAGCCGAGCATCAAAAGAAGCAGGATGCCGCCCCAAAGCGCCGTTGTGGCCAACGGAAAGATCGCGTTATCCACCCCCGTCCATTGTTTCAATACGGCCGTCGAGCTATCGCGCATGATCGCGATTTCAAAAGCACCCCAACCAATCAGTTGGATAACATTGAGTAAGACCGGCAATTGGCCAAAACGTGAGCCGAAGGCGATCTGAATCAACTCGCCTGATGAGCGGCCGGTTTCTTGGCCCAACCGCGCGGTAAAAGCGAGAATGGCCGAACCTACAACCGAGCCGACTAGGATCGCAAGCGCGGCCATTTTCGGGTTAAGCCCAGGCACGAGATAGGCCCCGATTTGCATCACCAGCAGGCCAACGCCGAGCGAAAACCAGAGGGAGGATTGATCGCGAAAGCCGAAGACGCGGTCTGCGGTTGCGATCGGTGCGGATAGTTTAACGTCTGCCATCATGATCTCCTTTAGATCAAATGACAGGAAAGCAAATCGAGGAGTGCCGGATCATTCCGACCGAATCGTCGAGCTTCCCTGCGCGAGGATTACCTCATTCAGGTTCAAAGGGTCTGTTCTCAGCCACCTTGAGACTTCCTGCGGAAGTCGTGGGCAGCACCCCTAGCGGATCACCATGGCAGAGAATGCCATGATCGTTTCTTGATCAAAAAGCCTAGATTGAAACCAATGGTTGTCAAGCATTGTGGCTTTTTCGGGCAAGTCCTTATGTCTGCTGGGCTTGAAAGCCCATCAGACGATCTTGGTCGTTACCTTAATATTGCCCTTGGTGGCATGCGAGTACGGGCAAACGATATGAGCTTTCGTCGTAATATCTTCTGCCTGTGCTTTGCTTAGACCCGGAAGGCTTACGTCGAGCGCAATTTCGAGGCCGAAACCGCCGCCATCTTCACGCGGACCAACACCCACATGTGCGGTGACCGATGCGTCAGGCGTAATCGTTGCCTTTTCATTTCCGGCTACGAATTTAATCGCCCCCAGATAGCAGGCGGAATAACCGACGGCGAAGAGTTGTTCTGGATTGGTGCCTTTGTCATCGCCGCCCATTTCCTTGGGAAGCGATAAAGCGACGTCAACTTTTCCATCATCGGTTTTGCCGCGTCCGTCGCGACCACCCGTGGATGTGCCATTAGCGGTATAAAGAATGGGCATTACAAACTCCCTTTCATTCAATGGACTATGATCATTTTGCTTGAGCAGCGATCAATGCATTCGCCTCTTTCGACTTCTCCATCTGGGCCATGTGACCCGTGCCCGCGAGGATTTCGACTTTGGCAAATGATTTCGCCGCTTCTGAATGAGAAGCTGGGATGATTTTGTCATCTGCGCCGTGGATAGCCGTCATCGGGATGCCAGTTGCCTTGAACGCGTCAACCAGATTTTCCGACTGCTTGCCGCCCTTGAAGACGGTATCTGCCAATTCACGAAGCGATTCAGGTACATGATCAAGGCGCTTATACTTCAAAATATCATCGATCATCTGGCGACTGACCAGGCCCGCATCGAAGAACAGTTCTTCGAGGAACGGCTTGATCTCGCGGCGCGAGTCGGAACCGATAAAGCCGTTGATGTAGTCTATATTGATATCAGCGCCGAGGCCTGCGGAGCCAAACACCGTGACACTCTTCACGCGCTTTGGTGCCTTAATCGCCGTTTTCATCGAAATAGCGCCACCCATCGAGTGACCAATCAAATTGGCGGCGTCGATTGAAAGCGCGTCCATGAACGAAAGGATGACATCGGCCATCCCAGAGAGCGACGCGTCGCTAAAGCCTTTAACCGAGCGGCCATGGCCGGGGAGGTCAAGGGCATAAATTGTAAATTGGTCGGCAAGACCCGACGTATTGAACAGCCAATTGTCGCAATCGCCGCCAAATCCGTGGATAAAGATTAAGGTTTTGTCGCCAGAGCCATATTTGGCGTAGCGGATTTCGCCTACCGGAAGAGTAACCGTTGAATAGACGTCAACAACCTCTTCGTCTTCTTCAACCGCTGGCGGCACATAGGCCGCGAGGAAGGCATCAATTTCCGAATCGGGCACCGAGGCGTCTGCAATAATCGCAAGTAGTGTCTTGACCGGGTAGATCGTGTCGACCTCACCCAAAATACGGCGCACGACGCCTGCATCTGTGGCTTCAACCGCGCTTGCGATTTTCTCGGTTTCGACTTCGGTCAACTCGTCGCCGACACTGACCGTTGCCCCTTCCGACACAAGCCATTTCGTGATTTTGCCTTCCTTCATCGAGAGGCCCCATTTGGGCATCACGACCTGCTTGATTGTATCTGACATTTGAATGGTCCTTGTGAATGGTCCTGGCGCGTGGTCTTGGATCGTTGAAAGAGGGGCCAGATGACGGAGGTTCAACCTGGCCCCTTATGGCAGCGTTACTTCAATTGCTTGCGCACGGCGTCCGCGATCTGCCCAGCACTTGGGATATAGAGATCCTCAAGAACAGGGGTGAACGGAACCGGCGTATGCGGAGCTGTAATAGCCTTTGGCGCGGATTTCAGCGCTTTGAAGGCATGTTCGGTGACGCTTGCAATCACGTCGGCTGCAATCGAGCAACGTGGATTGGCCTCATCGACCGCCACAAGATGTCCGGTCTTCTCAACCGACTCGATGATGGTGTCGAGATCGATCGGAGAAAGCGTCCGCAAATCGATCACTTCAACGTCGATCTTTTCTTTCGCGAGCGTCTCGGCAGCCTCAAGGGCGCGATGCACCATTAAGCCGTAGGCAACAATCGTGACGTGCTTGCCTTCACGAGGAATGGCAGCCTCACCGAACGGGATCGTGTAGGATTCGGCTGGAACGTCGGCCATCGAAGCGTAAAGGTTTTTATGTTCGCAGAAGATCACCGGATCATTGTCACGGATCGATTGGATCAAAAGCCCCTTCGCATCGTAGGCGTTGGATGGGCAGACGACCTTCAACCCTGGGATGTGGGTGAAAAGCGGCGTCAACATTTGCGAATGCTGTGCTGCTGCGCGGAACCCGCCGCCTACCATGCCGCGAATAACGACCGGCGTTTGAGCCTTGCCGCCAAACATATACTTGAACTTTGCCGCTTGGTTGAAGATTTGGTCGAAGCAGACGCCCATAAAGTCGAGGAACATCAGTTCCGCGACAGGGCGAAGCCCGCACGCGGCTGCGCCAACGGCAGCACCGATATAGGCCGATTCAGATAGTGGCGTGTCCATAACGCGGTTCGCGCCATATTTCCCGATGAGACCTTTGGTAACGCCCAAAACGCCGCCCCAAGCGTCTTCTTCGCCTTGTGCGCCAGCGCCGCCGGCAATATCTTCGCCCATGACAATAACGGTGGGATCGCGACGCATTTCGAGATCAAGGGCCTCGTTGATCGCGTCTTTCATGCTCAGATTACGTGCCATAATGTTAATCCTTCGAATTTCTCTTAAAAGCTTCGCTTAGAACGACGGCTCAGTAGCTGACATACACGTCGGTCAGCAGGTCCTTTGCGGTTGGAAGCGGATCCTTTTTCGCCTGTTGAACAGATGCGTCGATCCGAGCGAGGACCTCGTCATCGATTTTGTTCATTTCGGCTTCTGAGATCACACCTGCGCCCGCGACCTTCGAACGGAAGATTTTCAGGCAGTCTTTATTAGCGCGGTTTTCTTCGTTCTCGCCCTTGGCGCGATAGGTTTGCGCATCACCCTCGAAGTGGCCGAAGAAGCGAACCATTTTGCACTCAAGGAACGCAGGGCCACCGCCTTCACGTGCGCGCTTGATGATTTCGCCCGCTGCTTCGTAGACGGCGAAGAAGTCTGTGCCATCCACCGTAACACCTGGGATACCAAAGCCCGCAGCGCGGTCGATATAGCTGTCAACCGCCACCGCATAGTCGATCGAGGTGGACTCGGCATATCCATTGTTTTCAACCACGAAGATCACCGGCAAATTCCAAACCGCTGCGAGGTTCATGCTTTCGAGCACGGTGCCTTGGTTTGATGCACCATCGCCGAAGAAGGTGATACCCACGCCGCCATCGCCGCGGAATTTTGAGGCCAAAGCGGCACCGCAGATTAAAGGCGCACCTGCACCCAAAATGCCGTTTGCTCCCATCATGCCTTTGGAGAGATCGGCAATATGCATCGAGCCACCCTTGCCGCGGCAGGAACCTGTTACTTTGCCGTAAATCTCGGCCATCATGCCTTCCACTTCAACGCCTTTGGCGATGCAATGGCCGTGGCCGCGATGGGTCGATGCGATGCGATCCTTGTCTTCAAGATGCATCATGATGCCGGTGCCTGAGGCTTCTTCACCGGCATAGAGATGCACGAAGCCTGGGATATCGCCCTTGGCGAATTCGACATGCAGACGTTCCTCGAATTCGCGGATCGTCTTCATCTTGGTGTAGGCTTCCAGAAGTTTTTCTTTTGGAAGTGGGAACGGGTTATTCGACATTATTTCCTCCGTGTCATTTCTCTTGTTTACCAAGCAATTTCTTCGGGTTTATTGCCGTTTTTTATTGTTTTTGGGTCCCTAACTTCATGAGACCATTGTGTGACGCAAACCGCATGATGCCAGAGACATTGACCGTACGGAAGGCATCTTTAACAAGCGTGATGGTGACATCATCGCTCTGATCGAAAGCGAGTTCTCGTTCGCCGTCAAGAGCGATTGTGCCGGCTGGAAAGTCGAGCGTGTAGGGAACGCCCACTTGCATCCGCTTAACTTCATTGACGCCAATGCCGCCAATTATTCCAGGCGCAAAGGGGACGTTCAGAATCGTTTGCGCTTCATGGGGAGGCACGAGTTTGACCATCAAACCGTGTTCGTCGCGACGCGAGACGGGTTCAAGCAAACCGGCAATTGCCGACATCCCAATGACTTCTGGGTCTGAGAAGGTCACAAACAATTCGCGGAAATTTTCCGGCTTCCAGATCGCCTTCGCGCCGACAAAGCGTTCGGTCACAACGGCGACATCGACAATTGCGATGTCTTTGACAGTGTCGCCGATCGTCACATCAAGCCTTTTATTGCCCTCGAATGCAATGGCTTCAGGCACACGTCCCATAGCAGCAAGCCCAACGGCTAAGCCTGTAATGGTCGGCTCACGATGTTCAGGAAAGGCATTGTTGGTGCCGGTCGATATACCCGCAATTGGAATGTCGCCACATTGCGAAACAACGGCACGATGGGTGCCGTCGCCGCCGAGCACGATGATGATTTTACACCCTGCCTCGCGCATGGCAGCGGTTGCTAGAAGGGTATCGCGCACGGTTGACGTGATGTCTTGTCGAACCACGTGCAATTCAGGAAAAATATCTTCCTTCAAATTGACGGCGCGCTCATAGGCACGGGTGATGTGACGCCGAATGCCGCTTTTTTCCGGCATCATCAGCACATCTTTGACACCGCAGGCGCGCAATGCAGATAGCACACGCAAGATAATGTTCGCGCGGTCTGTGACCTGCAAGGTTGAGGCATTCGACACAATACGCCGAATGTCGCTCGCTGAAACTGGATTGGCGACGATGCCGACCAAGGGCGCCATCAACTCCTCCCTTTTTTCTTCGTGGTACCCCGCATCATCCGAAGGCCCCTTTCGAAGTACGCTTTACAGTCCGTCATAGGCAGCAAGTGCGCGCGCGGCATAAACCGCGCCGGGCCCGCCGCCCATTTCAATGGCAACACCAAGGGTTTCGGCCAATTCCTCGCGCGTTGCGCCATGCTTCTTTGCGTTTGAAACATGGAACACGATGCAATCGCCGCACCCTTTTGAAACAGCGATCGAAACCGCGACCAATTCCTTGAACTTACTCGACAGAGCACCATCTTTGCTGGCCTCGCCCATCAGCTTTTGGAAGGCCCCCATGCTACCCGGTATTGCTTTTCCAAGCGCCATGAACCGCGCATTCATTGCATTCAGATCGTCTTTTGGTGTTGTCGACATCATCGCGTTCCTTTGAAGAGTAAGGGATTGTGCAAACCTAGGTCAGGCGGCTCCGAGATAAGGGGCAAGGTCGCAACGAACGGCGACGGCCGCCGTTGCGATGACCGAGGCACCGTTGCGTTCGGGGTAGGGGATATCGAGGCCCCCTTTAACGACATTAACGGTGGCTTTGCCGACCGGCAGGCTTTGGCGAACCGCCTCAACATCGACTGCCTCTGGTTTCTGCACGCCAATCGTCACTTCGATCTCAAGCGCGTCATAGGGAACATCGAGGCTGCGGGTGAAGGGAAGGGAGGAATGGTGAATGGCATCCTGAACGGCGCGTAACGCAGCTTTGGTATAATCACCGCCATGCATATCGTTGCCATGACCCATTTCGAGAATGATTCGCTTTTTAGCCATGGTCAGACTCCCGCAAGATCGAGCGAAACAATCGCCGCTGCATTGGCGATGATGGTTAGGTTTGTCCCTTCATCATTCATGATCTCAAGCCCGCCCTCAACAACCTCAACGCTCGCTTTGCCGTAAGGGAGCACACCGATGATCTGATTCTTGTCGACTTTTTCCGGCTTTGGAACCCCAATGAGCACATGTACAAACATTTGCTGCGCCTCCTGCCCCGCCGCATTGGCAACAGTGAGGGAATTGTGCCAAAGGGCGTCTTTGAGTGCCCGAATAGCGGCTTTGGTATAATCCGCACCCATTAGATCGGTCCCCATACCGATTTCAACCACCATTCGCTTCATCGTCATGAATTCAAATCCTCCCAAAAAAGCTGACTTGATCAGTCTTTTCGTCGCCGGATCGCGCTTTAATCTCCGCGACCTTCTGCAAGATATCTGTATGATTGGATGCGGTAAAGAAAATAATTTTCAAAACTCAAGAAAAGTTTGAATCAATTTGAAAGGAGGATTTCTCCCTTGCCGACTTCGTGTGTTGTGATTTTGGGAATTGTATTTTCTTAAATATTTTAAATTTATTTTTTAAAATCAGATGGTTAGTTCAAATTCACCTTCTATGGTAGGGCGGGAAATCCCCATAAAAAATGTAAAAGTTGAATATTTTCAAAAATTTGAAAAAAATAATTTACAAAAATTTTGAGCTGTGTCTAAATTCATTCCACGGTTCCACGAATGACATCATTATTAATGATCATCCGGTTGCCGCCAATTGGTAAGGCACGAAGCCAAGGGTTCATTGGAGGAAATTGAAAGATGTTTAACAAGCCAAAAGACGCTCTGTATACCAGCATTAGCCGCAGAAAGTTTCTCGAACTGGGCGGCGGCGTCGCTTCCGCGCTTGGAACGGGATCGATCGCGGTTGGATTGAATTCGGTCATGATGCGCACGCCTGTTCAGGCCGCGTCATCGCAAGAAGCCAAGATGAAGCAGTATGCCGGTTCGAAACTGGTATTCATGTCGGAAAACACGCCTCCTTCTTTCGCCATTCGCGATAAGATCAAGGACTTTTACGATGCAACCGGAATCACCGTTGAAATTCTGACGGACGATCTTCCTGTTGTCGCACAAAAAGTTGGCATCGACATGAAGAGCGGCAAGGCCGACTTCCCGCTCGTCTACTCGCAAGACAAGCCAATCGGCGCGCCATTCGCTGATTATTTCGCTGACCTTTCTAAGTTCATTAAGGACGATACGCTGCCTCAAGATCCAGAAGGATACGGCGCCGATGTATGGTTCGAAAATTTCCTTGATGCGTGCGGGTATATGTACACGCGCGACAAGCTGATGGCTTTCCCCTATGACGCGGCGGTCGCCTTAACCTTCTACCGTCAAGACATTTTCGAGAAATATTCCAAGGACTTCGAAAAGGAATATAAATACCGCATGGAATTCACGCCGAAGACGACGTGGAAAAATGTTCTCGACTATACGACCTTCTTCAAGAAGCTGAAGCAGGCCGGTCAAGATGTTCCTTACGGCTATGCGCAGCATCACGGTACCTTCGCTTGGACAACCCAGCTCGACATCCAGCGTATGATGTACGCCCACGGCCAGTGGAATGACTTCAAGATCGATGACCGTCTTGGTTCACAAAAGCCAGGTCCTACCAATTGGGGTGATGCTCAGTCGGTCGAAATGATGAAGCGGTTCAAGGAACTGGCAGACGTTTCGCATCCGGATAACTTGGCGAATGATACCTTGCAGCTCAACACGGTCTATCAATCGGGTCAGATTGCGATGCAGGTCCAGTATCATGA
>Ga0007795_10000051_pt1 | contig 24212 bp, 15 predicted proteins | sample CryBogmetaGMA1M_FD_60369 | JGI IMG/M metagenome (GOLD analysis project Ga0007795, IMG submission 60369) | Freshwater microbial communities from Crystal Bog, Wisconsin, USA - MA1M | ecosystem: Environmental > Aquatic > Freshwater > Lake | place: Crystal Bog, Wisconsin, USA | collected 2009-07-06
GCGTTGGCGGTGGCGACGACGCAGGTGGCGCGCGCGGTGCCAATTGCTCGAGAGGCGCAGCTGGTGCAGGTGCTGATTGCGGCGGCGCGACCTGCCTTGGCGCTTGTTGGCGAGGGGTTGGCACAATCGGAGCAGCAGGCACTGGAGCACTCGGCGCTGATGGCACAGGTGCTACCGACGTGGCCGGAGGTGCCGTTGGTGATGGCTGCGGAAGGGCCTGTGGACGGTTTGCACCTCTTGGCGCTCTAACGCCGGGTTGTGCGGGGACCGGTGCGACAACCGAAGGGGCTTCCGGGAGCGCGGGCACCACCGTTCCGGTTGGGGCCGGTGCCGATGGTGATGGGACAGGTGTTGGCAATGGCAATTTGGCCTTCGGTACTCGCGGAAGAGCAGGTGCGGTTAGGGCCGGGCTTGCAGCATTGGGCAAAGGAAGAACGGCAGGCGGTTTTGGCTGTCCCGGAAGGACGGGCGCGGCTGTGATTGGAGATTTGGCCGTTGGGAGCGGTGATGTCGGTGTTACACCCGGCGCTGGAGCAGGCGTGGCAGAGGCAGGAGGCGCTGCACCTATCGCCGGGGCTACTGCTGCTGGCGCGTTGACGCCTGGAAGCGCACTTCCCGGTTTAGCACCAAGAGGAGCAGCACCAAGCGGCGTAACGCTTGGCAAGGCTGGAACGGTCGGTGGCGTGAGCGCAGGTGCTGTTACTGAAGGTGCAGATACCACCGGCGCTGCGACCGGGACTTGCGTACCGGCCGGCAATTTACGAGCAGCCGCTTGTGGAAGGGCGACGCCTAAAGCAGGCACCGTTCCAGCCGCGGGCAACGAAGCAGCTGCTCCGCCTGCCCCCGGTACTTGACCTAATGGAGCGGGAGCTGAACCAGCCGGCGCAGAAGCAGGCGGAACGACGACAGGCGCTGCAAGCGGTACGACCGCTCCAGTAGGCGACGTGACAACGGGGACATTGGTGGCGGGGTTCACGATGATCGTATTGTGAATATCAACATTGACCACGCTAGGCGGTGGCGGGGCGATATAGCGCGGTTGCTCGACCCAGCGCGGAACCGGATAATAATCCGGCGTCGGCAACACAAAGAGCAAAAATGGCATGGGTGGCGGCCGCATATCATAAAAATAAGAAGGCCGCCGCGACATGAACAGCAAGGACAGAATAGGCGGCGCGATCAAATCAAAAACCGGATCGCCGAAATCAATGTAGCGGCGACGCTCGACGTAAAACATTTCGTCCGCAAAAGGCGGTGCCACATCATACGGCAATTCCGAGAACTGCGAGGGCGGGTTCATTGCGGCATCATAGAAGGACAATCGCCGATGGGCCTCATAAGCATGTGGACCATTTGGATAGCGCTCGAGATACGACCAATAGGCATCGGGTGTATCAACCACGGCGCTTTCATGCCATGTGGCCGCTTCACGGCGTGCGGCCACGATCGCGCGAACGCGTTTGGCCAGCGGGTCCTTCGGATAGGCGGCTAAAAATTCCTGATAGGCGGCAAGGGTATCGCGCGCAAGTGCGGCTTGATAAGCGTCAGCCACGCTAAAATCATTCAGCGGTTTTGATTTCAAATCGGCGAAGCGATCCGCCTCGCTGGTGGGGGCATCGACCGTACGCTCCAAGAAGGTAAATGGTGCATCGACCCGGGACTGCTGCCAAGGCAATTGTTCGCCGCGCGTCAAATCGGCCACTCTGAGGCGGGTTCGGTCAAACACATCGCTCAGCGGCAATCCACCCGCTTTGATCATTTCTGACAGGGCTGTAGCGTAGGAGCCATACGGCCCCTTCTCGTCTTTGCCGACGGTCCCGGGCGCCGCATTAAAAGCAATCAGCGTTCCGACATCGGGTTGCATCAAAGCGAGGCCACCGGCCAAAGGCTGTGCCGCTTGGCCATAAGGATTAACCCGCGCCGCATCGAGCACAAGAATCCGCGCCTTCAGCGGCAAAGCGGCAAGCGATTTCGACAGGTCAGATACCCGCATGCCTTCCATCGGAATATCCGCATCGCGGCCAATTTTCGCGTCAACAGGGACGAGATAATTCTGTCCCTCGAATTGTACTCCCCTGCCTGCAAAATAGAAAAAGGCCACCGTCTCCGGACCCGATGCAGACGCCTTGTCGATAAATTCCCGCACCGTTGCGTGCATCGTGGTGCTATCGAGATCACGGGCGCCAACAACATCAAACCCTGCGGCTTGCAAGGTCTGCGCAATCAACCCCGCATCATTCGCAGCGGTTGCGAGACTATCGGGCGGGTATGCCCCATTGCCGATGACCAAAGCGATCCGCTTTTCCTGAACGGGTTCCGCGGCAAAAGCCAAAGCGATCAGCCCATTAAGGCCAAAAAAAACGGCAAGAAGAACGGTGAATACCGCTCTAAATCGATTGGAAATCATGGCTTCCTCGCACATTGGTGACGCCGGAAAAGACCGTATTGGCCTTTGCCGTGAGCACGTGTGCGATGAGCTTGCATCTTAAATCATGGCAGAACAGCGGCTTTTTACGCAGATAAGAACTAGCCCTTATCCGAGGCCTTTGTCGCTGTTTCAAGGCGGGTTCGGATAAAGGTCGATAAAATGTTACCCTTCAAACCATGTCAGCCCAAGGCTCGTTTCAATACAGTTCCGGCTTTGCAACCAACGCTATAGGAACCGTCTCGCCCCTATTGAGCGATTGCACACCCGCCTCCGCAACCAGTGTTGCGGCGTATCCATCCCATGCGGATGCACCCGCAGGCTTTCCGGTCTCAATCGATTTCACCCAAGCCATATTTTGCAAACGATAAGCCTCGGCAAAGCGGGGCCGCCAATCGGCTGGATACGTTGTTATCGATTGCAGATTTGTGTTGAGCTCATTGGCAATGGGCGAGCGTAGAAAAATAGATCCCGTTTCACCCACCAACTCGCCGCGCACATCATAGCCGTAGGCCGCGTTGTTGTTGACCTCGACATTGATCAACTGCCCGGCAATCGTTTTCAAAACCATAAAGACCGGGGCGCCCGCTTTGTTGCTGTCGGCAAAGTCGGGCCGAAACACCGAAATGCTCGCATATTCCGTATCGAGCATGAAGCGAGCAATATCAAATTCGTGTGGCGCGGAATTGGTAATGGCCATCTGCCCTGTAAAGCTCGGAGGAGCCGAAACATTGCGATGAAAGTGATGCATCATCAGGGCAGAACCGATGCTGCCCTGATCAAAAGCGCTTTTCATTTCCACATAGGCAGGATCAAACCGACGCATAAAACCGATCTGTACCAGCCTCCGACCCGCTTTAACCTCAGCCGCAATCACATCGAGACATTCGGCGGACTCTTGCGAAAGCGGCTTTTCACACAGCACCGGCTTTCCGGCTTCGACGCAGGCTTTGGTGAATGCTGCATGGGTATAATCAGGGCTCGCAATTAGCACGGCGTCAACAGTCGAATCGGCAATCACATTCATTGGATCGCTTGCGACATGACGCGCATCATACGCCTCCGCAACCGATTTCGCCCGCGCCGTATCGGCATCGCAGACATAGTGCAACGAGATGCCCGGGATATCACGGGACAATATCTTGGCGTGGTCTGATCCCATAATCCCAGCACCAATCAAACCAATTCTAAGCGTCATGTTCGCTGTTCCCCCTTGTTTCGCCCTAAGGGTTAGTTTTCCCTAACCCACATCGTCAAAGGCGCGTTCAAGCACCTGCATTAAGAGATCAGCATTGGCGCCAGAAAACACCATCGCCGGGCGCATTTTAATCACGTTGTCATGCGGACCATCAGTTCCCAACAACACACCGTATTCGCGGCATTTCTCAACAATCCTGCCAGCGTATTCGGTGGCAGGAATTTTCGTAACGCGGTCCTCGACGAGTTCAATACCCAGCATCAGCCCACGCCCCCTAACATCACCGATCCGCGAATGCCGCTGCATAAGGACGCGCATTCGCGCCATCAAATCTTCGCCAAGCCGGTGCGCATTTTCACGCAAATGATCTCGTTGGATAATCTCCAACACTTTCATTCCGACGGAACAAGAAACCGCCGATCCGCCAAACGTATTGAAATACTCCATGCCATTGTTGAAGCTCTCAGCAATCTCGCGCGTTGTGACAACGGCGGCCATAGGATGGCCATTCCCAATCGGTTTGCCCATGGTGATGATATCAGGCACAGCCCCTTCGCCTTCAAAGCCCCAAAAGTGATCGCCTACGCGGCCAAAGCCGATTTGCACTTCATCCGCAATCACCACCGCACCAGCAGCGCGGGCAGCCGCATAGGCGGCAGGCAAATAGCCAGGCGGCAGCACAATCTGCCCTGCGGAGCTTGGCAGTGACTCCGCAATAAAAGCGGCAGGCTTGTGACCAGCCTCGATCAGCTGCTCCATCGCATTCGTCACCGAGGCGGCATAGCGAATACCAATCTCGTCCTTGGGCCAATCGGCAGGTGCGCGATAGGCATCGGGCAAAGCGGCTTCACCCGTCGATGAAGGCCGGCCTAAGCCACCCTTGCGCTTGTATTTATAAGGGCTGATTTCGATCAGCGAGATCGCATGACCATGATACGCCCAATCAAGGGCTACGACCCCTTGCGCCTGCGTGTGATTGCGCGCGAGGCGAAGCGCTAGATCATTGGCCTCGCTGCCACTGCACACAAAGGCTGCGACCGTCAGATTACTCGGCAATGTCGCCGTTAAGGCTTCCGAGTAGGAAAGGATCGCATCGTGCAGATAGCGGGTATTCGTGTTCAGAAGGCCCGCTTGGCGGGCTAAAACCTCAACGACTTCTGCGTTTGAATGCCCGAGATGTGCCACATTATTATAGCAATCGAGATAAGCGCGCCCGCGGTCATCATATAAAAACACGCCTTCCCCCCGGACGATCTTCAAGGGAGTCTTGTAGGAAATGCTCAAATTCCGCAGCAATTTCTCACGACGGAGGTGGATAATCTCATCGTTAGACCGTCCCGCCTGCTCGAAAACCTCCAAAGGTACACCGGCCAGTGTCGCGGCATTCGGGAAGAGTTCCGCCCAGATAGCACGATAACCCGGCTCGCCTGCACCAATCACATCGGCGGCACTTTCCGGCCGATAGGTGAGAATTTGCAAATGCAAATGCGGAGCCCAGCCGCCATTTTCTGTATTGGCTCCCAATTGGCCGATGATGTCGCCCGCTTTAAGCTGCTCGCCGACATGGCGCGCACTTACGGTTCCCGCGCTCAAATGACCCCAGAGCGTGTAGAAACGCACACCGTCTTCGGGATCATGTTGCAGCAAAACGGCATGGCCATAATCAAGCGGCAAATCGGTGGCGTATAGGTCAATCACCTTTCCATCCAACGGCGTGCGAACATTCGCACCCGCATCCAAAAATAAATCTAGTCCCAAATGAAGCGAACGGCGCTTGCCCGTCGCCATGCGCGAGACAAACGCCTCTGTGGTGTAGACGGGTCGATCTTCGCCCCAAGGTCCAATGCCAAGGGTAACCGCTTCGCGATCCGCAATTTCGCGCCAAGCCTTTTCCGCTTCCTCCGGGCGTCCTTCGGCGGAGGCCAGAGCAATCGGATGCGTCTTATCGCCAAACGGCACCAAGGCTTTCGCCATGAGGGCACAGGGCACATCCAAAACGGGGGCCATGGCCCGCCGATGCATCTCGATCCAATTAATGATTGTCCGCGCTCCGGATACAGCTTCAAATCCGCAGGCTTGGCGCAAAATCGCCGCGACGAAAACCGGGTCCATGTTGCGCAACCGGCTGAGCAGCGCCCAAGCCGGAGCCTCGCTGATCGCGAGATAGGCGTTATCCTCAATCCGCTTCCGCCGCGAGGCCGAGAGCGTCACGCTGATCACAAGACGAAGGGCGATGAGATCGAATAATAAATCGATTTCATCGGGCTTCAGCGGATTAACCCGGTGAAACCCCGCAACAAGGCGCGCTGCATCTTCAATCGGCGCGTCGCGGTCCAGCATCGCATAGGCCGCGGCGATCGCCACCTCATTGATCAGCGGCGAATGTAGCGCATCGCCAAAATCGATCAGGCCCGTTACAACGCCATTTTGTGCATCATCCACGAGCACATTATAATCATTGGCATCAGCATGAATGATCTGGGCGCGGCAACCCTTCAGCCGCGCGGCAACACCGCCATCAAACCGATCCAGGAAATAGGTTAGAATTTCACGCCGCACGGGATCATCAATAAAATGTAGGCGCGATCGCGAACGACCCCCTTGGGTGAGGTCCCAATCAAATGCACGGATCGCGCCCGCATGCGCAAATCCCTGCAACGCTACGGTTAGCCTACCAAGTGTCTCGCCTAAGCTCTCAAAATGCCGTTCGGACTTCTTTCCCAAGGCAAACGGCTTACCGTCCAGCCAGGAAACGGCGCGCACAAAATGCGTTCGTCCATCGCTCCCCTGCCATCGACCGAGCAACTCGCCCGTGCTGGTCTTTCGCACCCTTGGCAAGGCGAGATGAGGGTCCATATCAAAGGCGTGGCTAAGCAAAGCGGCCTGAAAATCTAATCCCTGCTGGTCTTCCGCGATATTGGCGACTTTAATCACCCACGCCTGCCCATTTGGTTCGGTGACACGGGTATTTTGATCCCGCTCACTGTCCAAGGCGGAAATGGCACCTTCAAGTCCATAAAGCTCGCGTGCCAAGCTACGAATCTCATCGGGCGAAAACTCAGGTGGAAGTTGATCAAGTACAGACACGGCAGGCTCATCCTCTCAATTAATCCGGCTCCAATGAGCCCTTTGAGCCTGCTTCGGTCAACCCCCTGCACCCATTTCACGGTTTATGATGCTAGCCTCCACCCTACGGGTAAAAATTGTACCCAACGGTATATTCATCTGGCAAAATACTTTTTCGTCTCTTAGGGTCGCGACGGGATGAAAAAGCGTGCCAGCCGACATTGATACCGCCAATGATCGCCTGAAGGTTCACTTAAAGGCGAAACAAACATGGCAAATGATCGTTTATTCAGCTCACCAACGGCCCGGGGAATACTATGTCTCATCGCGTCCGTCACATTGTTTGGTATGGTGGATGGCCTGAGCAAGCTGATTGTTACGAAAGAAACGTTCGGCCAAATTATGCTATCGCGCTATTTGCTGCCGCTTCTTGTCATCATCGCCTTCACAAAGCCGCATCGTCGATCTGCCCTGTTTTCCACCCATAAACTCCCGCTTCAGATCATCCGTGGCCTCATGCCGGTGATGGTCGGGAGCCTCATGGTTTTGGCCGTCACCCATCTGCCCTTGGCTGAAGCAACCGTGATTTTATTTGCGGGGCCTTTTTTTGTTGTAGCCCTTTCCGGTTGGTTCTTAGGCGAACGCGTCACTGCCGATAGCTGGATCGGTGTGGCCGTTGGTTTTGCCGCCGTTCTGCTGGTTGCCCGCCCTGGCTTCACCGATGTGTCGATTTACGCCTTTCTTCCGGCCGTAGCGGCGCTCTTTTATGCCGGCTTACAGCTCATGTCGCGGCGGCTAGGTGCCCTTGGCATTGATCCGAATTCAACCCTCACTTGGACTTTGCTGATCGGCACACTCTTATCCCTGCCGCTTGCCATCTATGATTGGAAACCCCTGACGTGGGTTTCTGCCCTTATTTCGTTAGGTCTGGCGGTTACCTTTGGCTCAGGCCAGTATTTTTTGGCGAAAGCCTTTGCCTTGGCGCCTGCCAATGCCCTCACCCCGTTTAGCTATTTCCAAATCCTGTCCGCCGTTGTGTTTGGCATCGTTGTGTTTGGTGAAGTACCCGATGCACTCACGGGCATCGGCATATTAATGATCATCGGAGCGGGGGCTTACGTGTTTGGAAAAAACTTAAAATCACCGAGCACGCCGTAACTCCTTCGTCTTCTCGTTATCAACGGTCAAATCATCATGAAGGGCAACGCCATAAACGGCTTCTGCGCGTTCGCGGCTGACCCATCCCTCCCGCACATCATGCGCCACGCGATAGGCTTCCCGTTCATGCGGCGCGCCATAGCCCCCCCCACCTGCACTGATGGAAACCATACGCTCATCAGCGGCAATCACCACTTCGGCACACGCTGCCAACGGCTCCAATGAGCCGTCCGGATGCATGCGATATTGTGCTGAATTGCCGCCTGCCAGACCGCCGCGTGTTCCAAGCGCTGGGTTGACATTGCCATCGCTGATATAGGCCACCGTCATATCGCATTCGACCGGTGCAAACTCGGAATAAGCCCCCAACGCCCCTCTAAAGCGCCCTGCCCCTTCCGAATTCGGAATGAGGCGACGTTGATGCACAAAGATCGGGTGCCGCAGCTCATCGACCTCGATGGAGTCTTGGTAACACATGCCCGCATTGCCCGCGTGAAGAATGGTCAACCACCCATCCGCCATCGGTGCCCCTGCGCCACCCGTGCATCCGAGATAAACCTCGTTCACAAAAGGCTTGCCATGATGGACGCCCGATACGACACCACAGGATGGCGGCAACAAGGCACCCGTCTCGGCTAAGCCCAATCCATCCGCCAATTCCGCCAGTGCCGCCTGCACCGGATTAGCAACCCGATCTGCAATATTGGTGGTTGCTGCCGAGCAGGAGGTTGGATGGCGCGGACGTCCGGCAATCGACCCATCCCGCAGGTGAATTTTGATGCGCCGAAAGCTACCTTCGTTTTTAGGTACGGTGTGATCAATCGAATTAAAGATCGCCAACATCGGCGCTGACAGCGCGCAGGCCTCAGAGAGATTAAGACCATTCTCCATACTGTCGGGATTATCCGTCATATCAACTTCGATCATCGCCTCGTCGGGCTTCACCTCAACGGTTGCGGTAATCGTTACACCATCCGAGGGTGTCGCAGGAAAAGCGTCATGTGTGCTTTTGCGCGTCACGCGGCCCTTGGGCATCGCGCGGATGACGTCAATCATGCGGCGTTCGCTATAGTCGAACCATTCTTGAGTATAGGCCTCGAGCTTGTCCCAGCCTATTTCTTTGCCCAACGCTAAAATTTCTCGTTCGCCGACGCGCGCAGCACCGAGCGTTGCGAGATAATCGCCCCACCATTGCTCCGGCACGCGAATCCGCAATTGGCACATGCGAATAATATCCATCACATGCTCGTAATTGTCCTGAATTTTAACAGCCGGAAAGATAAGAGCGCCTTCAGCATACACATCTTTAGCGGCACCCATATAGGTTGTCGGTAAGGCGTTGCCGCAATCGGCCTGATGGGCTTTGGCAAGCACCGTGAACCGATGCACGCCTTCATCATCGATCACCGGAATAAGAATAGAATGATCGGCAGGATGCGTACAGCCATGATAGGGCGAATTGTGCAAAAACGCATCGCCGCGCTTCAGTACGGGATGATTATCGGCCATGGTTTTCGCCATAATGTCCGGCCCGCGTAAAACATGAATCGGCAGGCTTTCGGCGGTGGCGAGTAACTCGTGTTTCGCGGTGAGGACAACACAAGAAAAATCACGCGCAATCGTGAGGATCCCAGAACGCCCTGTTCGATGCAGCGTATTGGCCATTTTGCGCGCAATGCCTTCCATGCGCGCGGTCAGCAAGGCAAGAGCGGAACCGTTTAGAGGGGATGGGGAAGAATGGTTCATCGCGCGCCCTCCGTCACATCAATCACAAGATTACCCATGGTATCCCGCACAGCATTTGAGCTCGGCTCAATAACAATCGAGGTGAAATCGGATTCGATGATGGCCGGCCCGTGAATGGTCACGCCCGAGGGAATCGCTTCAAACCGATAGACTTTAGAATTTACCCAACCAGCGCCAACATAACGGACACGCCTAGATGGAAGCGTCTCGGCGCGGTAATCGGGCGCAAGACGTCCCGGCTCATTCGAACCGATCCGGCAGCGGACTTCCGCATTCCACGTCACTGTTTCGATCGGCGCATGTGGATCACTCACAGCAAATTTGTCCTGATGCATTTGGTGGAAGTCATCGACGAGCGCTGCCGTATCCTGCGCATTTTCAAACCGGCCTTTGCGAAGTGGTACTTCAATTTCCCACGCTTGCTCGATATAGCGAGCCTCGCACAACCAATCGATCTGGGTCGCTGCAGTGCCTGCACCCGCACTTTTGGCAAAATCCGCGCATTCATCCAAAAGAGTTTGCAGAACGCGATTAACACCCGCTTGGTCAAAGGACTCACTCAAGGTGTGAAACATCGCCTGATAATGCGCGCTTAAATCCGAGATCAGCGCACCCGATGCCGAAAGCGCCGCCCCAGCCTCGGTAACCAGAACCCGGCGACACCCAAGGCGCCGCGCAATCGCTACGCAATTCAAGCCCGCAGCGCCACCACCGGCAACGAATGTGGCCTCCGACGGATCAATGCCTTGATTGACCGTGATGTCCATAATCGCCTGCACCATATGTTCGGTCGCAAGCGACATGATGGCCTCGGCCGCCGTTTCAACGTCGCATTTTAGCGGGTCAGCCACATCGCGTTTGATCGCATCAATGGCCCCCTGCTTATCGAGCGACATCTTGCCGCCTAAAAAGAATTCAGCGTCGATAAAGCCAAGCGCAACGGCCGCATCGGTCACCGTTGGACGCGTGCCGCCTCGGCGATAGCAAACGGGGCCGGGAACGGCACCGGCACTGATCGGGCCGACATGCAACAGCCCACCCGCATCAACCCACGCAATCGAGCCCCCGCCCGCGCCGATGCTTTTCACATCGACCGACGGCATGCCCGTCATATGGCTGCGGAAAGGCTGGCCTAACCAAGTCTCGCGGCTCCGCGGAATACGCCCACGGCGCACCAGCGACACGTCAAAGGTGGTTCCCCCCGTGTCCCCCACAATCAAGGTTTCAGTATCACCCGCCTCGGCATAGGCTTTAGCCGCAACAGGCGCCATGCTTGGGCCGGAATTAATCAGATGCACCGGCGCTTCAGCAGCATGCGCCGCATCCATCACGCCCCCTTGCGAGGTAACAACCAGAACACGCCCGTTAAACCCCGCTTCCCGAAGACGGCTTTCAAGGCCGCGCATATAGGCGCCCATAATGGGCTTTAACGACGCATCAATACAGGTTGAAATCGCCCGCCTATATTCGCGGATCGATGGGTTGATCTTATGCGACAGCGTGTACGGGATACCCGGCAGATGCCGTTCGATGAGCGCACCGACGGCGAGTTCATGGGCCGGATTGACCACCGACCAGAGAAAGCAAACACCAATCGCCTCGACTTTAGCCGCTTTGATCTGTTCCAGAATTTCAATAACAGCCGCTTCATCCAGCGGTGTCTTGGCCAAGCCGTTAACGGTCATACGTTCCGGCACTTCATAGGTTAGCGCGCGCGGCACATAGGGCTCTGGATAGGCAATTGTAAAATTGAACGGCTCCATACGGCCGCCCTCGCGAATAACGAGCGTGTCGGGATGCCCTGCGGTCGTGATGAAGGCCGTTCGGGCGGTTGATCCGGTAACAATCGCATTGATCGCATGGGTCGTACCATGCATGAGCAATTCGCCCCGCGCGAGATAGGATTGCAAAGGCTCTTTCGCAGCCTCTGCTGCCATCCGCAAACTATCAAGAACGCCCGCGACAGGATCCTTCGGGGTTGTGGACGCTTTGTGCATACTGAGCACGCCCGCATCCGAAGACACCATCAAATCGGTAAAGGTGCCACCCGTATCAATTGCAAAACGAAGTCCCATGGCGTCACTGGCCCCTTGCGTCAGTCGATTAAATCCGGCTCTCGATCAGAGGCTTTTGACGGTGAAATTTTTCGGAGCTTCATTGCGCATCGTGTTGCGCAAAGGTCGTCCGAAAACAGGCACATCAATGTCAAACACATCCCCGCTCTGTGTCGTCACGCCATGCGCAACGCTTAATATGGCCGCACCAAAGAAATAGGCGTGGAGATCACCCGGCCTGCGGAACATGTCGTAGCGAAAATGATAGTGTTCGAGATTATGCACCGAATGGGACATATTGTCTTCACCACTCAGGAACTGCCCCGTCCAAATCGGCTTGCCATCGCGGATGACGCTCACCTTGCCTTCGACATTGCTTGGAAGCTCGCCGGTCAAAAGCTCAGGACCAATCGAACACGAGCGCAATTTCGAATGCGCCAGATAGAGGTAATTCAAAGCTTCGGTGACATGGTCAGAAAACTCATTGCCAAGCGCAAACCCAATGCGCCAAGGATTGCCATCGGGCCCAATCAAATAGAGCCCAACGATTTCAGCTTCTTCGCCACCGGCCAGCGCAAAAGAAGGCGATGGCATATCGGCTTCGGGTGCGACGACGCAGGTGCCGACCCCCTTGTAGAACCATTCCGGCTGGCATCCGATTCCACCATCCGCAGGCTTGCCGCCTTCGAGCCCCATGCGGAAGATTTTCATCGAATCCGTCATGTCCTTATCATCGCCATGGGCAAGGTCATGCATCTTGTCGCGCGCGTCGGCGCTACCCAAATGGGTCAGCCCCGTTCCCGTAATCCAAAAGCGCGTTGGTTCGGGATGATCGAGCGGTGCTAGCAAGCGCTTGTCGGCTATGATGGCATCATAATCAACAGGCGAGCGTTTGCCGATTGCAGCCACGGCTTGCGAAAGCGTTTGCCCCTTCGCGATGGCTTGCGTTGCAAGTTCATAAACAGACGGCACGCCTTCAAGACATTCCACCGCGCCCGTTTGAGCGTCTACGAGACCTACCCGCCGTTCGCCCGCAACCGTCTTATATTGAATGAGCCGCATGTGATGTCCTCCCGTTTATTTTTGTTTTTGCATGGCGTTTTCCGCCATGCCCTTTAATGCGAATTGCGTGGAATTCCGGCCCCTCGACAACCGCCAAGGAACGCAAAATCGGCTCCCTCATCGGCTTGCAAGACGGAATTCACATAGAGACTTTCATAGCCCGATTGAGCAGAAGGTCGTGGCTGCCATTTTGCACGGCGTCTTTCGAGCTCTGCATCGCTTACTTCAAGATGCAGGCGACGGTTCGGCACATCGAGCTCGATCATGTCGCCCTCTTCAACAAGTGCTAGAGGGCCACCAGCAGCCGCCTCCGGTGCAACATGCAGTACGACGGTGCCATAGGCCGTACCCGACATGCGCGCATCCGATATCCGCACCATGTCACTGACGCCTTGCGCCAAGAGCTTCGGTGGCAAACCCATATTGCCGACTTCCGCCATGCCCGGATAGCCCTTTGGTCCGCAGTTTTTTAGCACCATCACAGAGCTTGCATCAATATCGAGATCCGGATCGACAATACGGCGTTTGTAATCCTCAATCGTCTCAAACACGACCGCGCGACCGCGATGCACCATGAGTTCGGGCGTTGCAGCAGAGGGCTTCAACACGGCACCCAATGGCGCTAAATTACCCCTCAACACGGCAATGCCACCTTGGTCGGCCAAGGCATTATCAAAGTCGCGAATAACCTCGGTGTTGTAATTCGGTGCATCCACCACGTTCTGCCAAGCCGTTTTACCGCTGACCGTCATCACATCACGGTTGAGCAAATTATGTTCACCCAGCGCCCGCAAAACGGTTGGCAAACCACCCGCATAATAGAATTCCTCCATCAAGAAACGACCCGATGGTTGCAGATCAACAATGGTCGGAACATTACGGCCAAATCTGTCCCAATCCTCAAGCGTCAAGGGTGTGCCGATACGGCGTGCAATCGCAATCAGATGCAAGACCGCATTGGTCGATCCCCCAATCGCGCCATTGACACGGATGGCGTTTTGAAACGCTTCCGGCGTTAAAATTTTCGATAGCGTCAAATCCTCATGCACCATGTCAACAATGCGCCGACCTGTCATTTGTGCGAGTGCTTGACGGCGGGAATCAACCGCCGGAATAGCCGCATTGTGCGGCAGCGCGATGCCCAGCGCCTCAACCATGCTCGCCATGGTGGAGGCGGTGCCCATCGTCATACAGCTACCCGCCGAGCGGCTCATGCCCGCCTCAGCTCCGATGAAATCGTCAACGCTCATGCGACCAGCTTTGACCTCTTCATGGTAGCGCCACACAACCGTCCCCGAGCCAATGCTTTCGCCGCGGTAATTGCCGTTCAGCATCGGTCCACCGGAGAGAACAATCGTCGGAATATCGCACGAGGCCGCCCCCATCACCAAAGCGGGTGTGGTCTTGTCGCAACCAACCATCAGCACCACACCGTCAAGCGGATTGGCCCGGATCGATTCCTCAACATCCATCGAGGCTAAATTGCGGTAGAGCATCGCAGTGGGGCGCATATTGGATTCGCCAAGCGACATCACCGGAAACTCAAGTGGCAATCCGCCCGCTTCCAAAATACCCCGCTTAACGCGATCGGCGAGTTCCCGCAGATGCGCATTACACGGCGTCAGTTCCGACCACGTATTGCAGATACCGATGACCGGACGCCCATCAAACGCATCCGCCGGCATGCCCTGATTTTTCATCCAGCTGCGATGCATAAACGCATCCTTGCTGGTGCCCCCAAACCACGCTTCGGATCTTAATTTACGCCGCTCTGCCATAGCTTGGTCTCTTCCCGATGGGTCATTTTAATTATCGTCTCGCGATCAGCTCTTTGCTAATCCCGTCTATGCTCTCAACGCCCAGAAGCCCCATGCTGCGGATCATTTCATCCCGAAGCGTTTGGATAACATGGGCCACGCCGTCTTCGCCTGCAACCGACAATCCCCACAGATGAGGCCTGCCAATCAGGCATGCCTTAGCGCCTAAGCCGATCGCTTTCACAATGTCGGAGCCGCGTCGGATACCGCCATCGACCAGCACAGGAATTCGGCCCTTAACGACCTCGACAATGGCAGGAAGAGCCTCGATGCCCGACACCGCTCCGTCCAATTGCCGCCCGCCATGGTTGGAAACGATGAGGCCATCAACACCCCGCGCTAGGGCTTCTTGTGCATCAAGCGGATGCAAAATGCCCTTGATCAAAAGAGGCCCCTTCCAAGCCTTCCTTACCGCATCGACATCGGCCCAATTCATGGCCGGATCCAGCAGGCTGGCCATGCGACCAGCGAGCGTTTTTAAATCAAACGCCTCACCTTGGCGGACATAATTGCCAAAGGTGATGTTTTTAAGCTCGGGGAGCATCCGGCTGAGCCAGCCGAGTTTTCCGGCCATTGCGGCCATATCCCGTAGGCCGAAACGCGGCGGAATTGAAAATCCATTGACGAGATCACGCTCCCGTCGCCCAAGAAATTGATTATCAATCGTAAGCACGAGCGCTTGATACTTAGCCTGTTTCGCCCGCTCAATCAGCTCCATCGTAAAAGACCGGTCACGATAGATAAACACCTGCATCCAACGCTTGCCAAATTCGGGGGCATCGAGCTCTTCAAGCCGGCAAACCGAGCCATGGCTCAAGCAATAGGCCGACCCGGCTTTTGCGGCTGCTCGTGCGGTTAAGCGTTCCCCGTCTGGCCAGAACAGACCGGCAAGACCGGTCGGGCCCAGAAGGAACGGCAAGGCCAGCCTCTCGCCAAACAGTTCGATGGAGAGATCGACTCCGCTTACCCCATTCAGGGGCCGGGGGAGAAAAGCGATATCGGCAAATGCTGCCTCATTGCGCCGGAGCGTTATCTCGTCCTCTGCGCCGCCATCGGCGAAATCAAACACCGGCTTTGGTAAGGCTTGGCTCGCCAAAAGCCGCATCTGCGCCACATTATAGGCCTTGCGACGCCAAGCAGACACGTTCGCCATCCCCAATATATTCATTCGTCGATAAAACTCGACGTTGCCCTTCAAGGTGATGAAGCAAAACCCGTTTGTCTATCAAAAAAAGCTGCCATCTTCCAAAAAGCCTTTGGGCATGTGACATTGGCCCTTAAAGCGGTAGGCCTACGCCCTCGGCAACCGCCGTATCGGAGAATTACAGATGATCGAAGACCCACCCCTCATCCGGCGTAAAACAACCGTACGACGCCCGACACCGGAGCAAGTAGCAGCCTTTGCAGGCATTCCTACGGGCTTTGTCGCCGATGCGATGGGCGGGCGCGGCGCGATGACCTACACCATCAAACCGGTTATCGCGGCGAAGCACCTCCTCTGCGGTGTGGCGCTTCCGGTTGAGTGCGGTCCCGCCGATAATCTGGCCCTCGCAATGGCGCTGCCTCACGTCCAACCGGGGGATGTGGTTGTCGCCTCGACCGATGGATTTATGGCAACCGCGGTGACTGGCGATCTCGTGCTCGGGATGATCCGGAACCTAGGCGGCGTTGGCTTCGTGACCGATGGGGCCGTGCGCGATATTCCGGGCATTGACGATATGGGGCTCCCCTGCTTCGCAGCCGGCGTAACGCCAAACAGCCCGGTCAGAAACGGACCGGGCGCGATCAATCTACCGATCGTCTGTGGTGGCGTCCGCGTCGATGCGGGCGACATCATTATCGGCGACCTCGATGGAATTATCGTCGTGCCCTTTGAGGCGATTGATCAAACCATCGAGCGATTGGAAAAGGTCAAAGCAGCCGAGGCCGGTTTGCTGCCGAAAATTCAAGGCGGACTTGGTATTCCTGATTTCGTTAGAGATTTGGAGAAGCGGACAAAGACGATCCTGATCTTATAACAGGCGATAATCGCGGATGCCATTGTCACGAAACAGTTTCCGCTTTTCGCCTCTACTGCACCCGCTCGTCGCCCAATCGAGTACCTCGACCCAGGCCGGATAGGCTCCAGCTAATTCGGAGACGGGCCAATCGCCGCCATACATTAACCGGTCAAAGCCGAAGCATTCGATCACATGATCGATGTAGGGACGCAATTGCTCACGCGTCCAAGCGGCATGATCGGCCTCAGTCGTTACGCCCGACAATTTGCAAACGACATTCGGCAGTTCGGCCAACTCCCGCAACTGGCGCGCCCAAGGCTCCATTTCTCCCGTCTTGATGCCTGGCTTTGCGATATGATCCAGAATAAAGAAAACATCAGGGCATTGTTTGACGAAGCGGATCGTATTTTCCAACTGGTGATGAAAAATACACAGGTCGAACGAGAGATTATACTTCGCCAATAGCCGCGTCGATTCGATAACTTCCGGTCGTAATACCCATTCAGGGTCTGGCTGGTTTTGGATCAAACGCCGAATGCCGCGCACAATCTTCAAATCTGCCAATTGCGCCATGTCGGCCTCGACAGCGGCGCCCTTCTCCATCGGCAGACAGGCTACGCACCCTTGAATTCTGGGGTCCTTTTCCGCGAGGCTTTGTACCCAAATGCCCTCATCCACATAATCGGGCATATCGACATCGACTTCGACAAAAACGATCTTATCCACCACATAGGGCGACGCCATGGCGCAAAGGTCGTCAACCGTCCAGTCGCGCAGCAAGGAAGGCGCGGTTTTAGCCCAAGAATACCGAAAACGCTCGGTGTCCAGAAGATGCACATGGGTATCGACAATGGGAAAATCGATCATCGCTCACCTCAGTCGCTGACGGCTCCAAAACAAGAGTGATATTTTCTAATCAGCACAGATGGCCTTTGCAATGAGCAGGACGGTCTTACGATGACCTGAGAAAAACCGATCTCGATTAAGCTGCCTTATCGATCAAAACTTGATCGCCTAATTTAGATAAGAGCTCGTAAGACCGCAAACGGGCACGATGGTCAAAAATGGCGGATGCGACCATCAGCTCATTAACACCCGTTGCCGCAATAAACGCGTCGAGTTTGCGTTGAACGGTATCGGGAGAACCGACAAACGAACAGGTCAGCATACGCGAGGCATGGAATTGTTCGTCGGCAGTCCAATAGGCATTGATGTCGTCAATCGGTGGCTGGAGATAGCCGCGTTTACCCCGCACCATATCCGTAAAGCGCCGCTGAATAGACGTGAATAAATAATCAGCTTCAGCATCGGTATCGGCTACAACCACATTCACACCAGCCATTGCGTAAGGTTTTGCCAATTGTTCAGATGGCCTGAATTGCGCCTTGTAGATCGCGAGCGCATGTTCAAGCGAATCCGGCGCAAAGTGTGAAGCAAAGGCGTATGGCAATCCAAAAGCGGCTGCCAATTGAGCGCCATAAAGGCTCGAACCCAAAATCCACAGCGGGACGTTCAATCCCGCACCCGGAACCGCTTGAATGGTTTGATCGGGCTGAAGCGGCCCAAAATAGGATTGCAACTCTAAAACATCGTCCGGAAAATGATCCGACGCCATCATGTCGCGTCGCATCGCCTGCGAGGTTGCGCGATCAGTTCCAGGCGCCCGGCCTAAGCCTAGATCAATCCGCCCAGGATAAAGCGATTCAAGCGTCCCAAATTGTTCAGCAATGACGAGCGGCGAATGGTTCGGCAACATAATGCCGCCAGCACCTACCCGTATCGTAGACGTATGGGCTGCGATAAATCCGATAACGACCGATGTCGCAGCACTCGCTATACCCAGCATATTATGATGTTCAGCAACCCAATAGCGCTGATATCCCCATCGCTCCGCATGCTGTGCTAAGTCCTTGGTGTTAGCAAAGGCATCCGCAGGTGTTTTTCCTTCAACAACAGGAACAAGATCGAGGATCGATAGCGCTACCATGGCTTTTACTCATCAACAGAAAGGGGAAGCAGGATAGACCCATTGCCTTGAGGCCAATCGTTCATATCTCAAATACGAGGTCGTGGGTAGGGCATTCCTCCCAACGGAAACGAAGTGAAGACGGTTTCAAGGGGGACTAATCGATGGCCGACGATATCCGGGGACAAAATACCCGCAAAGGAGCGATCAGAAGATTTAATCGCAAATGGGAGGCAATCCATTGACATTAAAAGTGTAGCTGCGGTGCCGCCAAGACGTTTGTGAATGTTCTACTGTTTCAGCGAATACCCGCCCGGACGAAGCTTTGAACAAATTGTCGCTGGAAGAGTAGAAATCCAATCAGTAAAGGTGCCGATGTCATTAGTGTTGCAGCCGTAATCACGGACCAATCAATGCCCTGATCGATGGATGCGAATACGGCCAGACCAACGGTTAGAGGACGGGTCTCAACAGAATTTGTGATGATCAAAGGCCACAAAAAATTATTCCAATGCCAGCTTACGGAGACAAGCCCGTAGGCGACATAAACTGGACGCGCGATAGGGACATAAACCCGCCACAAGATACCTAATGGGCCGCATCCTTCAATTTGGGCAGCTTCTTCTAAATCCTTCGGGATTGTCAGGAAGGTTTGGCGCAACAAAAAAATTCCAAAAGCAGAGGCAAGATAGGGGAGCGCAATTCCAGGTAAGGTATCCATCAGGCCGAGCATTTTGATCGCACGATAGTTCTCGAGCAATAAAATATCGGGCGCGACCATTAATTGGATCAACACAAGCGCAAATAAAAGGCGGTTGCCGATAAACGGTATGCGCGCGAAGGCAAATGCCGCCAATGTACAGAGCGTAAATTGCGCGATCAAAATGCCAATCACCAGCAGCGTGGTGTTTAGGAAATAACGCGCAAACGGAGCAGCCTGCCAAGCATTTTTGAAATTCTCAAGCGTCAATGGTGCCGTTAAAGAAAAGTGTGCCGTATACGCTGGGGAATGAAAGGCCGTCCACACTGCAAATATGAGCGGCAAAAGCCATATTAGACCTAGCGACCACGCTGCCCCCTTTTCCAAACCACGACTTAAATACGCACGGACCTTCATTGGTAATGCACCTTGCGGTCCAAAGCGAAAAACTGACCAAAAGCGACAATCCCCAAAACCATGAGCAAGACGACCGTCATGGCGGAAGCGAGGCCAAAATCGAAATATTTAAAACCGACCTCATATATCCTAAACAGCAAGACCGAGGTTGCATTGTTCGGGCCGCCACCCGTCATCACAAAAATATGGTCAACCACTCGGAAGGCATTGATGAGCGCATTGACCATCACGAACAAGGTCGTGGGCATGAGCAACGGAAACGTCACGCGGCGGAAAAAGGTAAAACGGCCCGTGCCTTCGATGGCCGCGGCTTCTTTCAAATCGGGCGGGATCTGTTGAAGGGCAGCCAGATAAAAGATCATAAAGAAGCCCGATTCTTTCCAAATCGCGACAATGGTTACCGAAAGAAGGGCCGTGTTGTTCGAGCCCAGAAAATTATTGCCCCCAAGCCCGAAGGGTTTGAGCATTTGCTCCAAGAGACCGTAATCGGGGGTAAAGAAAAATATCCAAATATTTGCAACGGCAATCATCGGTAAAATAGTGGGCGTAAAATAAGCCGCACGCAAAAATCCTTTGCCTGCTAAGCGGTCATTCACGAAGAGCGCCATCAACAAAGCAATCGCAATCGAGACCGGTACGGAGCCTACCGCATAGACCAGATTATTGGTCAAAGCCTTCCAGAAAATTGGGTCAGAAACAAGTGTTTCATAATTGCCGAGGCCAACGAAATGGGACGGGCGCTTCGGCTTATCGGTCGACATGAAACTATGAACGATACTCTCAATCACCGGAATATGGGTAAACAAAGCTAAAAGCGCCGCCGCAGGCAGCACCATCAACCAACCATAAAGCGAGAGGCGAAGAGCGTTCATGATGGGGTGGCCACCCCCGCCAAAGCTGGGGTGGCCTCCTTTTCAGTTGATCAGTTAAAGTCCTTCAAGACGCGTTCAGCGTCCGCTTGGGCGTCCTTCAGAGCTGCGTCTGCTGGCTTTGCACCCGTCATCACGGCTTGGATAGCGTCATTTGCAATCTTCGTCACGCGTTGGTTTTCATGCACCGTCATTTCTGGAACGGCATATTTTAACTGATCGCGTGCGATAATCGCCGGAGGGAAATCGGCTGCGTAGGCCTTCATGGTTGGCGTTTCGTAAGCGGCTGGCTGGGTCGCGACGTAACCTGTCTTGGTAGACCAATCGGCGGCACGATCTGGCGTCGTCATATATTTAACGAACGCAAGTGCCGCTGCTTGCTTATCAGCCGACATGCCCTTGAAGAAGTAGAAATTCCCACCGCCTGTTGGCGCGCCAAACTGTGTCTTGCCGGGTAAGAAGCCGATACCGAACGGGAATTTAGCGTTGTTTTTCACGTTGGTGAGGTTGCCGGTGGTGTGCCAGATCATAGCAGTACGGCCTTCGATAAAATCGCGTGGCGTCGTACCCCAATTGATCAGACCAGCAGGTTGTGCGCCATCGACCTTCGAGAGATCGTACCAATATTGGAGAGCCTCGACGACTTTTGGATCAGAAAAATTGACCTTGGTACCTTCCGCGTTGTTGATACGAACGCCATTTCCGGTCGTCAAACCCGTGAAAAGCCAGAGTGAGTTACCGTCAGATGGAATTTCGATTCCCCATTGCGTGACAACACCAGCGGCGTCCTTTTTCGTAAGCTTTTTAGCAAAATCGCGCATTTCTGCCCAATCCTTCGGCCCCTTTTCTGGATCAAGACCAGCAGCCTTAAACATCTCCTTGTTCCAATAGAGCACGGGTGTCGAGCGCTGGAACGGAATGGCATAAGTCTTTCCCTTAAGCTTCGCATTTTCCATAAATGCAGGATAGAAACCATCTATCCAAGCCTTATCTGCTGGCGTCTTAATGACGTCCTCAACGGGAATAACCGCGTCTTCATCAACGAGAGAGGTGATATCCGCGGCGAGAAGGATAGCGAGTTCCGGCGCATCGCCCCCTTTAACAGCCGTCAGAGCCTTGCCGATGGTTTGAACGTAATCACCGGCGTAAACCGGCTTGATCTTGATACCAGGATTTTCTTTCTCAAAACCTGCAGCATATTCGTCAATGATTTTGGTGATTGGGCCGCCAACCGCGACCGGATAATAAAAACGCAGTTCAATATCGGCGGCCTGTACTGAGGCACTCAAGCCTAAGCCAAGCAGTACCGCTGATGTAGTAAAAAGACGGCGGGTAAGAGAAATCATAGTCAGCTTTCCTTCGTTTCGTGAGTTAATCATGGGGTAGAAATTCGACGCCCATTTGCAGCGTCAAAGGTAAACTCATGAGAAGCGTACCAGTGTGCAGAGACGGCTTGTCCGGACACAAAGGACGGCAGGCCCGGCAAACGGGCAGCAATATGGCTCTCACCCGCACGCAGGGTTACAACCGAATCCGCACCGAGATATTCAACGGTTTCAACAACCCCATCGAGCCGATGGTGTTGTTGATTGTGCGATGGGGCATCCTGCAACCCTTCAAGCCGAACATGTTCAGGGCGCACACCGCGTCGCTGTCCGGCGATGGGGGATGCTATAATGTTCATCGGCGGGGCACCAATAAAACGTGCCACGAAAACGGAAGCTGGATTGCGGTATAGATCGGAAGGCGTGCCCGTTTGCTCGATTCTTCCCTCTCGCATCAACACGATACGGTCAGCCATGGTCATAGCTTCCGTCTGATCATGGGTGACGTAAATCATCGTCATGCCAAGGCGCTGTTGAAGCGCCCTGATTTCAATACGCATCTCGTGCCGCAGTTGTGCGTCGAGATTAGAGAGCGGCTCGTCCATCAAACAAACCGGCTTTTCACTGACAATAGCCCGCGCAAGAGCAACACGCTGTCGTTGACCACCTGAAAGCTGTGAAGGCCTTCTTTCCAGATAGTCGGTCAGGCCAACAAGCGCTGCAACATCGTATAATTTTTTGGTGCGAGCACTTGCCGCCAAGTTTCGGACTCGAAGGCCGAAGATAATGTTTTCGGCAACCGTGAGATGCGGGAAGAGGGCGTAGGATTGAAACACCATCGCTATCCCACGCTCAGCAGGACCGCTTTTTGTTACATCCTTGCCCGCAATAAAAATTAATCCGCTATCGGCCTGCTCAAGGCCTGCAATGAGCCGCAGACAGGTTGACTTTCCGCACCCAGACGGACCGAGCAAGACCGTTAAGGATCCTGCCTCAACCTCCAAGCAAAGAGCATCGACCGCCGTTGCGGCGCCAAAAGTTTTAGTAAGTTGGTCTAATCGGATCGCGGTCAAGGGCGACAACTCTTTTCGAAAGCGAACAAAAGACGCTTGAAAGAGGGCTTAGAGCCGCTGGTTGACGGTTTTATGAATTTTCAGACACAGTCCCGTAAATGCGAGTACAGAACTCGATTTCGGATCGAAATACGCCAAACACCCCTATCCTCGGCGCATGCACGTCGCAACCATTGAAGCGTCGTCTCTTCAGGCGTGATCACCAACTCCAACCAACCGTCCCCCAATCCACCCTCACACGATGAAGCTCGCAGCCGTAACCGTTGCGCCCGTTTGAACCTTGATCACGGTATCGGAGGAAGCGAGGAAGCCGTTGGTCGTCGTTACGCTCGTGCTGTGGTTGTTGATCACGACATAGGTCCCCGCATCGCTGGCTGTGCCCGTTAGGGTCACCATGGCGGCGCAACTCTGACCGAAGGCTAGGGCTGATAGAGCCGAGGTCAGGTCCGTTGATAAGCCACTGCTCGTGCCGGCTTGGGATTTGGTTTTGAAGTTCGTGCTCGTAATGGTTTTACCGATCTTCAACACATCCGTTCCCATGTTCGTGGCACTGAAATCCGAGATGGTATCAAAGCCAGCCACGAGGCTATCCGCAGCCGTTGTGAACACGAAGGTGTCGTTACCGGCGGCACCCGTCAGCGCGTCGCTGCCTGCGCCGCCCGTTAGGGTGTCGTTCCCTCCGCCACCATTGAGCGTATCGTTGCCTGCGCCACCATTGAGCGTGTCGGTGCCCGCACCGCCCGTTAGCGTGTCATTGCCGCTGCCACCCGTCAGCGTATTTGCTCCTGCCGACCCAACCAAGGTTACACCTGTTGCATTACTATTGCTCACGTTCCAGCCGCTGGTTCCGGTCGCTGCGGCGAGATTCACGCCAAAACCCGCCGTCGTTATGGTGGCCGTCCCACTGTTGGAGGTGGATGACGTTGCCGTCCAACTTGCCGTCATTGTAACCGTGGCAGTCGCTCCTGATGCGATTTGGATGGTATCCGTTCCGTTCCCCAAATCGGCAACCGTGTCGGTTCCACTATCGACGACAAAAGTGTCGTTGCCCGTTCCACCCGTTAGAGCATCATTACCTGCGCCGCCCGTGAGTGTATCGTTGCCCGCACCACCCGTGAGCGTGTCATTACCACTGCCACCCGACAGTGCGTTTGCGCCTGCGGAGCCAACCAAGGTCACGCCTGTAGCATTGCCCGTATTGCTAGCGTTCCAACCGCTCGATCCTGTTGCTGCAGCCAGATTTACCCCGAAGCCCGCTGCGGTTATATTGGCGGTACCATTGTTCGACGTAGCGGCTGTTGCCGTCCAACCCGCCGCCATTGTTATCGTAGCGGTC
>Ga0007795_10000052_pt1 | contig 24152 bp, 22 predicted proteins | sample CryBogmetaGMA1M_FD_60369 | JGI IMG/M metagenome (GOLD analysis project Ga0007795, IMG submission 60369) | Freshwater microbial communities from Crystal Bog, Wisconsin, USA - MA1M | ecosystem: Environmental > Aquatic > Freshwater > Lake | place: Crystal Bog, Wisconsin, USA | collected 2009-07-06
TAATGGCGCAGGCGCTGCCAACGCTGGCTGAGCTGGTCGATCAAGGTCTGCCGTTCCTGGCGACGCAGCAGGGCTGGGGCCCCATGGCAGGCGATCCAGACCAGAGCGGTGAGTTCCAGGAGGCCCGGAAGCAACGGCAAGCCTTCCAGGGCGCCCAACACTGACGAGTAGAGGTGCAAGACAAACAGGCCTCCGAGCAGAAGGGCCAAGGCCTTCAGCGGCGATTGCAGTTGCTGCCAGAGGGTTTGGGGGGCACCACTGGCGGCCCAGTCCGCAAGCTTGGTTCTGAGCATCTGCCACTCCCCACCCGCTTCGATTGGATCGTCTTGGCTGGGATCGTCCAGGCTTGGATCGTCGTGGGCCATCGTCGCCCGGTCGGCTCGGAGAGTTGGGTCAAAGTTTATGGGGGTCCTAGGCCTCAAGTGCCACCAGGGTTGGCCTGGGATTTAAGGGTTGGAGGGGCAGGCTTAAGGGGAAGTTTCCTCTAGAGAGGCGGGTGATCAGTTCTTGGCCGATGGCTGCGGCCAACCTGGGACTGTGGGCGGGGGCACAGCCCATGGGACGGCCCTTGATTTGCAGTTCGCCGGCCAGAAGGTCGCTGTAGCGGGCCGTTCCCAGGCTGGGCTTCAGCCGCCTTGGGATGGCCAGATCCAGTACGGGGGCTTCCAGGTCGTCGTTGCCAGTTGCGGCCTGGCGAGCCACCGATTCGTTGATCAGGGGCACCGGTGCGGCGATGGCCACCAGCAGGCCACTGCCGTGACCCTCAAAAAAGCAGGGCCGCACCCACTGGCCTTGGAGGTCATGCAGATCCACGCTCAGGGCGGCCGCACATCCCGGGCTGAGGGCATGGCCAGAGGATTGGCGTTTGACCTTCGGGTTGTGGCCGCTGCCACTGCCCACCACCCAGCCCACGGCCCCGCCGACCAGCACGGGGGATCCGGGGCCGAGCAGGGAGAGGCCCGGCATGGTCAGCCCGATGCTGCCGGCACCGCCACAGGAAAAGAGCCCGGTGGTGAAGGGCCCCAGCAGGGGGCCGTAGGGGGTGGTGGTCAAGCCTTCGGCGCTGCTAACGGCCACCACCCCGTTTTCGCTAATGCCCCGGTGCAGCAGCAGGCGTCCGGCGGCGATGCGCTCCAGGCTGAGCTCGGTGTGGAGTTCCCGGCGGGGATGGAGGGCCGTCCCTTCGCCAAGGGCAGAGAGGGGAACGCTTGCTCCCGCCAGCAGGGCCCCGAGAACCTGGGCCCCACCGTGGCGGGCCGGCTCTGCGAGGCCGCCGCCCATGGGCAGGAGGAAATCCGTGCTGCCGTGGCCGCAGCCAGTGCTGACCCCGGCCAGTTGGGCGGATCGCAGGCGGATCGGTGGATCCGTCGGACCCAGGCTCACGTGCAGGCTGGCCTGGTCCGTGAAGCACGCATCGGCGGCCACCACCACATCGGTATGGGCGTAGGCCTCTTCCAGGCCGGCTTTTTCGACCAAATCGCGGAATTCCGCGGCAGCCCGCACCCTGAGCTGGCCCCGCTCCTGGCGATGGCGTAACTGGGCTTCAGTGCGGATCGGCAAGCTCATGGGGCTCCGACTTCGGACAAGTGCAGGTGGTGCCGATAAACTGATCGTTGCTTAAGGCGGTCATGCATGGCGGAAACCACCGGACCCGGTAGTTCCGACGAACGGATCATTCAGACCGACCTCCGCAACGAGATGTCGCGCTCCTACTTGGAGTATGCGATGAGCGTGATTGTGGGACGGGCCCTCCCCGATGCCCGCGATGGCCTCAAACCTGTGCATCGCCGCATCCTCTACGCGATGTATGAGCTGGGCCTCACCAGCGATCGGCCCTATCGGAAATGCGCCCGGGTGGTGGGTGAGGTGCTGGGTAAGTACCACCCCCACGGGGATACGGCCGTCTACGACGCCCTGGTGCGGATGGCCCAGGACTTTTCGATGCGCATGCCCCTCATCGACGGCCATGGCAACTTCGGCTCGGTGGACAACGACCCACCGGCCGCCATGCGGTACACCGAATCACGGCTTCAGTCGCTGACCACCGACGCCTTGTTGGAGGACATCGAGGCCGAAACGGTTGACTTCGCCGACAACTTTGACGGCTCCCAGCAGGAGCCCACGGTGATGCCGGCGCGCATTCCCCAACTCCTGTTGAACGGCTCGGCTGGCATTGCGGTGGGTATGGCCACCAACATCCCACCCCACAACCTGACCGAACTGATCGATGGCATGTTGGCCCTGATTGCCAACCCTGAAATCAGCGACCAAGAATTGCTGGCGATCATCCCTGGCCCCGATTTCCCCACCGGCGGGCAGATCCTGGGCCGCCGGGGCATTCGCGAGACCTACACCACCGGCCGTGGTTCGGTGACCATGCGTGGTGTGGCATCGATTGAAACGGTCGAGGCCAAAGGTCGCCCTGACCGTGATGCGGTGATCATCACCGAGCTTCCCTACCAAACCAACAAGGCCGCCCTGATCGAGCGGATCGCCGAATTGGTGAATGACAAGAAGCTCGAGGGGATTGCTGATATCCGGGATGAAAGCGACCGCGATGGCATGCGGATCGTGATCGAGCTGCGTCGCGACGCCTATCCCCAGGTGGTACTCAATAATCTTTTCAAACTCACCCCCCTGCAAAACAATTTCAGCGCCTACATGTTGGCGCTGGTGAACAGCGAGCCCGTGCTACTCACCCTCAGCAAGATGCTGAGGGTGTTCCTCGACTTCCGGGTCCAGACCATTGAGCGCCGCACCCGCTACCTCTTGCGCAAAGCAGAGGAACGGGACCACATACTGTTGGGCCTGTTGCTAGCCCTTGACCAGCTCGATCCGATCATTGCCTTGATCCGGGCGGCCTCCGATGCGGCCACAGCCCGCTTACAGCTCCAGGAGCGCCATGGGCTCAGCGAGATCCAGTCGGACGCGATCCTGCAGATGCAGTTGCGGCGGCTGACCGCCTTGGAGGCCGACAAGATTCGGCTCGAGCATGAGGATCTGGTCGCCAAAATCGCCGACTACAAGGACATCCTCGGCCGCCGGGAGAGGGTTCTTGGAATCATTGTGGATGAGCTCCAGGCCATCCGCGCCAAGTACCTATCCCCCCGCCGCACGGAAATTCTTGACCTCGAGGGAGGCCTCGAAGACATCGACCTGATCGCCAATGAGCGTTCGGTGGTGATGCTCACCGAAACCGGCTATCTCAAGCGGATGCCGGTCAATGAGTTTGAGGCCACCAGCCGGGGCACCCGGGGGAAGGCCGGCACCAAGAGCCAGGGCGAGGAGGCGGTGAGGCTGTTCATCAGCTGCAACGACCACGACTCCCTCTTGCTGTTTAGCGATCGCGGGGTGGTGTATTCGGTGCCGGCCTATCGGGTCCCGATGTGCAGCCGGGCCGCCAAGGGCACGCCGATTGTGCAGCTGTTGCCCATCCCCCGGGAAGAGCAGATCACCTCGCTATTGGCGGTGAGTGCCTTTGAGGAAGACGGCGTGCTGGTGATGCTCACCAGCGGCGGCTATGTCAAGCGCACCCGGCTTTCGGCCTTCTCGAACATTCGTTCCAATGGCTTGATTGCCATTTCCCTGGAGGAGGGCGATGCTCTCACCTGGGTGCGCCTGGCCTTGCCTGGCGACAGCGTGCTGATCGGTTCGCTCAAGGGCATGACGATCCACTTCCGTCTCAATGACAGTGAATTGCGTCCCCTGGGCCGCACGGCCCGGGGTGTTCGGGCCATGAATCTGCGCGGTGGCGATCAGCTGGTGAGCATGGATGTGTTGCCTGCCGAGTTGGCTGATCGGGTGGCCAATGCCGCACCCATCGCTGACGATGAGGGCGATGGTGAACTGGCCGGCGAACTGGCCGATGACGTGGGGGCGAGCGAGGGTCCCTGGGTGCTGGTGGCTTCGGCCAGTGGTTTGGGTAAGCGGGTGCCGGTGGATCAGTTCCGTCTGCAAAAGCGCGCCGGCATGGGCCTGCGGGCGATCAAGTTCCGCCGCGATGGTGATGTGTTGGTGGGGCTGAAGGTGCTTGGGGCTGGAGAGGAGCTCCTGCTGGTAAGCGAGCGGGGGGTGATCGTGCGGACCAAGGCCGATGCCATTCCCCAGCAATCGCGGGCTGCCACGGGGGTGCGCCTCCAGAAGCTTGATTCCGGTGACCGACTCTCGGAAGTGGTACTTGTGCCCCCCGCCGCTGAGGAGGAGGACGGACCGGAAACACCTGCTGCTGAGGCTTCCATTGCCGAGGCCAGCCCCGCCGATGGCAACCCAGCGGATGGCAACCCAGCGGATGGCAACTCAGCCGATGTGATCCCTGAGTGATCGCCGATGTCTTGGTGATTGGTGCGGGTCCAGCGGCCCTCTCCATCGCCAGCGAGTTGACCAGCCGGGGACTGGAGGTCCATGGCCTCAGTGCCCATGATCCGGCTGAACCCTGGCAGAACACCTACGGCATCTGGGGCCGGGAAGTGGACCGTCTAGGTCTTGGCGGGCTTTTGGGCCATCGCTGGAGCGATTCGCTCAGCTACTTCAACGACCAACCCCTGCACCACGGCCTCGACTACGGCTTGTTCGACAGGACCAAGCTGCAGAACCACTGGCTTTCGATCTGTGCCGCCGGCGAGATGGTCTGGCACCAGGGCCAGGCGATAGCCCTTGACCATGGCGAGCAGCTTTCCACCTTGGCCACGGCCTGCGGCCAGCAGCTTCAAGCCCGTTTGGTGGTGGATGCCTCGGGCCATCAGCCCGTGTTTGTGCAGCGCCCCGACCAGGGGCCGGTGGCCGGTCAGGCGGCCTATGGCGTGGTGGGTCGCTTTAGTGCGCCGCCTGTGCAGAACGGGCAATTCGTGTTGATGGACTACCGCAGCGACCACCTGGGGGAGGGGGAAGGCCAAGCCGGTGCCCCCACCTTCCTCTATGCGATGGATCTGGGTGATGGCCTGTTCTTTGTGGAAGAAACCTCCCTGGCCCTGGCTCCTCCCGTGCCCTTTGAGGTGCTCAAAGATCGGCTACACCTGCGCCTGGCCCATGGCGGCATCCAGGTGGAGCAGGTGGAGCACGAGGAGTTTTGCCTGTTCCCGATGAACCTGCCCTTGCCAGATCTCAGCCAGCAGGTGGTGGGATTTGGAGGTGCCGCCAGCATGGTGCACCCGGCTTCGGGCTACATGGTGGGCTCCTTGCTGCGCCGGGCCCCCGCCCTTGCCGATGCGATCGCCCAGGGATTGGGCGATCCGGCGCTGACGAGCCCGGCGGTGGCGGCGATGGCCTGGCAGGCCCTCTGGCCCTTGGAGCTGCGCCGCAAGCATGCCCTCTACTGCTTTGGTTTGGAGAAGTTGATGCGGTATCCAGCCGCCCAGCTGCGTCAGTTTTTCGGCACCTTCTTTGCCCTGCCCCAGGAGCAGTGGTATGGATTCCTCACCAATACCTTGAGCCTGCCGGACCTGGTGCTGGCGATGCTGCGCCTGTTCGCTACTGCGCCCTGGAGCGTGCGCTGGGGCTTGATGCAACAGCAGGGCCGCGAACTTGCCCTGCTGGGGAAGCTGCTCAATCCCTAGGTGAATGGGTTTCCCAGGTCCTAAGGGGTGCTCACCCAATCGGCCGCATTGAGCAGGGGAAAGAGTCCGTCCTCTTCGGCCACGGCCCCGAGCCATTCATCCGGTAATGGGGTGCCGTTGTCGATGGCGTCCATCAGCCGCCAGAAGCGATCCAGGTGGCGCTCGATCCGTTCCCGGGCCAGGTCGGTGGTGGTGCCGGCCCTCAGGATGAAACTCCAGTCTGAGCTCTGGGCCAAAAGCAATTCACGGCCGGCCTGGGTGAGGTGTTGGCGTTGCCCAGCACTGCCAACCCCCCGATTCACCCGGTGCACCATGGCGGTGGAGGCCCGTTGCCATTCCGCCACCACCCAGGCGTTGCTGTCGTTGAGCCAGTAGTCGTGGTATCCCCCCTGGCCCCAGCTGCTGGGTGAGGGCCTGCAGACCTGGACCGAAGCCCCAGAGGCCAGGCATTCCTTCAGGGTCACCAGGTGCACGCCATGGGAGGCGGCTTGGCGAAACAGGGCGGCAAGAAATTGGGGGCCTTCAAACCACCAATGGCCAAAGAGCTCGGCGTCAAACGGGGCGACCAGCAGGGGCGATTGGTCCATGGCCCTCGCCAATCCGCCCAGTTCCTCGGCCCGGCCCGCCAGATAGGCCGCCGCATGCTCTTCGGCTTTGCCGCTGGCGGCGGCGGGGTCGTAGGCCTGCTTCTCTTCCAAGGGACACCCCTGGGCCGTGACCCGGTGCAGCTTGAGGCCAAGGGGGCGCCGGCAGGGGATGCCGCGGCTCGCCAACTCCTCTTCCGGCAGATCCCAGCCGAGATCGCGGTGGAATTCCCGATAGGCCCCATCGCCGGGGTAGCCATCGCGGGCACTCCACACCGGCAGGGTGGAACTGCCGTCCCGGCCAAAGAAGGCCACTCCCCCTGGGGAGCAGATCGGTGCAAATACCCCATAGCGGGGCCGCGGCAGGGCATGGAGGAGGCCATGGCCATCAAGCACCGAGTAGCGCAGACCGTTGTCGACAAGGATCTGGTCGAGGCCCTCGTAGTAGGCGCATTCCGGTAGCCAAATCCCCAGGGGTCGTTCACCGAGTTGGCGTTCATGCTCGGCAATGGCCGTGCGCACTTGGGCGCGGACGGCCTCGGGCACCTGACGCAGGAGGGGCAGGTATCCGTGGGTTGCGGCGCAGGTGATCAGATCGAGCACCCCAAGGTTTTGCAGGCGCCGAAAGCGGGGGATTAATTGCCCCTGGCAGCGCTGCCATTGCCGCGCGATTCCCTGGAGTTGGCGCAGCAGATGGGCCGCAGCCGCTTGGTGGTTGGCTGGGGCTTGGGCCAAAAGCTCTTGCCGCTGCTGCAGCCAGGCCAAGAAGCGCCCATTGAGCTCCCCATCGCCCAGCAGGGAGAGGAGGGTTGGGGAAAGGCCCAGGGTGAGTCGGGGCCGCTGGTGGCGGTCAGCCGCCGCCGTTTCCAGCATCGCCAACAGGGGCAGATAGCACTCCTGCAGGGCTTGGAAGTACCAGTCTTCTTCGAGAGAACCGGGTTCGCTGCTGCGCACGTAGGGCAGGTGCGCGTGCAGCACGACCGCGAGGTTTCCCAAGGCCAGATCGCCTGCGGCCATGGTCATCCCGCGCTTTGCCCACTCTAGGGGAAGCTTCTAGGCTGGCGCTAATGCCCAAGTCCCAGGCCCGGAGTCCCCAGCCCCCATGGCAGCTGACCCTGGCTGTCGATGGCCACGGGATGTTTTATGCCCAGCAGAAGTTGGGCTGGTTCTTTGATCCCCGGCGGTTGCTCGCCTTTGCCCAGGCCCAGGACGGCCTGGAGTTGGGCAGTGCTTTTTGGTATGCGGGCCTCAAGGACGCCACCGACCAACGCCCGTTTCGCGATGCCCTCACCGGCTTGGGGTTCACGGTTCGAACCAAGCCTTTGCGCGAGCTAGGGGATGGGGATCAGCGCCAATTCGGCCGGGCCAATCTCGATGTGGAGATTGCCCTGGATTTGATGGCCGTGGCTGATCGCAGCGACGAGGTATGGCTCTTGAGCGGCAGTCGGGATCTGGAACGGTTGGTGGAGGTGTTGCGGGCCAGGGGGATACGGATCACCTTGATTGGCACCGAGGGCATGGCGGCCCGGGAGCTGCGCAATGCCGTCGATCGCTTTTGGGATCTTTCCGAGCTGAAGATCCATCTCGAGAAGGCCGAAGCGATCCAAGAGCCGGTGTTTTTAAGAAGTCGCTAGGGGCCTTCATGGATCACTTGGGCTTTCCAGGGCCCCACCCCCTAGAATGGGTCTAACTCATAGTCATTCCGCTTAGAGGCGCCTGTATGGCCCGCGATCCCGGCCGGGTATTGATCTTCGACACCACCCTGCGCGACGGCGAGCAATCGCCTGGCGCGAGCTTGAACCTCGAGGAGAAGTTGGCGATCGCCCAGCAGCTCGCCCGGCTGGGCGTGGACATTATCGAGGCCGGTTTTCCCTTCGCCAGTCCTGGGGATTTCAACGCTGTCCAGCGCATCGCTCAGGTGGTTGGCAGTGCCGATGGACCCGTCATCTGTGGCCTGGCCAGGGCAGCCCGGGGCGATATCAAGGCTTGTGCCGACGCGGTGGCCCCCGCGGTGAATCGCCGCATCCACACCTTTATTGCCACGAGCGACATCCACCTCGAGCACAAACTGCGCAAAACCCGCGAGGAGGTGTTGGCGATCACCTCCGAGATGGTGGCCTACGCCCGCTCCTTGGTCGACGATGTCGAGTTCTCCTGCGAAGACGCCGGCCGCAGTGATCCTGAATTCATGAACCAGGTGATTGAAGCGGCCATCGCAGCCGGTGCCACCACCATCAACATTCCCGACACCGTCGGCTACGCCACCCCGGCGGAGTTTGGGGCGCTGATTGCTGGCATCAACGCCAACGTGCCGAACATCGACCAGGCCGTGATTTCCGTGCATGGTCACAACGACCTGGGCTTGGCGGTGGCCAATTTCCTTGAGGCCGTCAAAAACGGAGCCCGCCAGCTCGAGTGCACCATCAATGGCATCGGTGAGCGGGCCGGGAACGCCTCCCTCGAGGAGTTGGTGATGGCCTTGCATGTGCGTCGGAGTTATTTCAACCCTTTCCTGGGCTTCCCGGCCGAAAGCACCCAGCCTCTGACTGGGGTGCGCACCGAGGAAATCACCAAAACCTCCCGGCTGGTGTCCAACCTCACCGGCATGGCGGTCCAGCCCAACAAGGCGATTGTGGGAGCCAACGCCTTTGCCCATGAATCGGGCATTCACCAGGACGGTGTGCTCAAGAACCGCCTCACCTACGAAATCATTGATGCCCGTACGGTTGGCCTTGCGGACAACCGCATCTCGCTGGGCAAGCTCTCGGGTCGCAGTGCCTTTCGCTCTCGCCTTGAGGATCTTGGTTACACCCTGGAGCGCGAAGACCTCGATGATGCCTTTGCCCGCTTCAAGGAGCTGGCCGACCGGAAACGGGAGATCAGCGACCGCGATCTCGAGGCAATCGTGAGCGAGCAGGTGCAGCAGCAGGCTGAACCGCGCTTTTCCCTGAAGAGCGTGCAGGTGAGTTGCGGCACCAACCTCCAGCCCACCGCCACGGTGACCCTCACCACCAAGGACGGCGCTGAAATGACCCAGGCCGCAATAGGAGCAGGACCTGTGGACGCCGTCTGTCAGGCCTTGAATCGTCTTGCCCAGGTGCCCAATGAGCTGGTGGAGTTTTCGGTGAAAAGTGTCACCGAAGGCATTGATGCCATGGGCGATGTCACCATTCGCCTGCGCCACCAGGGGGTGCTGTATTCCGGCCATGCCGCCGATCCCGATATCGTTGTGGCGGCGGCCCAGGCGTTTGTGAATGCTCTCAATCGGTTGATTGCGGGAACGGCAGTGCAGCCCCTCCATCCCCAGAAGACCCCCTTGCCAGCTGGGGGCGATCTGCTTCTGGCGGAGCGGCCTAGGGTTTGAAGAGCCGTTCCCGCGCCCTGGGTACCAACGCCCTGCAGCTGGGTCTTCTGTTGTTGTTGGCCCTGGCGATGTTGGTGCCGTTGCTGTGGCTGGTGAGCACGTCGCTCAAGGGGCCTGCTGAAAACATCTTCACCAGCCCGCCGGCCCTGCTGCCCTCCCACCCCAGCTTGGAGGCCTATGGCCGGTTGTTTCGGGAGAACCCGATGCTCACCTACCTGCTTAACAGCACCATCGTGAGTGGATTGGCGGTGATAGCCAATCTTGTTTTTTGCTCACTGGCGGCCTATCCCTTGGCCAGGATGCGTTTCGCCGGAAGGGGGTTGGTGCTGGCCCTGGTGGTGGCCACCATTTTGATTCCGTTTCAGGTGGTGATGATTCCCCTGTACCTGTTAATGGTGCAGGTCGGCCTAAGAAATACCCTTTGGGCCCTCATCATTCCCCAGGCGGCCACCGCCTTTGGCATCTTCTTGCTGCGCCAGAGTTTCCTTGGGGTGCCTGTGGAGCTTGAGGAAGCCGCCCGCAGTGATGGCTGCAGTCCGATCGGGGAGTGGTGGAACGTGATGCTTCCCGCTGCCCGGGCGGATCTGATCACCCTGGCGATGTTTGTGTTCATTGGGACCTGGAGTGATTTCCTCTGGCCTCTGGTGATCTTGGATGACCCCAAGCTGTACACGCTGCCCTTGGGTTTACAGCAGTTGGCGAGCAGTTTTTCCCTCGATTGGAGGCTGGTTGCCGCAGGCTCGGTGGTTTCGATCTTGCCGGTGCTGGTGATCTTTATCGGCCTGCAGCGCTACATCTTGCCGAGTGCCAGCGGCGACGCGGTGAAGGGCTAGTGCTTGACGGGTTAAGGCTTTACAGGTGGCAATAGGGGCGGCAAGTCGTCGTCTGGGGACGGTTTGGTGCCTGTTGAGCGAAATTCACGCAGCTGATCGCTTAGCCGTTTGTTATCGCTGCTGAGGGCCTGCAGATGGGCGTTGGAGCGCTCCACCACTTGCAGGCGTTCCACGGTGGTCCGCAGTTGCTGTTCCAAGCCGCTGGTGCGCTCGAGGGCCCGGCTGTTTTCTAGGCCTTGCACCCGATCCTGAAGGCCGCGGATGTGGCTGCTCTGCTGGCGCATTTTGCCAACCATCACCACAAACAGCACCGCCAGCAAGGCGGTAAGACCAGCTTGGAGCCAAGGGGCCCAATCGGGCATCTCTGGCAGGGTTTGGGAGCGTTCTTGGGCTGATGCCATAACAAGCAGGATGACCGAGCTTGCGCTGGGCCGCAGCAGAACCCTTTGATCCTGGCTGCGGTGTGACCATTTGGCTATGGGCCGTTGCGCACTGCATGCTGAGAGGCGTGTGATTTCTTCATCGATGGAGCCGTTTTGCTCCCAGTAGCGATCCTTCCGGGAGTGCCGTCTGGGGTTCTGGTGCTGGGCTATGTCGCCGCCAGCCTCACCACCTTGAGTTTCTTTCCCCAGCCGTTAAAAACCTTGCGGAGCATGGATGCCCCATGGATTTCGCTGCGGATTTATGGCCGGTTCTCCAATCGCATTGCCCTCTTGGGCAACAACGGCCTGCTGAGCTATGACGGCCCCTTGATCGTCGCGAATGGCGTGACTCTGCTGCCCGCAGGGATTGTCCTGGAGAGCACAATTCAAGCTGTTCTGCGGCAGAGGAGCCAGGTTTGATGGCGAACGAAGCTGTGCTGGTGGCTATGGGCGCGGTGCCTGGGGCCTGGTTGCGCTTTCGGGTGGTTAACCATTTAGAGCCGATGATTCCCCGCAAGCACTGGGGCACCTTTGGCGTCAACCTGGTTGCTTGTTTCTGTTTGGGGTTGCTGGTGGGCCTGGAGCAGAGCTGTGGGCCTGCGCCCTCCCAGGCCCTGTTGCTTCTTGGCACAGGCTTCTTAGGCAGTTTCAGTACCTTTTCCACCTTCATGGCTGAGTTGTTTGTGGTGTTGCGCGAGCGCCGTTGGGGTGAGTCGGTGCTGCTGGGGGGAGGGTCGGTGCTAGGCGGCTTGATCGCCATGGCCATGGGCTTGGCGACTGGGGGGCAGCCATGAACCGTTCCGCCTTGACGGGGTCAGCCATGGCGATGGAGGTGAGGGAAATTGCCCTTGTGGGGGCTGGAGCGATCCCAGGTGCTCTCCTGCGTTGGCAGCTGGAGTCGGTGGGAGATCACTGGGTGGGTGGCTTACAGGTTGCTGCAGAGTCGGACTTAATCGCCAATTTGCTGGGCTGTTTTTGTATGGGCCTGGTAATCGCGATTCGGCCCCCACGCCCGCGGCTGACCTTGTTGGCCGCGATTGGTTTTTGTGGCTCCCTCACCACCTTTAGCTCCTGGATGCTGGAGTTGGCCCATGCCTTTAGCCATGGCCAGGGCCACGATGCAATAGGCGTTCTGTTGGTCAGCTTGGTGGGCGGTTTGCTGGCCTTGGTAGGGGGCTTTTGTCTGGTGCGCTTGGGGGAGCGAGCCTTTGGATCGAGGCGGGTGGGCTCTAGCAATGGGGCAACTAGGCGCTAAATGCTTTGCGAGCGGGGATTGGATAGGGAATGCGGCGATGGCGCATGCGTTTCCAGACCCGTACAAAGGCCCGGATTAGGAGCTCTAGTTCGGCCCTGCCGATGCCGCTACTTACCAATTGACCGTCGTTTTGACGGGCCTCCACGATGCGCTGCACCATGGCTTTGGCCTCGGCTTCGCTGGTGCCCGGGGGAAGGGAGCGCAGGGCCGCTTCACAGCCATCGGCCAGCATCAAGATCCCGGTTTCGCGGCTCCGGGGGGTGGGTCCGCGGTAGCGGAAGCTGGCTTCGCTGGTGCTCGCATCCCGCTCCCTGGCCTGGTGCAGGAAATAGCCCATCTTCAAGGTGCCCTGATGTTCGGGGATGAAGTCGGCGAGGGGTTTGGGTAGGCGATAGCGCCGGGCCAATTTCAGGCCTTCATCCACATGGGCTTGCAGGATTGCCGCACTGCCGAAGGGATCATCGAGCTTGTCGTGGGGGTTGATGCCTTCCCCTTGGTTTTCGATGAACCATTGGGGCGCATGCAATTTGCCGACATCGTGGTAGAGGGAGCCGGTGCGCACCAGGTCCACATCGGCGCCGATGGCCCGGGCCCCTTCTTCAGCCAGCCCCGCAATCATCAAGGTGTGCTCGAAGGTTCCAGGGGCCTCGCACGACAGGCGGCGCAGCAGCGGACGTTCCAGGTCGGCCAGTTCCAGCAGCCTGGCCCGGGTCAGGAGACCGAAAAAGGTTTCGATCAGGGGCGCCACCAACAGCCCACCCATCAACAGGCCTCCCAGCAATAGGGCTTCGCTGAGCAGATCCACCTGGGCGATGGGGCTACGGCTTTGCAGCAGGAGCCATTGCAGGGCCAGGGCGCCACAGGGGAGTAACACCGCCAGTTGCAGCAGTTCAGCTCGGCTGCGCTGGCGACCGGCGGTGATGGCGGCAAGGGAGCCCATCAGGGTTGCCACCAGCAAACGCGTGCCCACCAGGGCGCCCATCGGTAGGGGCCAAAGCAGGCTGGCCCCAGCGAGCCAGGTGAGGCCGCAGCTGGTGCCGAGGCTTTGGGAGAGCAGGAGCGTGGGCGGGATCAACAGCACCAGGGGACTGGCCAGGGGGCCTAACCAGAGGCTGAAACCGCCGACCACCCCAAGCCCCCCTAGGGCTAGGAGGCTTTGGCGTGGCTCGAGGGAGGGTCGCCAGCGCCTCAGCCCTGCAACCATCACGCCGCAGACGGCGAAGGATTCCACAAAATGCCCCAGCCAGGTCAGGGGCCGGGGCCGGCGGTTTACCAAGCCGAAGTAATCCAGGACATCGAAGGCCTGGGGTGTGATCGCTTCGCCCTGGCGGGTGATCAGATCGCCGGCTTGCACCGCAATGGTGGGGATGCCCTGTTGGGTGATCAGGGCTTCAATGCGGCGCTGGCTCAGGCCGGGATCACTGCGGAGATTGGAATGCCCCTCCAGCGCACTCGCCAGGAGCCTTGCCCCGAGATCACGCCCAGCGGCTGGCAGGGCCTCCAGTTGCAGGGTTGCGGCTGTCAGTAGCTGGTTGCCCGCCACGCTGGCCGATAGGCCCTGGCTCAGCATCCGCAATTCGGCTTGCAACACGTCGCGCCGCCATTGGCTCAGTTGGGTGGGCGAAAGGGTTGCAAGCCACTGCCGTTCCTGCGGGGTGAGGGCAATGGTTTGCACCTTGGATTGGCGCTCATCGGCCTGGTGTTCCACCGCGAGCAACTTGGCCTCCAGGGCCCCCATCAAGCTGTTACTGGCCTGGGGATCCACCACTTGCACCGTGGTGCGGTGCAGCATTTGGTCGCGGCGATCGTCCAACGCCGTGCTGTCGATCACCCGCGCCGCCTTTGGGGCTCGGGCGGTGAAGGGCGCTGGCATGCCGGCCTGGAGACTGGGCTCCACCAGCCAGGGCCAGCTGGAGAGCATGGCCACTACCGCGCAGAGCAGCAACACGGCGGTGATGTCGCGGCTACGCCACAGGGAAGGCTGTTGTTTTGGCCGTTCGCTTCGCAGCAGCTGGCGCCAAAGGCTTCGGAGTTGCCGCAAAACCATCGCTAGGCCAAAACCTTGGCCAAAACCTTTGCCAAACGCTAGCTGGGATGCAGGATGCCTTTGAAAGTGCGGGGTTTTCCATGGCTATGCGCTTGGACGGCCGTCAGCTGGCGGCCGAGATCGAACAGCGTTTGCAGGGCGCGGTGGCTGAACGCCTGGCTCGGGCCGGCCGCCCCCCGGGTCTGGCGGTGCTACGGGTGGGGGATGACCCCGCCAGCGGGGTGTACGTGGCCAATAAGGAAAAGGCCTGCACCCGCATTGGCATCACCAACCTGGGGGCCCATCTGCCGGCCGACACGGCCGCTGCGGAGGTGTTGAGGGCTATCCAGCTGCTCAATGCCGATCCCCAGGTGGATGGGATCTTGCTGCAATTGCCCCTGCCGGCTGGCCTGGATGAGGGACCCCTGCTGGCGGCCATTGATCCGGCAAAGGATGCCGATGGCCTGCATACCCTCAACCTCGGACACCTTTTAAAGGGTGAGCCAGGCCCCCGCAGCTGCACCCCGGCGGGGGTGATGGCCCTGTTGGCAGCAGCCGGGGTGGAGCTCGCTGGGAAGCGGGCTGTGGTGGTGGGGCGCAGCATCTTGGTGGGCCAGCCCATGGCCCTGATGCTGCAGGCGGCCCATGCCACCGTCACCGTGGCCCACTCCCGTACCCAGCAGCTCGAAGAGCTCACCCGCCAGGCCGATGTGCTGGTGGTAGCCGCCGGCAAACCCCGCATCATCGGCGCTGACCATGTGAAACCTGGGGCCGTGGTGGTGGATGTGGGCATTCACCGGCTAGAGCCCGACGCCAAGGCTGATGTCCAAGCCAGCCCCGACGCCAAGGCCCGGCTGTGCGGTGATGTGCGCTTTGAAGAGGTGGAGCCCATCGCCAGTGCCATTAGCCCGGTGCCAGGGGGTGTGGGCCCGATGACCGTCACGATGCTGCTGGTGAACACCTTCAGCAGCTGGTGCGGTCACTGCCAGCTTGATAACCCTTTGGCCGACTTGTTGCCGTGAGGGGGGCTGGTACCTGAGAGAATCCGCTCCAGCAATGCAATCCCGATGGCGGTGGCGGTGAGCCCGACGAGCGACAACGCCTCCAGTGCGGGGGGCGACAACGCCTCTCAATCGGGCTTTGATTTTGGTGGCTACTTGGATGTAGCCCGCCGGCAGGTTGAGCTGGCGTTGGATGGCTCCCTGGGCCCCGAGCGGCCGGAATCCTTGCGGGAATCCATGCGTTACTCCCTGTTGGCCGGTGGCAAACGACTGCGGCCCATTCTTTGTCTGGCGGCCTGTGAGCTGGCCGGTGGCGATCGCTCCCTGGCCATGCCCACGGCGGTTGCCCTGGAAATGGTTCACACCATGTCCTTGATCCATGACGACCTGCCCGCCATGGACAACGACGACCTACGCCGTGGTCGGCCGACGAACCACAAGGTCTATGGCGAAGCCAATGCGATCTTGGCGGGAGATGCCCTGCTGACCAGGGCCTTTGAAATGGTGGCTTTGCGCAGCGCCGGGGTGCCCGTTGAGCGGTTGCTGCAAGTGGTTGGTGAGCTCTCACTTGCTTCCGGTGCGCCTGGATTGGTGGGTGGGCAGGTGGTGGATCTTGAGTGCGAGGCCAAGCAGGTGGATCTCGAGACCCTCGAGTACATCCACCTCCACAAGACCGGAGCCCTGTTGCGGGCCTGTGTGGTGTGTGGCGCTCTGATCGCCGGGGCTTCTGAAGAGCTGTTGGCTGCCCTGCGCACCTATGCCCGCGGCATTGGCCTGGCCTTCCAAATCATCGACGACATTTTGGATGTCACCGCCAGCAGCGAGGTGCTTGGTAAGACGGCGGGCAAAGATCTCACGGCCGATAAGACCACCTACCCCAAGTTGCTGGGCCTAGAAGAATCCCGCCTCCGGGCCGATGCCCTCGTGGCAGAAGCCAAGGCTGCCCTCGCACCCTGGAGCGAGCAAGCCAGCCCCCTGTTGGCCTTGGCCGAGTACATCACGAGCCGTGATCGATGAACGCTCTTGAGGCCTTTTTGAGCAACGGCGTCCTCGCCTGGGGATTGGCCGCCTGCGGGATCGCCCAACTCTCCAAATTGGTGATTGAACTGGTGGTGCATCGCCGCTGGAACCCCAAGGTTCTGGTGGAAACCGGAGGCATGCCCTCCAGCCATTCGGCCTTGCTGACGGGCACGGCAGCTGGGCTGGGCTGGCAATTGGGTTTTGATGATCCCCTCTTTGCCCTGGCCGCGATCATGTGTTTTGTGGTGCTATACGACGCCAGTGGGGTGCGGCGAGCGGCCGGCCTAACGGCGGCCCGGGTGAATTCCCTGAGTGGTAATCCCTCTGCGCCTAATCCCTCTGCGCCTAATCCCTTGGCCCAGGACGAGTCCGAGAAGCCCCTGAAAGAAAACCTTGGCCACACCAGGCTTGAGGTGCTTGTGGGCAGCGTGATCGGCCCCTTGATTGCCTTGCCTGGTTTGGTGTTGTTGGGATCTCCGCTGCAGCTGGCTCAGAGGTTGTTACCTGGCATGGGCGCCTTGGCGTGAGCCTCCCCTCCAGCTCCGCCGATCTCCAGCTCACCACCGATCAACAAGGAGCTGTGGCAGCCTTTTCCGCTTGGCTCACCAGCCCAGCGGATGGCAGCCCTTTTGTGCTGAGTGGCTATGCCGGCACTGGCAAAACCTTCCTTTCGATGCGGTTTTTAGCCCAGGCCGAGGCGGCGGGCCTGTGTTGGACTGTGGTGGCACCCACCCACAAGGCCGTGGGGGTGTTGCGGAGCCATCTGGCGATGGCCCGGCTGCAGGCCACCTGGTTCCCCTCTACCATCCACCGGCTGCTGCGGCTCAAGCTCAAACGCCAGGGCGACCTCGAGCGCTGTGAGGAAACCGAGCAAACCGCCATGGCCCTGGAGCACCTGGGCTTGGTGTTGATCGATGAAGCCTCGATGGTTGACAGCACCTTGCTGGACATCGCCCTGCGCTGTGCCCATCCCTTTCGCACCCGACTGGTGTTCGTGGGCGATCCGGCCCAGTTGCCCCCGGTGGGGGAGCCCCAGAGTCCGGTGTTTGCCATGGACCGCGCCAACCAGGCCCAGCTCACCCAGGTGGTGCGCCACCAGGGGCCCGTGCTGCGCCTGGCCACCGGCCTGAGGGAGGGGGCGCTGCCGTGCCGCAGGCCGCCCCAGTTGCCCCCAGTTCGCACGGCCGAGGGCATGGTGGCCCTGCTGGACCGCACCGATTGGCTGGCGGCTGCCCAGGCGGCCCTGCGCCGCAGCGCTGAAACCGATAACCCCGACTTGGCCCGAATCCTTTGTTACACCAACCGCTCCCTGGAGCAGCTGGTGCCGATTGCCCGTCGGGCCTTGCACGGAGAGATGGCCGACCAGTTGCCCGTGCTCCCGGGAGAGGTGCTGATCACCCGCTCTGCGGTGATGGGGCCTGCCTGCCGGGAAGGCGACGATGCCGGCGAAGAACCCGACATGGTGCTGGGCTCCAACCGGGAGGTGGTGGTGCGCGATGTCACCCCGGAGCGCTGCGACCTTGCCGATTTGGGTTTGGCCGCCCTCCCGGGCATTGGAGTACCGGTGATTGAGACCCTCATAGCCACCGTTGAGGCGGGCGAAACCCAGCTGAACCTGCGCCTGTTGCCCCCCCTGGGCTCTGAGTCCCGAAAAGCATTTGATGGCGTGCTGGCGCGGCTGCGGCAACAGGCCAGGGAAGCCGGCAAAAAAGACGGCAAGGCCCTTTGGCGGCGTTTTTTCCTGGTGCGTGATGCCTTTGCCTCCCTTGGACCGGCTGCGGTTCTCACCGTGCACCGCAGCCAGGGAAGCACCTTTGGGGAGGTGTTTATCGATGGCGACGTCTTTTGGCCCAGTGACGACATCTTGCGGCGTCAGCTGGTCTACGTGGCGGTCAGCCGCGCCAGCCAGGCGGTGTCGCTGGTGGCAGAGGGACGGGCCCCTGCCGATGGCCAACTCTGGCGCCAATGGCTCGAAGCCCCCAGCTAGCGAGCTAGGCCTGCAGACCTTCAATCCCCTGCCAGCCGAGGTAGAGCGCCAAGCCGATGCTCACCAGGCCCACGAGCAGATCCCCCTTGTCAAATAGCCAGCTTTTCCCTTTTTCCAGTTGCGGCAGAACCCGGTCTTTACCGACCAGCAGAAGCCCCAGGAGGGGGATGAGGAGCAGGGCGCCGCTCACCAGGCTGAACAACCCCGTAGCAAGGAGCTCTTGGCTGTGGGGCAAATCGGCGGACAGCAGGCTGCCAGCTGTATTGGCAAACAGGAAGAGATCATCCGGGCTGGCCACCTCCAGCAACCCACTGAAGCCAAGCAAAAGAGGCAGGGGCATGGCGCAAAAGCTCTCCAGCTTTTTGGTCCAGCCGGGGGGGCCGCTTTCCTCCTTGGTGCCCCACAATTCCTTGAGGCCCAGCCCCAACAAGGCTCCGGCGGCAATCAGGTCAAGCCCCGTGCGATGGCTGGTGCCCTTGTCCATGGAGAGAAGAAGGCCGTGGCCCAGGGTGAGCAGCAGGATCACGGCCAGGGCTGCGGTGGTCAGCCAGCCCACCACAAACCAGCCGCCCCGTTGCAGCGGTTTGGGGCCCAGCAGCAACAGCAACAGCAGGCCGATATGGATTGGAGAAAAGCCAATGGCCAGGCCAAAGGCCGAGAGCTCGGCTAGCAGGGAGCCCAGGCCCATCGCTGTTGTTTGCGGGTCGCCCATCGGCTACAAGCTGTCGTTAGGCACATTCCAGCGCAGGACGGTGCGCTGCTCCCGTTCATGTCCCAGCACGCTGATTGTGCCTGTAGCCAGGCTGAGCAGGGCACCGCCTTGGACGCCCAGGCCCAGCCAGGTGCCAGCCAGGCTGCGCAGGATATGGCCGTGGGCGAAAAGGGCCACTTGTTTGTCCATGCCCAGGGCTAGGGCTTCGGCTTGGGCAATCACCCGCTCACAGCGTTGCTGCACGTCAGGGACGCTTTCCCCGCCAGGACAGCCATCGCGCCACAGGCTCCAGTGGGGGTTTTGTTCCCGGATCTCGGCGGTGGTGATGCCCTCATAGCGACCGTAATCCCATTCCTGCAGGTCGGGGCAGGGTTGCGCTTGACTGGCCAGGCCTGCTAAGGCGCAGGTGCGTTGGGCCCGTTGCAGGGGGCTCACCAGGACCCCCGCAAAGCGATGGCCGGCCAGCACGGGGGCCAGGGAGAGGGCTTCGGCTTCCCCCTCCTCGATTAGAGGCACATCGGTTCTGCCGGTGTGACGTCCGTTACGGGCCCATTCCGTGGCGCCGTGGCGCAGCAGCCAGAGCTCAACCACCTGGGGCCATCGCGATGGAGAGATGAGAGGTGCACCTCGACTGAATCTCGAACCTCGGATTCATTCCGTACCGCGGCTTAATGGCGAACCTCAAACCAGTCGGATCCGGTGGGACCAATCTGGCTGGCGGAGACACGGGTCACATTGGCGGCGGTCGGTCCCATTTCACACCAGAGACGCAGTTCGGTGAGTTCTTGGATTGGTCCCTCTGCTTCAACTTCCACGGAGCCGTCGGGGCGATTGCGCACCCAGCCACTGAGGCCCAGGTCCTTGGCTCGGCTACAGCAGCTCATTCGGTAGCCCACCCCCTGCACCTTGCCGCTCACAAGCATGCGCCAGCGTTCATTGATGGCGGTGGGCTTGCTGTCATGGGGCTGGAGAAAGCGGCGTTCCGTGGCAGCGGCACGGCGCGAACGCAGGCGTCGGCCAGCCTCGATGGAATCACCGGGCATCCAGCCCAGTGGAGATGCAGCCAGCTGGCGTGCACGTTCTGCGCTGTCCATCCTTCACTCCGTTGAGGACATCCCCACCCTTCAAGCTGCCACAGCGGTTCCCAATCGGCTACTGATTCGAGTTGCCATCGATGGAATTCATGACCTACAAAGCTTTCGCCCCGGCGCACCACCAGCCCATGGCAGCTGGCTAGCGCCTCGCGGTAGCCCAGGCTCAGCTCCCCGCGCTTGGCATGGAAGGGCAGCACGCCAGCCATGGGGTGGCGGCGGCCTTCGCCATCGCTGAGGCTTTGACCCAGCAGCAGCAACCCTCCGCACTCCGCCACCAGGGGCATACCTGAGCCGGCTGCCCGGGCGAGGTCCTGGAGGCTGCGCTGGCTGTTGGCCAGTTGGCCAGCATGCAATTCGGGATAGCCCCCGGGCAGGAGCACCCCGCGGCACCCCTCCGGGAGCGCTTCATCGGCCAGGGGACTCCAGGGGATGGGCTCGAGTCCCACTGCCTGCAGCAGCTCGGTGGCTTCTGGGTAGCGGAAATGGAATGCGGCATCGCTGGCGATGGCGATCGGCAGACGCGCTTGCTTGCGGCCCGGGCCCTTGCTGTGCTGATTAAGGCACCAGGAAATCGGATCGCCTCCCGAGGGCTGGGGTGGGGCCAGGAGGGGCCAGAGCAGGTCAAGATTCAGGTGCTCTTCGGCCAGTTGGGCCCATTGGCCTTGCCGTTCCTCCAGGTCGGCTAATTCTCCAGGCGGCAGCAAGCCCAGGTGGCGCGAGGGCAGCTCCAGGGCGGGATGCTGGGGCAACATGCCCAGCAGGGGCACGTGGATGCTGGCCAGGGCTTCGGTGAGCAGGGCCTGGTGACGGCTACTGCCCACCCGATTCAGCACCACCCCGGCCAGTGGCACCTGGGGTGGGCCGTGGTCGCGGAAACCGCGCACCAAGGCCGCCAGCGAACCGGCCTGCCGGGAGGCTTCCACCACCAGCACCACGGGCAGGTCAAGCAGGGCCGCGACCTCCGCCGAGCTGCCGTGGCTCGTTGGACCGCGGCCATCGAACAGGCCCATCACCCCCTCGACCAGGGTGAGTTGGGCTTGGCTGCCGTGCCACGCAAAGCTGCGCCGAACCCACTCTTCGCCGCAGAGCAGGGTGTCGAGGTTGCGGCATGGCCGCCCACTGACCCGGCTGAGCAGTTGGGGATCGAGGTAGTCGGGTCCCACCTTGAAGGCCTGCAGGCCCTGGCCGCGGTGGCTTGCCAGGGCTGTGAGGCACAGGCTGAGCAGGGTTTTGCCGCTGCCGCTGCTGGGCGCTGCGATAAGGCAGGGCATGAAGAACTGGAGCGCCGGGCGACTTAACTGGGCAGCAGCTTGGCAGCGATGGGGGCGGCCGCGGCGAGCAGGGGGTTGGTGGAATCGTGGCCGCCGGAGAGTAAGCGGGCCATTTCCATCTCCTCGCTTTCATTCGGCAAGGGCACCACATCCTCTGCCAACTCCATGCTCGCCATTCCGCCCGATTCCAAACGCATGCAGCCGCCCGATTCGGAGCAAAGAATCACGCACAGGGGGGCGCCTGGGGTGCGCTGGCAGATCAGCCGCAGACCGACGATGGCGCCGGGGTGGGTTTTGGGTACGCCCATGGGTACGGGCATCAGCCGCAGGCGCACGGTTTGACCATCGGTGCGCTCAAATTCAGCGCCAATGCCGGCCCCCTCCTTCGGCCCAAGGCCCACCCCTTGGCCTGGGCCTTGGCTGTCCACCCAATAGCTGTCAACCAGGTGCCAACCCAGGCGATCGGCGATCCAGGCGGCAAGCAGCAACCCCTTAACGGGATGGTCTCCCTCCACGTCGATGTCGAGTTGAACAACCTGATCGAGGGCGTCCCGGCGGGAGGGTGGGTCAAACACCATCGCCAGGGATTCGCGCCAACTGCGCAGGCGCATCCAATTGAGGTCGTTGATGGCCTGGCCGGCATCGATCCGATCCACCAGGAGATCCAAGCAACGCCTGGGGGTGCCCAGGGAGGAATCCACCACTAGGCGCCGCGGAGCTGCGGCAAGGGCAGCCAAAAGCTCTGGCGCCTCATCCAGGCTGCTGTTCCACCACACCCAGCAGGGCAGTTCGGTGCCAATCAGCGGCTGAATCAGCCCGAGGCTTTGCTCGAGGGATCCGGTGCCGCCCCGCAGGACCACCACATCGCCACAGGCCGCACTGCCACCCCGTTCCTCGGGCAAGGGGCAATAGGCGGCCACCAGGGTTTCCAGGGGGGCTGAGCGATCGAGGGTGGGCGCCAGGGTGATCATCCGGCGCGGCATGTGGGTACTGATGGCGGCCTCCACAAATTGGCCTCGCAGGTCCTCGGCCCGGTGTCCGCCCTCCAGCCGGCCGATGGCCCAGGCCAATTGGGGATCCATGGGGGCGGTGCCCAAGGGAAGTCCGCAGTCCTGGGCGGCTTCGCGGGCGGCGGTGAGCACCTCGTCGCGCAGGAGGCCGGTGATGGGCCCATCCACGCGCCCACAGCGCACCAACTGCTGCTCAAGCCAGGCCCCATCCCACACGACGAGGGTGAAGGTGGCGGCACCGCTGGACTCGTCTAACCCCTGTTGCCAGAGCTGGTCGAGATAGCCCTGCACCTCCCCGGGGGGCAGGGCGTGGGGGGCCTGGAGGGTGAGTTGGGCAGACATGGCAAGAAGACGAAAGCAGGGTCAGCGGGCAAGTCGAGGGTCTAGGGACGGCGCCAGGTCAGGCCGTCATCGGCCACCAGGCTGTCCGCTGCTGCCGGGCCCCAGGTGCCGGCCTCATAGGGATACACGGGCAACTGGGAGGGGGACTCTTCAAGCATCTCCAGCAGGGGTGTGTAGAGGCGCCAAGCTGCTTCGACTTCGTCGCTGCGGGTGTAGAGGGTGGGATCGCCGAGCATGGCGTCGGCGAGCAGCCTCACGTAGCCCTCGTCGGAGGGCTCGCCAAAGCTGTCGTCGTAGGAGAAGGCCATGTCCACAGGGCGGCTGCGCATTCCCGAACCCGGTGCCTTCACTTCAAATTTGAACTCCGCACCCTCATCGGGTTGGATGCGCAGGATCAATTGGTTGGGGGTTGGTGCCCCCCCGGCGGCATCGAAGAGGTGCACGGGCGCTTCGCGGAAGGTCAGCACCACCTCGCTGAGCCGTTTGGGCAGTCGCTTGCCCGTGCGCAGGTAAAAGGGCACCCCCTGCCACCTCCAGTTGTTAATGAATAGCTTCATGGCCACGTAGGTCTCGGTGGTGCTATTGGGATTCACCCCGGGCTCCTGGCGGTAGCCACTGGTCGGATGACCGCTGGAGCCCCCTGGTCCGTATTGGCCCCTCACGCAGCACTTCCAAGGCTCGTCTTCATTAGCCAGGTGGGCGGCCTGGAGCACCTTGGCCTTTTCGTTGCGCATGGACTCGGGGTCAAAACGCCCCGGCGCTTCCATGGTGGTGAGGGCCAGCATTTGGGTGAGGTGGTTCTGCACCATGTCGCGCAGGGCTCCAGAGCTTTCGTAGTAGCCGGCCCGCTCTTCCACACCGACTGTTTCAGCGGCCGTGATCTGCACGCTGGAGATGTAGTTGCGGTTCCAGATCGGTTCGAAAATGGTGTTGGCGAAGCGCAGCACCAGGATGTTTTGGACCGTTTCCTTGCCCAGGTAGTGGTCGATCCGGAAGATTTGGTTTTCCTTTGCCGAGCCCTTGACTACCTGGTTCAGCGCCTGGGCGCTGCCGTAATCGCGGCCAAATGGCTTCTCGATCACCACCCGACTTCGGGCGGGATCTTTCAGCAAACCTGCTGCGGCGAGGGAACGACAGCCACTGCCGTAGAAATTTGGGGCTACAGAGAGGTAGAAGGTGCGGTTGCCCCGGGTGGCCCGTTGGCGATCAATCACCTCGAGGCGGCTGCCAAGGCGTACCACCGATTGGGGATCTTCCAGATCCACGGGTTCATAGAAGAGCCCGGCTGAGAAGGTCTCCCAGGCACTTTGGTGGTCTGCGATTTCCGTTTTGAGCGCCTCGGCCATGCGGGCGCGAAAGTCGTCATCGCTCCAGGGTCTGCGGGCGCAGCCAAGCACCGCAAATTCGCTCGGCAGCCGGCGCTGGCGGAACAGTTCAAACAGGGCCGGGATCAGTTTGCGGTGGGTGAGGTCGCCGCTGGCACCAAAGATCACCAGACACTGCGGTGGGATGACCCGCTCTTGGCGGAGGCCAACGCGCAACGGATTGGTGAGAACCGCACTCATCGTTGATTTTGGGCTTGCTGCCCCCTGGTTTACCGAGGCTGGACCCACGGGCGAGGGTTCTTCGGTGTTGGAGCTGGTTCTGTGTGGGAATACGCAAACGAGAGCGCAAAAAAA
>Ga0007795_10000053_pt1 | contig 24060 bp, 22 predicted proteins | sample CryBogmetaGMA1M_FD_60369 | JGI IMG/M metagenome (GOLD analysis project Ga0007795, IMG submission 60369) | Freshwater microbial communities from Crystal Bog, Wisconsin, USA - MA1M | ecosystem: Environmental > Aquatic > Freshwater > Lake | place: Crystal Bog, Wisconsin, USA | collected 2009-07-06
GTGACACTCGTGAGTGGCATCAGCATCGGCATTCGACTGGTTATTGCATTCGGACTCATTCTGGCGGTGACCGCGACACTCGCCACCCTTGGGGTGATGAGGATCGGGGCCCTGAATGACTCGAGCAGCCGGATGGCCGGCGCCCAGGTGGAGCAGGTCGTGCAGGCCACGCAATGGAAGGGCGAGGCCGGGGTCAATCTGGTGCGCGCGCTGGCCTTCATGAAAGCCACCGACCCGGCCTATATCGCCGTCCTCAAAAAGCAGATCGAGGCGACCGACACAGACATCGAGAAGATCCAGAACAGTCTGGCGTCCCTCATCGATGACAGCGAGGTCAAGGCCCTGATGGCGCAGGCCGCGACTCAGCGTGCGGCCTTTCGCGCGCTTCGCGCCGATATTCTCAAGCTCAAGGATCAGCCCGGACAGGACTACAACGGGCGAATCGATCGCGAACTGATGCCTGCTGCCCAGGCCTACCTGTCATCGGTCGAGACGGTTGCGAACCGGGCCCTTGAAGCGCTCGAATCGGCCCAGGCCCAGACTGCCCAGGTCGGTCGCAGCGGCCAGTGGATCCTTGGACTTGGGGCGGTCGTGGTGGCGGTGCTTGGGATCGGCTTCGCGGTGCTGACCACGCGCTCGATCACCCGTCCGCTGGGCGAGGCGGTCAAGGTGGCCGAAGGGATTGCACGCGGTGAGCTCAACCGGCAGATCACTGTAAACGGCCGCGATGAGTCGGCACAGCTTTTGACGGCGTTGTCTGCCATGCAGACCAGCCTGTCGCATACGGTCGGCGGCGTGCGCCAGTGCTCGATGGGTGTGTCGACCGCGAGCATCGAGATCGCTCACGGCAACAGCGACCTCTCGGCTCGAACCGAAAGTCAGGCGGCGTCGCTTGAGGAGGCTGCCGCCTCGATGGAGCAGCTCAATGCCCAGGTAAAGCAAAATGCCGACCATGCGCGCGAGGCCAGCGAACTGGTTGCCAGTGCGGCGCGTGTGGCCGGTCGCGGTGGCGAGGTGGTGAGCCAGGTGGTCGAGACCATGAAGGGCATCAACGCGTCGAGCCGCGAGATCTCGGACATCATCGCCATCATCGACGGCATCGCCTTCCAGACCAATATTCTCGCGCTCAATGCCGCAGTCGAAGCGGCGCGCGCCGGCGAGCAGGGCAGGGGATTCGCGGTGGTGGCCACCGAAGTGCGTGAGCTGGCCGGCCGCAGCGCGCAGGCGGCCAAACAGATCAACACCCTGATCAGTGCGAGTGTCGAGCGGGTCGTTCAGGGCAGCAATCAGGTGAACGAGGCCGGCGCCACCATGCAGGAGCTGGTGAAATCGACCCAGGAAGCCTGCGAGCTGGTGGAGCAGATCAGCCAGGCCAGCCAGCAGCAGGCGCTGGCGGTGGCGCAGGTCGGCGAAGCGGTGACCCATATGGATCAGGTCACGCAGCAAAATGCAGCGATGGTCGAGCAGATCGCGGCCGCCGCAGCAAGCCTGCGCGATCAGGCCGATGAACTGGTCGGGACGGTGGCGGTTTTTCAACTTCAGTCATAGCCCCGCAGCGTTACCGAGTTCACAGCCTCGACGTCCTCGCCACGGTAAGATCGCGGATTACCCCTTCTTCGCCCCGCACCAGGGCCGATCCGCCCTCATGACCATCGCATTGCCCTTATCAGACGTCGAAGTGCGCCTGCGCGAACTGCTCGCCAGGCGCATCCTCATCCTCGACGGTGCCATGGGCACCATGATCCAGCGCTACAAGCTGACCGAGGCCGACTATCGCGGCGAGCGGCTGGCCGACTTCGCCCACGACGTCAAAGGCAACAACGAACTGCTCTCGATCACCCGTCCGCAGGTGATCGCCGAAATCCATGCCGGCTATCTCGCCGCCGGCGCCGACATCATCGAAACCAATACCTTCGGTGCGACCACCATCGCGCAGGCCGACTACCGCATGCCCGAGCTGGCGCGTGAGATGAATCTCGCCTCGGCGCGCATCGCCCGCGAGGCGGCCGACCGCTTCAGCACGCCCGACAAGCCGCGATTCGTGGCCGGTGCACTCGGCCCACAGCCAAAAACCGCCTCGATCTCGCCCGACGTCAATGACCCGGGTGCCCGCAACGTGAGCTTCGAGGAGCTGCGCGCGGCCTATGTCGAACAGACCGAGGCCCTGATTGAAGGCGGCGTCGACATTCTGCTGGTTGAAACCGTGTTCGATACCTTGAACGCGAAGGCTGCGCTCTTTGCGATCGACGAGTGCTTCGAGCGGCTCGGCCGGCGCCTGCCGATCATGATTTCCGGCACGGTCACCGATGCCTCGGGTCGCATCCTGTCGGGCCAGACGGTCGAGGCCTTCTGGAATTCGATCCGTCATGCACGCCCGATCACGGTGGGTCTTAACTGCGCGCTGGGTGCGGCGCTCATGCGCCCCTATATCGAGGAACTCGCCAAGAAGGCCGACACCTTCATCTGCGTCTATCCGAATGCCGGGCTGCCCAATCCGATGTCCGACACCGGCTTTGACGAGACGCCCGAGGTCACCTCGGCGCTGCTGGCCGAGTTTGCGCAGGCCGGCTTCGTCAACATTGCCGGCGGCTGCTGCGGCACGACGCCCGAGCATATCGCCGCCATTGCACAGGCCATCGATTCGATGCCACCCCGCCAGGTGCCCGAGCGACCCTCGGCGCTGCGCCTGTCTGGCCTTGAGGCCTTCAATATCGACGAATCGACGCTCTTCGTGAATGTCGGCGAGCGCACCAATGTGACCGGCTCGAAGGCCTTCGCCAGGCTGATCCTGGCCGAGCAATTTGATGAGGCGCTGCAGGTGGCGCGCCAGCAGGTCGAAAACGGCGCGCAGGTCATCGACATCAACATGGACGAGGCGATGCTCGATTCGGTGGCCGCGATGTCGCGCTTCCTGAATCTGATTGCCTCCGAGCCCGACATCGCGCGGGTGCCGATCATGATCGACTCCTCGAAGTGGGCGGTGATCGAGGCCGGGCTGCGCTGCGTGCAGGGCAAGTCCATCGTCAACAGCATCTCGATGAAGGAAGGCGAGGCCGAATTCCTGCGCCAGGCCAGGCTGTGCCGGCGCTATGGCGCAGCGGTCATCGTGATGGCCTTCGACGAGCAGGGGCAGGCCGACACCTTCGAGCGCAAGACCGCGATCTGTGCGCGGGCCTACCGGCTGCTCACCGAGCAGGTGGGCTTTCCGGCCGAAGACATCATTTTCGATCCCAACATCTTTGCAATCGCCACCGGCATTGCCGAGCACGACAACTACGGCGTCGATTTCATCGAGGCGACCCGCTGGATTCGCGCCAATCTGCCCCATGCCAAGGTGTCGGGCGGCGTCTCGAACGTGTCCTTCTCGTTTCGCGGCAACGACCCGGCGCGCGAGGCGATTCACACGGTGTTTCTCTATCACGCGATTCAAGCCGGCATGACCATGGGCATCGTCAATGCCGGCCAGCTCGGCGTCTACCAGCAGATCCCCGCCCCGCTGCTCGAGCGGGTCGAGTCGATCGTGCTCAATCGGCCGCCTGCCCTGCCCGCCGATTCACCCGACCACGGCAAGACCGCGACCGAACGCATGATCGAATTCGCGGCCACGCTCACCGGTGGCGCCGCGCGTCGCGAAGAAGACCTCGCCTGGCGCGCCCAGCCGGTCGCTCAGCGCCTGTCGCATGCGCTCATCCATGGCATCACCCAGTTCGTGGTCGAAGACACCGAATCGGCGCGCCTCGAGATCGACGCCCGCGGCGGGCGCCCGATCGAGGTGATCGAAGGCCCGCTGATGGACGGCATGAATGTGGTCGGCGATCTTTTTGGTGCCGGCAAGATGTTCCTGCCGCAGGTGGTGAAGTCGGCCCGCGTCATGAAACAGGCGGTCGCCCATCTGGTGCCCTATATCGAGGCCGAGAAGGCGGCGGCCGGCGATCTGCGGGCCCGCGGCAAGATCGTGATCGCGACCGTCAAGGGCGATGTCCACGACATCGGCAAGAACATCGTCACCGTCGTGCTCCAGTGCAACAACTTCGATGTGGTCAACATGGGCGTGATGGTCCCGTGCAACGAGATTCTTGCGCGTGCCAAGGTTGAAGGCGCCGACATGATCGGCCTGTCGGGCCTGATCACGCCCTCGCTCGAGGAGATGGCCTATGTTGCCGCCGAGATGGAGCGGGACGAGTGGTTCCGTGTTCGAAAAATTCCTTTGCTGATTGGCGGCGCGACCACCTCGCGGGTGCATACCGCGGTCAAGATCGCACCGCATTATTCCGGCCCGGTCATCCATGTGACCGACGCCTCGCGCTCGGTGCCGGTGGCGCAGAGCCTGGTGTCCGATGACTCGCGCGTGTCCTACCTCGAGCAGTTGCGCTCCGACTACGAGACGGTGCGTGCCCAGTATGCCGGTCGCAAGGGTCCGACCCTGGTGAGCCTCGAGCAGGCGCGTGCCAACAAGCCGCCGATCGTGTGGCACGCGGCGGGTGCTGCCGGTGATGGCGCGAGTGACGCCCCCTATCAGCCGCCGCGGCCGAAGTTCATCGGCCGACGTCACTTTCGCAACTACGATCTGGCCGACATCGCGCGTCACATCGACTGGCAGCCTTTCTTTCAGACCTGGGATCTGCATGGCCCCTATCCGGCGATCCTCAACGATGAGGTCGTCGGCGAATCGGCCCGCAGGGTGTTCTCGGATGGCCAGTCGATGCTCAAGCGGATCATCGACGGGCGTTGGCTCACCGCCAATGCGTCGGTCGCGTTTTTGCCGGCCAACACGGTCAATGACGATGACATCGAGGTCTACACCGATGCCACGCGCACGCAGGTGGCCTTCACCTGGCGGGGCCTGCGTCAGCAGACCGAAAAGCGCGAGGGCGTCGACAACAAGTGCCTGGCCGACTTCATTGCGCCCCGCTTCATCGATGGCAAGCCTTCGGGCATCGAAGACTGGATCGGTATCTTCGCGGTGACCACCGGTCTGGGCGCCGAAAAGAAGGAGGCCGAGTTTGCCGCGCTGCTCGACGACTATTCATCGATCATGTTCAAGGCGATTGCCGACCGGCTGGCCGAGGCCTTTGCCGAATGTCTGCACAAGCGCGTGCGGCTCGATCTGTGGGGCTATGCCGCCGACGAGCAGCTCAGCAACGAGGACCTGATCGGCGAGCGCTATCGTGGCATTCGCCCGGCGCCCGGTTATCCGGCCTGCCCCGAGCACAGCATCAAGCGCGAGATGTTCGAGGTGCTCAAGGCCGACGAGATCGGCATGTCGCTCACCGAGTCGATGTCGATGAAGCCTGCGGCCAGCGTCTCGGGTTTTTATTTTTCGCATCCGCAATCGCAGTATTTCAACGTCGGTCGTATCGGCGAAGACCAGTTGCGCGACATCGCCCGGCGCTCCGGGCGCAATGAAGGCGAACTGCGTCGCGCGCTTTCCGGGAGCCTGTCGTGAGTGTTGCTGGCCGCATTCCCGAGGGCTTCGTGAAGCTCACGCTTGGCACCAATCCCTTCGTCGATTCGGTGGGGCCGCTCTATGGGCATCGCGAAGAGGGGCTTGCCGGTCGGCTGGTGATGGGCATCCGCATCGAGCCGCGTCATTGCAGCCCTTCGGGCTTTGCGCATGGCGGGATGCTGATGACGATGGCCGACATGCTGATCGTGCTGGGCGCCAATGTGCAGACCGGTTTGAACCGGTTCATGACCACCGTCAGTCTGTCGGCTGACTTCATGGCGGCGGTGGGCCAGGATGCCTGGCTTGAAGGTCGGCTCGACATCCTGCGCACCACGCGCACGCTGGTGTTTTGTCAGGGCATCTATCGCGTCGATGGCGAGCCGGTGCTGCGGGTCGATGGCATCGTCAAACCGATCGGCGAGGAAAAACCCGGCGGATCGTCGCGTCGCTATTTCGAATAGTGTGCAAAGGCCGGTCGGCCCCTTTGCCTGTCAGGCTGTCAATAGCGATCTGTCGTCTGAAGACGACGCCGCTCAACGGCATTGACGTCCTGATCGGCTAGTCTCCCTCTTCCGGCGCAAGTGTCGCGGCGGCGTCGATGACCGGCCTCAGGTCATGGCGCATCGACCGCAACAAGCGCTTCAATTCAAAGGAATCAAAATGAAAAAAACCATTTTTTCTCTGACCGCTTCGGTTGTGCTCGCAGCCGCCATCGCCGGCTGCTCGACCGTCGACTCGGCCAACAAGTGGGGCAGCGACGCCTGGATCACCACCAAGCTCAAGACCCAGGAAATGGGCGCGTCCCCGACAATCTGGAGCGACATCAATGTCGAGACCAATAACGGCGTGGTGCAACTCACAGGCTTCGCCAAGACCCAGGCCGACATCAACAAGGCCGTCGAGATCGCTCGCAAGACCGATGGCGTGAAGTCGGTCGTCAACAACGTCATCCTCAAGCCCTGATCGACGATCAGGCTGAGTTGATGAGAGCGCCGGCGCTGCGATCTTGCTCATCTGCAGCGCTGGTCTGATGACAAAAGGGCGCTATGGCGCCCTTTTCGTTGATCCTGGCGCTATGGCGCCCTTTTCGTTGACCCTGGCGCCAGCGCGAGGCTCGATCTGGTGAGCTCAGACCCCCCAGGTGACCGGCTTGTCGGCTGCCCGCGCGGCCGTGAACAATTCGATTAACGGTAATGCTCGCTGGGCGAGCGAGATCGACTTGCCCGCCTTGTCCGAGTTTTCGTGCGTGTCTGTCTCGTCCGTCGATTGGGGCGGCGCCATTTTTTCGGCCGCGATGGCGGCCTGCAATGCCTCGATCGCCGCACCGAGCTGTTCCGGGGTGAAGATACCCTGCGGGCTGGGTGCCCTGCCGATGATGGCCAGCATGCGATCACCCACCGCGCCGGTCATCACGACCGTGCCTGCGGCTTTCGATTTGAATTCATAGAGCATGGTCTTGTCCCGGTTGTGCAGGTAGGGCGAGGGGTTCAAAGCGCTTACAGTACGCGATTCGACCGAGCTTTGAATATCGGATGACCATGACGAGTAATTGCCGATGATTGCAATGCTGAGTGCGCTATCCCGTGCACTGACCCGTGCACTGCCAGGCGTGGCGCTGGCAACTTCGCTGCTGCTGAGCGGCTGCACCCCTGAGCACGACTGGCGCGAGATCCGCGCCAGCGACGACGGTTTCGTGGCGATGATGCCGTCGCGGCCGGCGCGGATGACGCAGCCGGTCGACCTCGACGGTTTGCGTCTGCCGATGAGCATGCAGGGCTCGCTGGTGCGCGACGTCGCCTACACCGTGGGGACGGCGAGCTTGCCAACCGACGCGGGCAAAGCCGCGACCGAACAGGCGCTCGCTGTCATGCGCCGGGCGATGGTGCGCAATATCGACGGCCAGGAGCGCACCACGCGCCCGGTCCGGTTCTCGCTTATCGACGGATCGGGTGCGGTGCTTGGCAGCGTCGACGGCATCGAGGTTGAAGCCGTCGGTCGCATGCGGGGGCAGGAGGCCACCCTGATCGCGCGCTTTGCAAGCGTCGATACCCGAGTCTGGCAGGTGGTAGTGCTCGGACCCGTGCCCGATCGGGAGCAGGCGGACATGTTCCTCGACTCGGTGCGGCTGATCCGTCGCTGAATGACAGCCTGGGTGGTTCCTGGGTGCTTGTGCGACGGGCAGCGCGTCGCGTCACCGGTTCGGCGGGTTGCAGCCGGCCGCACGCGTCTCACACTGCCTAGCCGAATCGCCGAATCGCCGAATCGCCAGATCGCCAGATCGCCAAATGGCAGCATCAGCGTGGCCGAAACGCATTGGCGCCGATCGCGACACCCACGATCAGCAGGCCGATGCCCAATGCCGCGGTCGGGGCCGGCAGCTCGCCCCGCCAGGCATAGCCGAAGGCCAGCGCGGCCAGGGTTTCGAAGACGATCAGTTGGCCGGTCAATGAGGTTGGCAGCAGGCGCGAGGACTGGTTCCACAGGCGGGTGCCGAGCCAGGAAGAGACCAGTCCGAGCACCGTCATCAGCAGGACGAAGCGCACCGCCTGCGGACCCAGCGGAAAGTCAAAGCGTGTTTGCGACGCGTCGGCTGCCGAGGATGGCGCAACCGTCTCTACGGCCAGGGCCAGACCCCAGGCGATGAGCGCGAGCGGCAGCGTTGTCAGACCCTGCGCGGTCGCCCAGGTCGATGGGCTCACGTCCGGATTGCGCTGCATCCAGCGGGCATTGCTGATCGGATACCAGGTCCAGCACACGACGGCTCCCAGTGCCAGCATCGCGCCGAGCGCCTGTTGCGACAGAGCCGACTCGTGGCCGAGGCCGGTCGATTCGCCGGTGCCTGTCAGCGCTGCGATTTCGGCTCGATTGACCAGCAGGATGCCCGCCAGAATGATGGCGAGCGAGGGAGCCAGGCGTCGCCAGGGCAGGGCACGGTCAGACAGGTTCGACACCACCGCGATGACCACCGGCAGCGTGCCGATCAGCATGGTCGGCATCGGCACGCCCGCAGTCTGGATGGCAGCAGACAGAAAGACGTAATAGACGAGATTGCCGATCAGCGAGAGCCAGCCGGCCTTGACCCAGTCGGCGCTCGACAGTTGTTGCAGCGACTGCCGGCTATGCCAGGCCATGGCGAGCGCGACCAGCCCGAAGGCGAGATAGCGTCCGGCCGACAGCACCAGCGGCGGATAGCCGGGCAGCATGACCGGCGCCACGAAGACCAGGCCCCATGCCAGACCTGCGCCGATCGCGCAGGCCAGCCCGAGCCAGAGGTCGTGCCGGGCGCCTGTGTCGGTCAACGCGTGAAGTTCAGCACCTGATCGGGCTGCGGGAACGGCTCGTGGGTATAGAGGCCATTGGCCAGATTGTGCGGATGCTTTGCCGCTTCGAGGAAATCGAGGACCGGTGACAGGCAGGCATCGACCTTCTCGGCGTCCTTTTCCCACTCATCGCGGGTGCGCTTGGCAAATTGCTGCGCAAAGAGCGCAATGGTGGCCGGCCAGGTCGAGCGGTCATTCTGGCGGGCGGGGTCGATCTGCCCTTCGAGACCGGTGACCTTCAGCAATTCGCGGTAGAACTTCGGTTCGATCGCGCCCACCGCTACGAAGCGGCCGTCGGACGTGGGGTAGACGCGGTAATAGGGAGTTGCACCGTCGAGCATGTTGTCGGCGCGATTGACGCTCCAGCGACCGGCGGCGATCAGGCCGAAAAAGAGTGGCGACAGGCCGACCGATCCGGCCAGGATGCTCGAGACCACCGCACCGCCGCGACCGTCGATCGAGCGGCGCACGAGCTGGGCCAGCACACCGACGGCCAGATGCATGGCGCCACCGCCGTAGTCGCCGACGACGTTGAGCGGTGCAACCGGGGTCTCCTTGGTGCCGATGGCATTGAGCAAGCCGGCCATGGCGAGGTAATTGATGTCGTGGCCGGCCCGCTCGGTCAGTGCACCCGCATTTCCCCACCCTGACAGCCGGCCAATCACCAGACGCGGGTTACGTACCAGCAGGTCGGCCGGGGCCATGCCCAGACGCTCGAGTACGCCCGGGCGAAAGCCTTCGAGCAGCACATCGGCCTTGTCGATGAGTGCCAGTGCTTCGGCCAGCCCTTCTGGGCGCTTGAGGTCGATTGAAATCGGCGTCTTGCCATAGTTGCTGAGGTCGAACCGAGGATCGGTCGCCACGCCCAGGCCGGGGTCGGCGGGTGGCGAGATGCGCGAGACGTTCGCGCCCAAACTGCGCAACAACTGGCCGGCGAAAGGCACCGGACCGATGGCATGGAGTTCGATGATCCGGATGCCCTCGAGGGGACCTGCGTCGGCTTGCTGGGAGTGTGTTGGGGACATGTCTCGGGGACGGCCTTGGGCCTGTCTCGTTGTGTTGGGGGAAACCGATTCTAGCCCGCGCCGGATGGTCGGCCGGCGCAAGCTCAGTTCGAAGGGCGCGATTGCGCCAGGGCGTCGAGCAGCACCGGGGCACCTTGTGCACCCGATACCGCGATTTTCTCGTTGAAAATAAAAAAGGGCACACCGCCAATACCCGATTGGCGCGTGCGCAGATCCATCTCGGCGATTTCGGCCGAGGCGGTCTGACCCTCGAGCATTTCGAGCGAGGCTTCGGCATCGAAGCCGGCCTCGCCCGCCACGTCGGCCAGTACCTTCCGATCGCCGATGTATCGGCCTTCGATGAAATAGGCTTTGAAGAGTGCCTCGACCAGCGGCTCGACATCGCGCCCGCTGGCCTGTGCCCAGGCGATCAGGCGATGGGCGTCGAGGGTGTTGGGCTGACGCTCGATGCGATCGAAGTCGAGGGCCAGACCCGCTTCGCGTCCGGCCGCCCGTACGCGATCGTAGATCGTCGCGGCGCGTTCGGCACCGCCGAACTTTTCTTCGAGATAGCTGCGGCGATCGACCCCGGCGGCAGGCAGATCAGGATTGAGCTGAAAGGGGTGCCATCTGACCAGCGGGCGTTCATCGACTGGCAGTTTGTCCAGAGCGGCTTCGAGGTGGCGCTTGCCGATATAGCACCAGGGGCAAACGACGTCGGAGATGACATCGATGGTTTCGGGTTCGGACATAGGGGGCTCCATGGGTTCATTTTACGCCGGCAAGTCGGCGATAGCCGATGGCCTCGGCCACATGCCCTGCGGCGATCACTTCGGATTGCCCCAGATCGGCGATGGTTCGGGCGAGTTTGAGCAGTCGCGGCAATGCTCGGGCGCTGAGCCCCAGCCGCTCGACGGCCGCTGCCAGCAGAGCGCTGCCGGCGTCGTCGACTCTGCAGTGGTGGTCGGTGTCGGCGGCACTCAGGCCGGCATTGGGAACACTCTGGCGTGCCAGTGCGCGACCGCGGGCGTCAGCCACCCGCTCGCGCACTGGCGCGCTTGCCTCGCCAGCGGCACTGGCCAGCAGCTCCTTTTGCGAGACGGGGGGTACGTCGACATGCATGTCGATGCGATCAAGCAGCGGCCCTGACAGGCGATGACGATAGCGAGAGATGTCGTCGGGTTGGCACCGGCAGCGCCCACCCGGATCGCCTGAATAGCCGCAGGGGCAGGGGTTCATTGCGGCAATCAGTTGGAAGGCGGCTGGAAACTCGGCCTGCCTGGCTGCCCGTGAAATCGAGACCCGACCGCTTTCGAGGGGCTCGCGCAGGGTCTCGAGCACCTCGCGTCGGAATTCGCCGAGCTCGTCGAGAAACAGCACACCGCAATGGGCAAGCGAGGCTTCGCCTGGGCGCGGCACGGACCCGCCGCCCACCAGCGCTGCACCCGATACCGTGTGATGAGGCGATCGAAAGGGTCGTACGCCCCAGTCGACCGCCCGAAAGCCCGAGCCCGACAAGGACAGAATCGCTGCCGACTCAAGTGCCTCCAGGTCGGTCATGGGTGGCAGCAGGCCCGGCAAACGCTGCGCCAGCATGGTCTTGCCGGTGCCGGGCGGCCCGATAAACAGCAGACTGTGGCCGCCTGCGGCCGCGATTTCGAGCGCCCGTCGGGCGCCAGCCTGTCCCCTGACTTGAGCGAGGTCTGGCGCAGCGTTCAGGCGAAGCGGGGACTGCTCAGGCGCAGGTGCTGCGGGGGATGCGAGCGGCATGCCTTCGGCCAGGGATTGCCAGACTTCACGCAGCGAATTGGCCGCGCGAGTACCGGGGTAGCCCGCCACCGCAGCCTCGTTTGCGCTGGCTGCCGGCAGAACCAGCAGGCGCGTTGCAGGGTCGCGGCGGACTGCCAGGGCCAGCACGAGGGCCCCTCGGATCGGACGCAGCTCGCCGGTCAGTGAGAGCTCGCCCATCAGTTCGACCCGCTCAAGTACCGCAGGCGAGAGGCCTGCGCTTGCACTCAGGATGCCGATTGCGATTGGCAGGTCGAAGCGGCCTGAGCCCTTTGGCAAGTCAGCCGGTGCGAGATTGACCGTGATTCGCCGGTTGGGAAACTCGAAACCCTCCTGCAGCAATGCTGCGCGCACCCGTTCGCGGCTCTCACGAACCTCGGCGTCGGGCAGGCCGACGATGTGAAAGGCAGGCAGGCCGTTGGCGAGGTGTACCTCAACCGAGACCGACGGTGCCTCGACACCGACCAGACCGCGGCTGCGAACGACCGCCAACGACATGATTGCCCGGGGCGAGGCGCAGTCAACTGACGCAGCGGCGGCGTTTTGGGTGTCTGCTCAGCGACTCGATGTCGACGGATCGGTTGGCGGCGCGTCGAGGTGAGCCTCGAGCAGGTCAAGGCGATGGCGAAGACGCTCGACCAGTGCGACCTGAATGTCGAACTCCTCACGGGTGACCAGGTCCATCTTCTGGAAGCCCTGGGCGAGCATGGCCTTGACGTTGCGTTCGATATCTGCGGCCGGACTCGATTTGAGCAGCTCGGCGATGCGTTGTTGAAAGTCTTGAAGAAAGGCCTGTTTGTCCATGTGTCGCCCCGTGAAGTGAACCGACTCTAGCACGCACGAATCGGGTGACAACGCTTGGTCGGTAGGCCTGAAGACCTAAGCGCATCGTCGGATGAAGCGCCCGAACACGGTCGGCATGCTCTCGATGCGGCCGGCTTGAGACAGGATTGACGCTCAATGGCGGTGCATAAACCAAACAACAGGGCAAAAACGACCGATATTGGTGCACAAATAAGGTGGCACGCCGCTTGCAATACCCAGCCCACTCGCTCTCATCAAGCCGATTGCGATGTGAATTTTCGGAGGCGTCTGCTAGCCCTTCTTGCTTGCCCGCCGATTCGCATTTTGAAAGTCCCGCTCATTTTTTTCGGAGATACCATGAAGAAATCGCTGCTCGCCCTGGCCATGCTGGCCGCCCTCATCCCCCTGCATTCGAACGCCCAAACCAAGGACAGCGAGGCGGCCTCCACGACCGCAAGCCCGCTGGCCGGCAATCTTGCGATCGTCTCCGATTACCGGTTCCGTGGCATTTCGCAAAGCTACCGGCTGCCGGCGGTTCAGGGTGGTCTCGACTATGCACACGACAGCGGTTTTTATCTTGGCAACTGGAACTCGAGTGTCTCGGGCAATCAGTATCCCAACGGCGCCAGCCTCGAGATGGACTTCTACGGCGGCTTCAAGATTCCCCTGTCGGACGCCGTCACGCTCGACCTCGGCGGCCTCTACTACTACTACCCGGGTTCGTACTACAACGTCGCCAATAACAGCAAGCCGACCTTCAACAACTTCGAACTCTATGTCGGCAGCACCTTCGGTCCCCTGACCGCAAAGGCTTCGTTCACGGTCACCGACTACTTCGGCGTCAACAGCACCACCGGCTATGCGCCGAACGGCGGCTCGAAGGGCTCTTACTACCTCGACCTCGGCTACTCCACCGAAATCGCGGCCAAGACCAGCCTGGTGGCCCATGTGGGTTATCAGAACGTCAAGAGCTACTCCAACTACAACTACGTCGACTACAAGCTTGGCGTCACCTATGACTACACCGGCTGGATTCTCGGTGCGGCATGGGTCGGCACCAACGCCAAGAAAGACTACTGGACCTATTACGAAGGTTCGGGCGCGACCAAGTTCGTCGGCAACAACACGGTCGTTCTCTCCGTCAGCAAGGCCTTCTGATCCGGCCGCGGGGCGTAATGCCCCGCTTCTCACAGTAAGCAGGGAGCATTCATGAAACTGATCACCGCCATCATCAAGCCGTTCAAGCTCGACGAGGTCCGCGAGGCACTGTCGGCAATCGGCGTGCAGGGCATCACCGTGACCGAAGTCAAAGGCTTCGGTCGTCAGAAAGGGCACACCGAACTCTATCGGGGTGCCGAATATGTCGTCGACTTTCTCCCGAAGGTCAAGATCGAGGCGGCCGTTGCGGCCGATCTGGTCGAGCGAGCCATCGAGTCGATCGAGGCCGCTGCCCGCACCGGAAAGATCGGCGACGGCAAGATCTTCGTGTACGACCTGGAGCAGGTCGTCCGGATCCGGACCGGCGAGACCGGCGCGGATGCGCTCTGAACCCTGATTACGAAAACTGAGGACTTCAACATGAACCGCTTTGCACGATCGCTCGCGCTGATTGCAGCGCTGGGCCTCGCGCCATGGACCGGCGCTTTCGCCGGCACCGGCGCTCCCGCGACCGAGGTCGCTCCCATGACCAAGGTCGCTCCTGTGCTGCTTGCCCAGGCAGCTACGACCGAAACCAAGAAAGACGAGGCGCCAGTCGAGGCCAAGAAAGAAGAGGCGGCGCCTGCTGCCGCTGCGGCCACCGAGGTCAAGAAGGAAGAGGCCGCACCGGCCGCCGCTGCGACTCCCCCCGTGCCCAACAAGGGCGACACCGCCTGGATGATCATGGCCACCGTACTGGTGATCCTGATGACCATTCCGGGTCTGGCGCTCTTCTACGGCGGTTTGGTCCGGTCGAAGAACCTCCTGTCGATCCTGATGCAGGTGACCATGGTGTTTTCGGTCATCTCCGTGCTCTGGGTCATCTATGGCTATGCGTTGACCTTCGGTGGCGCGGGCACCTTCTTCGGCAGCTTCGACAAGCTGTTCCTGAAGGGAGTCACGCCTGACTCGGTGGCGGCCACCTTCAGCAAGGGCGTCTACATCCCGGAGTACATCTTTATCGCCTTCCAGTGCACCTTCGCGGCCATCACGCCGGCGCTGATCATCGGTGCCTTCGCCGAGCGCATCAAGTTCTCGGCTGTGCTGCTGTTCTGCGTGCTGTGGTTCACCTTCTCGTACATCCCGATCGCCCACATGGTCTGGTACTGGGATGGCCCGGATGCGATCACCGACGCCAAGACGCTTGAAGCGGTGACGGCTGGTGCAGGATTCCTGTGGGCCAAGGGTGCGCTCGACTTCGCTGGCGGCACGGTGGTGCATATCAACGCCGGTATCGCTGGTCTGGTAGGCGCTTACATGCTTGGCAAACGCGTCGGCCTGGGTCGCGAAAGCATGGCGCCTCATTCGCTCGCCTTCACGATGGTTGGTGCAGCCTTGCTGTGGGTGGGCTGGTTCGGCTTTAACGTCGGCTCCAACCTCGAAGCCAATGGTGTGGCCGCACTGGCCTTCGTCAACACCCTCGTGGCAACGGCCGCAGCCACAGTGGCCTGGTCGTTTGCAGAGTGGATGAGCAAGGGCAAGCCTTCGGGTCTTGGCGCTGCCTCGGGTGCGGTGGCCGGTCTGGTGGCCATCACTCCGGCCTGCGGCTTTGTCGGCCCGATGGGTGCGATCGTCATCGGCCTGTGCGCTGGCTTCATCTGCCTCTGGGGTGTCAATGGTCTGAAGCGCCTGCTGGGTGCCGATGACTCCCTCGATGTCTTCGGCGTGCATGGCGTCGGCGGCATTCTGGGTGCGCTGCTCACCGGTGTTTTCGCGGCACCCTCGCTCGGCGGCACCGGCATCTTTGACTATGTTGCCAACGCAGCAGGCGCCGACTATTCGATCGGCAACCAGGTCTGGGTCCAGTTGCAGGCTGTGCTGACCACGCTGGTGTGGTCGGGTGTCGTGTCCTTCATCGCGTACAAGATCGTTGACATGGTTGTCGGTCTGCGTGTGGCTGAAGATGAAGAGCGCGAAGGCCTCGACATCAGTTCGCACGGCGAGACTGCGTACCACTCCTGAGCGGCTTATCCTCCTCCGTCTCCTGGCAGCTCAGGACTCATGCCGCGTCAGCTTCGCCTGGCGCGGCTTTTTTCATCAAGCGACCTCGCAGGCTCTGCGATAATTCGGAATGATTTCCGAACGCCACTACACCCTGACCATCGATTGCCCCGACCGCGTGGGTATCGTTGCCGACGTCTCCCGCTTCATCGCCGAGCGTGGGGGCTGGATCCTCGAAGCCAACCATCACGCCGATCGGGACACGCAGCGCTTTTTCATGCGCAACACGATCCTGGCCGATTCTTTGCCCGAGGGCATTGACGCTTTTTCAGCCGGCTTCGGACCGCTCGCGCAGCGCCTCGACATGCGCTGGCATCTGTCCGATTCGGCCAAGCCGCGCCGGGTCGCGCTGCTGGCCAGTCGTCTCGATCATTGCCTGGTCGACCTGCTTTATCGGTGGCGTGCCGGCGAGTTGCCATGCGAAATCTCGTGCGTGATTTCAAATCACGAAGATCTGCGCGGTGATGTCGAAGTCCATCGCGTGCCCTTTCACTGTGTGCCGGTCTCGCCTGATGACAAGGCTGCGGCATTTGATCGCATGGTCCGGTTGCTCGAGGACAATCGGATCGACACGATCGTGCTCGCCCGCTACATGCAGATCCTGCCGCCTGACTTGTGCGCCCGATATCCTGGGCGAATCATCAACATCCACCACAGTTTTCTGCCCTCATTCATCGGTGCCAAGCCCTATCACCGGGCATTCGAGCGCGGTGTCAAGCTGATCGGCGCGACCAGCCACTATGTCACCGAGGATCTCGATGAAGGGCCGATCATCGAGCAGGACGTGGTCAGGGTTGAGCATAACGATACGGTTGACGATCTCATCCGCTACGGTCGCGACGTCGAAAGAGCCGTGCTGGCCAGAGCGTTGCGCTATCACCTGGAGGACCGCGTGATGCTCAATGGCAGCCGTACAGTGGTGTTTCGCTGATCGGCAACCGGTCGAAGCCAGTCAGCCGATCGTGCGCCCCGGCGCTACAATGGCCCTCCGCAAGAAGGCGTCCTCCCGATGGTTCCTCATTTCATCACCTCCCTGACCGGCCCGCTGCTCGAGCTCGAACGCAAATTCCTCGACGCATCGCCCAGCATCGAGCGGTGGTTCCGTCTGCAGTGGCAGGAGCACACGCCGCCCTTCTATGGCTCGGTTGATTTGCGCAATGCCGGCTTCAAGCTGGCGCCGGTCGACACCAATCTCTATCCGGGCGGCTTTAACAACCTGTCTGCTGAAGCGCTGCCGCTGGCGGTGCAGGCGGCGATGTCGGCGATCGAAAAATATTGCCCTGACGCCAGCAATCTGCTGCTGATCCCCGAGAACCACACCCGCAACACGTTCTACCTGCAGAATGTGCTTCGCATTCAGACGCTGCTGCGTCAGACCGGGCTGACGGTGCGGCTGGGGTCGCTCAATCCGGAGGTGCTCGAGCCGATGCGCCTGGAGCTGCCCGATGGACAGTCACTCACGGTCGAGCCGCTGGTGCGTCGTGATGGCCGGGTCGGCCTGAAAGATTTTGACCCCTGCGCCATCCTGCTCAACAACGATCTGTCGGCGGGCATTCCGGATGTTCTCGGCGGGCTGCAAAGCCAGATCCTGTTGCCCCCGCTGCATGCCGGCTGGGCGGTGCGGCGCAAGACCAAGCATTTTGCGGCCTACGATGACGTCGCCCGCGACTTCGGCGCGATGCTCGGTGTCGATCCCTGGCTGGTGAATCCTTATTTTTCGGGCAGCTCGGGTCTCGATTTCCATGCCCGCGAAGGCGAGGCGCAACTGGCCGAGCAAGTCGATGTCACGCTGCAGCGCATCCGGGCGAAGTACAAGGAATATCAGATCGACGCCACGCCCTTCGTGATCGTCAAGGCCGATGCCGGTACGTATGGAATGGGCGTCATGACGGTCAAGGATGCCTCCGAAGTCCAGAACCTCAACCGTCGCCAGCGCAACAAGATGGCGGTGGTCAAGGAGGGCCTCGAAGTGAGTGAGGTCATCATTCAGGAAGGCGTGCCCACCATCGAGACCGTCGAAAATGGCGTTGCCGAGCCGGTGGTCTATATGGTCGACAGGTTTGTCGTGGGTGGCTTCTATCGGGTCAATGCCGAGCGCGGCCGAGATGAAAACCTGAATGCACCCGGTGCCCACTTCGTGCCGCTGCCCTTTGCCGCGCCCTGCAACCAGCCCGATGCCGGTGCGACCGTCGATTGTCCGCCCAACCGTTTCTATGCCTATGGCGTGGTCGCCCGACTGGCGTTGCTTGCGGCCTCGCTCGAACTTGAACAGACCGATCCGAATCAAGACCGCACCGGCTGAACGGCCGCGCGGTGTCACTCCCAGACGGCAGCCTATCCCATGCGCATTCTCATCGTCCTCGACCCGCTCGAGTCGATCAAGACCTACAAGGACTCGACCTACGCCATCATGATGGCGGCCGTGGCGCGAGGTCATTCGATCTCGGTCTGCGAGCTGCCCCAGCTGTGGCTGGCAGATGGCCATGTCTGGGCCGATGCGGCTGCCCTGACGCTGACCGGACCGCAGCTCGGCGACCCAGGCCATGATCCTCACGACTGGTATCGCTGCGCCGACTCGGTCACTTCGCGTCTGAGCGATTTCGATGCGGTCCTGATGCGCAAGGATCCGCCCTTCGACCAGGAATATGTCTACGCCACCTGGCTGCTCGAGCATGGCAAGCGCGAAGGCGCCAAGGTCTTCAACGATCCCAAGGCGATTCGCGACCATGGCGAGAAATATTCGATTGCCGAGTTCGCGCAGTTCACCGCCCCCACCATCGTGACCCGTGATCCGCTGCGTCTGCGTGCCTTTGCCGAGCATCATGGCGAGGCGGTCTTCAAGCTGCTTGACGGCATGGGTGGAGCGTCGATTTTTCGGGCTCGCAGCGATGATCCCAATCTGTCGGTGATCATCGAGACGCTCAACCAGTTCGGTGCCCGCAGCGTGATGGCTCAGCGCTATTTACCGGCCATTGCCGAGGGCGACAAGCGGGTGCTGCTGATTGGCGGCCAGGTCGTGCCTTATGCACTGGCGCGAGTGCCCAAGGCCGGCGAGGCGCGCGGCAATCTTGCCGCAGGCGGCACCGGTCGGGCGCAGCCGCTGTCGGTGCGCGACCGCGAGATCGCCGAGTTCTTCGCGCCGCGCCTGTATGAACGCGGCCTGTTTCTGGTCGGACTCGATGTCATCGGCGACTGCCTGACCGAGATCAACGTCACCAGTCCGACCTGCTTTCGCGAGATCGCCACCCAGACCGGTTTCGATGTCGCCGCACTCTTTGTCGAGTCCCTCGAGCGCGAGGCGGTGCGCGCTGCATGATCGGCATCCTGCTCATCTCGCATGAGCCGCTGGGCACGGCGCTGCTGCATTGCACGCGTCATATCTTCGGGCGCATGCCGCCGCAGCTGGCCGCACTCGACGTCATTCCCGATGAAGACCCCGAGGTGGCGCTCGGCTCCGCCCGCGAACTGCTCAAGCGCATCAACGATGGCACCGGCGCGATTGTGCTGACCGACCTTTATGGCGCGACACCCGCCCGCATCGCGGCGCGTCTGGCCGAACCCCAGCGCATCACCGTGATTGCCGGCGTTAACCTGCCGCTGCTCGTGAAGGCCCTCACCTATCGACGCGGGCCGCTCGAAGAAGTCACCGACAAGTTGCTCGACGGCGTTCGCGAATCGATCCGCACCATCGACTCCCCCGACCTTGACGAGGATCCCACATGAAGCAGGCCACGGTGGTGGTGGTCAACAAACTCGGTCTGCATGCCCGACCGTCGGCGGCGCTCAGCCAGACGGCGAGCCGCTTCAAGTCCGAGGTCTGGATGAGCAAGGGCAGCCGGCGCGTCAATGCGAAAAGCATCATGGGCGTCATGATGCTGGCGGCAGCGCGCGGGGCGAACCTTGTCATCGATGTTGACGGCCCCGATGAGGATGCGGCGCTGGCGGCTCTGGTTGAACTGGTCGGCTCGGGTTTCGGCGAAGGCGTGAGCCCGGCCGATTCGCCCGAGCACTGAGCCCGACGGCGCTCTGCCCATGTTCAGCCTTCACGGTACCGGCATCGGCGGCGGCATCGTCGTCGGTCGTGCCGTGGTGCTCGAGTCGAGGCTGATCGATGTGCCGCGTTATCGCATCCTGCCCGAGCAGCGCGCCGCCGAACTCGGCCGGCTCGACCGCGCGATTGATGCCGTGCGTCAGGAGCTTGCCAATCTCGGCGAGCAGTTGCCTGCCGACGCGCCGCCCGAGGCCCAGGCCCTGCTCCAGATCCACGCGATGATGCTCGACGACCCATCACTGGTCGAGCAGACGCGCCTGGCTGTCGAGTCCCACGGCCAGAATGCCGAATGGGCGTTTTTCGCGCAGGTCGAACATCTGGCCGCGCAATTCGAGCAGTTTGAAGATGCCTATCTGCGCGAGCGCGGCCGCGACCTGACGCAGGTCGCCGATCGGGTGCTGAAGGCGCTCGCCGGATCGGGCCGGCGCCTGCCCGAGCGGCCTAAGCCGGGTGATGTGCCGCTGGTCTTCATCGCCCATGATGTCGCGCCGGCCGACATGCTGCATCTGAAGCAGGCCGGCGGTTTTGCCCTCGACCTCGGCGGCACGGCCTCGCATACCGCGATTCTGGCGCGCAGCATGAACGTGCCGGCGGTGGTGGGTCTGAACACCGGCAGTCTGCTGGTGCGTGACGATGACTGGGTGGTGCTCGACGGTGATGCCGGCGTGCTCATGGTTGCGCCGGACGAGATCGTGCTCGAGGAGTATCGGCATCGCATGCTGATGGGGCTGCTCGAGCGCAAGCAGCTCGAACGGCTTGTCCATGTGCCCACGGCGACTGTCGACCAGGTGGCGATCGAGCTGCATGCCAACATCGAACTGCCGGCCGAGGCCGAGCAGGCCCTGGAGGCGGGTGCTGACGGCGTCGGTCTGTTTCGCACCGAATTCATGTTCATGAATCGGGACGAGCGGCCGGGAGAAGACGAGCAATACGAGGCTTATGCCGCGGCGGTGATCGCGATGCGGGGTCGTCCGGTCACGATCCGGACCATCGACATCGGTGCCGACAAGCCCCTGCGCATTGATGACGAGACTTACGATCCGGCGGATGCGGCCGCCAACCCGGCGCTCGGCCAGCGCGCGATCCGCTACAGCCTGGCCGAGCCCGACATGTTTCTGGAGCAGCTGCGCGCCATTCATCGCGCGGCCGAACACGGTCCGGTGCGACTGCTCATTCCGATGCTGGTTCATGGCCATGAGGTCGAGCAGTCCTTGCGGCTGATCGCCCAGGCGCGCGAGCAGGTCTTCGACCGCACCCGGCGTGCAGCGCCGAAGGTGCCGGTGGGCGGCATGATCGAGGTGCCGGCTGCCGCGCTGACGGCCGGGCTGTTCGCCCGACGGCTCGACTTTCTGTCGATCGGCACCAACGACCTCATCCAGTACACCCTGGCCATCGACCGCACCGACCATGCGGTCGCGTCGCTCTATGACCCCTTTCATCCGGCGGTGCTGCAACTGGTGTGGCAGACCATTCGTGCGGCCGAGCGAGCCGGCAAACCGGTCTCGGTCTGCGGCGAGATGGCAGGCGATCTCGAGGCCACCCGTTTGCTGATCGGCATGGGATTGCGGTCGTTCTCGATGCATCCGGCCAGTCTGCTGCGGGTCAAGCGCGAGATTCTGCGCAGTGACGCGTCCCGCCTGCGTACGCGGGTCTCGCGCTTGCTGGGGTCGGATGATCCGGTCAAGGTCCAGGCCGGTCTCAAGCGCCTGCGTGAAAACTGAGCCCGCCTGCGGCGGCTGCCGCCTGTCATGGCGCCAAACACAGGCGGCTGCCATGAGGCGGCGTGCCAGGGCGGCCTGCGTTGACACCCTGCGGCCTGCCCGTTAAGGTGAGCCCCGCGCCGATTTGTGACCAGCTTGCGGGCGCGTTAAAAATGCGGCTAAAGCGGTGTACAGGAAAATCTTCCTGTGCCCGGGCGCCGCGGCAAGCCGGTCGCTTCAGTACCCGACGACAGTCGGGACGCTTCATCTCCACGGACTGACCTGATGACCGATTCGGTCGGGGTGACCACCCCGCAACGTCTGCGTTTCGATGCGCCGCTCGCGCTGTCCAGCGGCGCGTCGATCGATCAGTACGAGCTGGTCTACGAGACCTATGGTCGCCTGAACGCGGCCAGCTCCAACGCGGTGCTGGTCTGCCATGCGCTCAATGCCTCGCATCATGTGGCCGGTGTCAGTGCAGCTGACGACAGGGACATCGGCTGGTGGGACAACATGGTCGGCCCGGGCAAGGCGATCGATACCGAACGCTTTTTCGTGATCGGTGTGAACAACCTCGGCTCCTGCTTCGGCTCGACCGGGCCGATGTCGCCGAACCCGGCCACCGGCAAGCCCTATGGACCGGATTTTCCGGTGGTGACCGTCGAGGACTGGGTTCATGCGCAGGCGCGGCTTGCCGATGCGCTCGGCATTGCTCGCTTTGCGGCGGTGGTCGGCGGATCGCTGGGCGGCATGCAGGCGCTCGCCTGGAGCACGCTCTATCCTGATCGCCTGTCGCATTGCGTGGCGATTGCCACCGCGCCCCGCTTGTCAGCGCAAAACATTGCCTTCAACGAAGTGGCGCGGCGAGCCATCGTGACCGACCCCGACTTTCACGGCGGACGCTTCTACGACTTCGATACCGTGCCGGCGCGTGGCCTGCAGGTGGCGCGCATGATCGGTCACATCACCTATCTGTCGGACGACACCATGGCCGAGCGCTTCGGGCGCACGCTCAGGCGCCCGGCGCAGGATGTCTCGGCTGGCAACGATTATCAGTTCACCTTCGATGTCGAGTTCGAGATCGAGTCCTACCTGCGCTATCAGGGCGAAAAGTTTTCGCGCTATTTCGACGCCAATACCTATCTGCTGATTACCCGCGCGCTCGACTATTTCGATCCGGCGCGCGAGTACGGCGGTGACCTTGCCGCCGCGCTCGCACCGGCACGCTGCGATTTTCTGCTGGCCTCATTCAGCACCGACTGGCGATTCGCGCCCGAGCGCAGCCGTGAGATCGTGGCCGCGCTGCTGGCCAACCGCCGTCGGGTCACCTATGCCGAGATCGATGCACCGCATGGACACGACGCCTTTTTGCTCGACGATTCACGCTATCACGCCCTGATGAAGGCCTATTTCGATCGGATCGCTGCGGGGCTTGCGACATGACGCTGACTCACGCAGCCCTCGATCGCCACGGCCTGAGGCCCGATCTCGCCGCGATTGCCGACTGGATTGCGCCCGGCTCGCGGGTGCTTGACCTGGGTTGCGGTGATGGCGCCCTGCTCGATCATCTGCAGCATGCCAAGGGCTGCAGCGGCTATGGCGTCGAAATCGACGACGCCCAGGTGCTGGCCTGCGCGCATCGGGGAGTGGATGTGATCCAGCAGAACATCGAAGCCGGGCTCGACATGTTTGCAGGCAGCCGATTCGACGTGGTGGTGCTGTCGATGGCGATTCAGGCGACCCAGCATACCGAGCGCGTGCTGCGCGAGATGAGCCAGGTCGGCCTGGAGGGCATCGTGTCGTTTCCCAACTTCGGTCACTGGACCCATGCGGTGTCGATCCTGCGCGGACGCATGCCGATGTCGCGCGAGATGCCCTACCAGTGGTACGACACGCCCAACCTGCATCTGAGCACGCCGCTCGACTTCGAGGACCTGCTCGACAAGCTTGGCCTGGTCGTCACCCGCCGCGGCTATATGGCCAACGGTCAGCCGACCCGCTTTTTGCCCGGATTGCGCTGCACGCAGGCGATCTACCGATTCCGCAGCCGCTGAGGTTTTGCTTTCCCATGCCCGAATCCCGCCCCATTCCCGCCACGCAGCGCTTTGCCTGGATCCTGGGCCTGTCCGGCCTGCTTCCCTTTCTGGCGCAGGCGCTTTTTTCATGGCTGTCGCCGCCGGTCGAACTGCTCGGGGTGCTGCGCTCGCAGGTTCACTATGCCGCTGCGATCCTGACCTTTCTGGGCGCGGTGCACTGGGGGGTGACCCTTGCCGCGCCGTCGATCGTCGATACGCCCGCGGCTACCCGCCTGATCTGGGGGGTGACCCCGGCGCTCTTTTGCTGGATCGTGACGCTCTATCCGGTCGACATGGCCTTGCCGCTGCTGTTCTTTGGCCTGCTGGCCGCACTGGTCATTGATCTGGTGCTGTATCGCGGCACGCCGGTGCCACGCTGGTTTTTCACACTTCGCATCGCGCTGAGCGTGGGCGCTCTCGCCAGCGTGGGTTCGAGCTGGCTCGCGATGGCGGTGCGCCTGGCGGGCGCTAAATAGGGGGCGTCAGCACCATGTATATCCCACCGCATTTTGCAATCCAGGACACAGACGCCCTGCACCGGATCATCGAAACGCACCCGCTGGGTGTGCTGGTGACCCAATCGCCCAACGGACTGGATGCCAATCACATTCCGTTTGAACTCGACCGGGCGCGAGGGCTGCTGATCGCCCATGTGGCGCGCGCCAATCCGGTCT
>Ga0007795_10000054_pt1 | contig 23942 bp, 25 predicted proteins | sample CryBogmetaGMA1M_FD_60369 | JGI IMG/M metagenome (GOLD analysis project Ga0007795, IMG submission 60369) | Freshwater microbial communities from Crystal Bog, Wisconsin, USA - MA1M | ecosystem: Environmental > Aquatic > Freshwater > Lake | place: Crystal Bog, Wisconsin, USA | collected 2009-07-06
GCCGCAGTCTGGCGCGGGTGCCCGACCTTTTGGAACTGGCCGAACAAAGGTTCACCCTGGCCAAGAGCCGACTTGGCGCGGCCCTGGAGCGCAATGTTGCGGTTCACAAGACGAACTTGGTCCGGGTGGGAGCAAGGTTGAACCCAGCCCTGCTCCAGCGCCCCCAGACCGTGCATCAAGATAGGCTGATCCGTCTGAGCGTCCGACTACAGCCGGCCATGACGAGGGCCGTTGATCGCGCTCAAGAAAGGCTTCTCAGCCTTTCCAAGCTCTACGCGTCGGTTGATCCCAGCGCGCCTCTGAAACGAGGCTTTGCCCGGGTGCATCGCCTAGACGGCGGGTTGGTACGGGAGGGCGCAAGTCTGGCTTCGGGGGAAGCTGTACGCCTAGTGTTTGCTGACACAGAACGACAGGCCGTGATCGATGGAACCACGGACGCCCCGGCAGGAAAACCTGCTGCGCGAACCCCCAAGTCAAGCCACAGGCCGCCAGACCAGGGTGATCTGTTCTGATCTGAAGACTTGAGATAATATGTTCAGATGAACGCTATTGATCGTGATCTCTCGAACCCGGCCGATATCGCCAGCCTGCACTATGGCGACGGTGAATTTGTTGTCTTGAAGAACGGCAAGTATGTGATTTGCGCCGTCTCAGGGGTGAAAATTCCCCTGGAAGCCCTGAGGTACTGGAGCGCGCCCCTGCAGGAAGCCTATGCCGGGCCGGCAGAGTCCCTGACCCGCTGGCGCGAGAAAAACCCCTGATCGCCACCCGCCGTCAGGCCCTCCTAGGCCTAGGGGCGCTTAGCCTAGCGGGCGCTGCGCGCGCGGCCATTCCATTAGACTTAACGGGCCGATCACAGCAGGGCGGTGCCTTGATTGGCCACACACGCCCCAGGGCTCGGATTTTCGTCGACGAAATCTTTCAGGGCCAAGCCTCGGCCAGGGGCTATTTTGTCATTGGATTTGATCGAGATGCGCCGCCGACTGCGGTGATCCGGGCCGTGACCGACCAGGGCGAGGCCCAGCATGTGTCTCACATTGCGCCAGGCGAGTTTGACCTTCAGAAGATAGATGGCCTCGCTGAAGATCAGGTCAACCCCCAGGGCGAGGCCTTGCTGGCGCAGATTGCCGCAGAGGTGGAGCGCAAGGTCCAGGGGTTTTCCAGCCGGGCCGATCGCGATGATTTTCGCCATGGATTTATCCTGCCCCTTAAGACCTTTCGGCTATCTGGGCATTTCGGCGGCCAGCGAATTTTGAACGGCGTACCCAAGCGCCCCCACTATGGCGACGACCTTGCTGCGCCGATCGGAACCCTGATCCGAGCGCCAGCAGCGGGCTTGGTCGCCTTTGCTGAAACAGGCCTACACTTCGAAGGTGGACTGACCCTGCTAGATCACGGCCAGGGCCTGATCACGGCCTATCTGCATCAGTCCAAGGTGCTCGTCAAAAAGGACCAGCTTGTGGCGCAGGGTCAGGTTATTGGCGCTGTGGGCATGGAGGGGCGCGCCACAGGGCCGCATCTTTGCTGGCGCATGAAATGGCGAGATCGCAACCTCGATCCCATGCTGTTGGTCGGCGTAAAGGCTGCCTAACCCTTCAGCTTTTTATAGATCTCATTTGGCCAGCGTTTATGGACCCAGAACCATTCGGCTGGCCTTGCCCGCACACAGTCCTCGATGAAGGCATTCACTCTGCCAACACCCGCGGCGATGTCAGCGTTGCGATCTCCGGTGTTTTGCAAATGAATGGGGTCATGGACCACCACCTTGAACCGCGCCTTGTGGGTTCTTTGGACCGACATGGGCTGAAGGGGAATGTCATAGCGCAGGGCAAAGCTACTGGGCCCTGGGGCCGTGTAGCAGGTTATGCCAAATAGGGGGGCGGCGACCCCGCCATTGAATTTCTGATCATTCATGAGGGCCGCGCACTCGCCCCGGCCGAGGGCACGGATCAATTCCCGTGCGCTTTCACCGCCCTTGGGGGCAAAAAGTCTGACGCCATATCGAAAACGGCTACGGCGGAAACTCGCGTCCACATAGGGGTTATTCATGGCGCGATAGGTGATGTGGCAATTGATACCGGCGTGAACTATGGCCGCAGGCATGATTTCCATGGAGGAAAAGTGTCCGGAAATGAACACGACCGCTTGGCCGCCGCGGGCGATTTCAGCAAGCCGGGCACTGTTCACCACCTCAACCCGGCTGGAATCAGCAATGATCTTGTCGAGGATCGGGAATTCCAGCGCTACCCGACCGGTCTCGGCCCAACTCTCTAAAGCAAGATGCTGAATCTCGGCCTCTGAGGCCTCTGGAAAGGCAATCCTCAGATTGGTCAACACCACCTGGTGGGTGCTGGTCATCGGGCCTAAGCCTTTGAAAAGCCACGCTCCAAAGTCCGATACCCTGTCGACGGGAAACAGGCGTGCCAAACCCGTGACCCCATCATAGGCCAAGGCCTCGATCCGCCAGAGGATATGCTGCGCAAGGGAAGGTTTGACCGGGGTCATGGCCCATACCTAACCGGCCTAGGCCCTGTCGCGCAACGCGAACTCGGCTCGCTTGGCGCGCGACTTGCCATTGTTAGGGCAGCCCGTCTCAGTTTGGGACAGGCGTTGCAACCAAACCAGAGGGGGCGGTCATGGACTCCACCGGCAGCAATATTGATCTCCACCTGGGCAAACGCCTGCGTCGCCGCCGTCGGCTTTTGGGGCTCACCCAGCAACAACTGGCCTGCGCCTGTGGTGTCCGCTTCCAGCAAATTCAGAAATATGAGTGCGGTGCCAATCGGATTTCCGCGGCCCGGCTCTGGCAGCTGTCTGAGGCCCTGGAGGTTCCGGTCGGCTATTTCTATGACGGCCTGTCAGAGGCTGCTAGCCGCGAGAACAATGGTGAGACCGAAGGCAATGGCGAAATGTTCGCCCGCAAGGAAACCCTTGACCTGATCCGTGCCTATTATCAGTTGGGCGAACGTCCCCGTCGCCGGCTGCTAGATCTTGCCAAGTCGCTGAACGGTGATCACGAGGCCGCTTGAGGTCTTAAGGCATCCTCGGATAAGCGGGGGTTTCACATCTGAGCTGCGACGGGGTAGAGCAAGCCATGCTCACACCACAACACCTCGCCGCCCTCGATGATTTCCTCCTGGAGCTCAACGCCGCCTCCGCAGCGGTCATTACGCCCTTGTTCCGTGCCGATCACGGCCTAGAAGATAAGGGCCATTCAGGCTGGTTTGACCCTGTCACCCTTGCCGACAAAAACGCCGAAGCCGCTATACGCAAGGTGGTCGCCGAACGGTTTCCTGACCACGGCGTCATTGGTGAAGAATATGGCGAAGACCGACCCGATGCAGAGTTCGTCTGGGTACTAGACCCCATTGATGGCACCCGCGCGTTTATTGCTGGCCTGCCAGTCTGGACCACGCTGATCGGCCTACGGCATGCGGGCAAGCCGGTCTTAGGCTCCATTGGCCAACCCTATATTGGTGAAATCTACATCGGCCATGCCGGCGGCTCTCGGCTCGTTTCCCGCGACGGCGTTCGTCCCTTAAAGGTCAGATCCTGCGACGGTCTTGGGTCGGCTGTCATTGCCACCACCGATGCCGATGGATGTTTCAAGCCCCCAGAGCTGGCCGTCTGGAAGCAGGTTCGTGCAGCCGCGCGCCTGGCGCGTTTCGGCTGTGACGCCTATGCCTATGCCATGGTCGCAGCCGGAACCCTCGATCTGGTCCTCGAGGCTGGCTTGAAATCCTGGGACATTGAAAGCGCCATCCCCTTAATGGAGGGTGCCGGTGGGATGGTCACTGACTGGCGCGGTGCTCCCGTCGGTCAATACGGCGGACAGGTCGCCATCGCTGGCGACCGCCGCTGCCTCGACGCAGCCCTGGCCTTGGTGGGGCCCGCGGCGCTCTAAGCCTTAGGTTTCGGGGAAGTCTTAGCTGCAGGTTTCTTTGCAACGGCCTTCGGCGCGGCGGCAGGCTTCGCCTTTACCGCTGGCTTTGCCACAGCCCTTGGTTTCGCAGCTGGCTTTGCGGCTGCCTGCGGCACCGCAATGAGTGCAGGCTTTGGTGCGATCTTATCTGCCAAGGCGTCGAAGGCCGTCCAGAATTGATCGCGTTTGTCGTCCGTTTCCATGAGGATTTCGTGTTCGGCACCGACGACGCTTATAAATTCGCCATCTGGCAGGTCTGCCGCAGCCTGCCGCTGTGCTGTATCCGTCACGAGCTTGTCATCAGCCGCCGAAACGATCAGCACGGGTATCTTAACCCCTTGCAGATTGGCTTTGACCCCAAGGTGGCCCGTGGCCTTTAGGGCAAAGTCCATCCATCCCCAGGTGGGCGCTGATAAGGCGAGGTCATGATTAGCAGCAATCAGGGCCCGTCCCCGCGCAAATCTGACGGGATCATGGGTCAACACATTGCCTTCAAAAGCTTCTTCATAGGGATTTCCCGCCGGCGGGCGAGCGTAGTCTGCACCCTTGCCCAGCAGCAAATTCACCGCCACCAGCAGACCTGCCATGGGCGGCGCGCGAACCCCCAGCATGGGTGCGCAAAGTACGGCCCCAACAAACCTCGAGGCTTGTCCCTTGGCCAGGGCCATCAGGGTCAAGCACCCGCCCATGGAATGGCCAATTGCTAGCCAAGGCTTGGGCAGTCGCGCCTCAAAGCACGCCAGGATCGCGGCATAATCCTCAAGATAGGGCTGCACACCCTTGGCATGACCTTTTAGCCGATCTGGCAGATCACGATGCGACAGGCCCTGGCCGCGCCACTCCTGGCAAAGGACGACAAAGTCCCGGTCCAGGAGGTCCTGGATCACTTCGAAGTACTTCTCGATCGCCTCAGTGCGTCCCGTCGAAAGCACAACAGAGCCCCGCGCCGTGCCCTTGGGCGTGAAGAGGGCCGCCCTCAACTGAGCGCCCCCAGCGCCCGTCACCCATTCGGCGGCTCCACCCGGAGGAATTGGCGCTTGCGGGATGGAAATCAGGGGAGCGGAAAGCATGTTGAAGTTCCTATGCCAGCTTAGCGAAGAGGGCCTGCATCTGCGGCTGCAGAGACATGGCCAGAGACATATCGGAGACCTGAAGGCGACCTGTTATCACGGCCGTCATGGGGTTTAGCTGGCCCTTGCCCAGGGCCTCCAGATCCTTCCGACTGACCTTGACCGTCAGATCAGCAGGAAGGTCGTCATTGCTGACTCCTTTCTCATCCATGTGGATGAAACCTTCGCCCTTCAGATCGATCTTAAACGATGTCCCCAACCCTGAGCCCGTTGCAAAAAGTTCGGCGATCTTGGTGGTAAGGTCTTCTAGAGTCGCCATAGGCCCCCGCGCGTCATCTTGCGGCACTGTCGCCCGGCTGCGCATCCTTGTAAACGCTGCTGACGCCGGTCTTAGCGCGGCTTTCGAAAGCGCAGAGTCATTCTGTCGCTCTCGCCGATGGCGTCATATCTGTGGTGGTCAAAATTTGGGTCTGGCGGCAGGCCCCTCGGCGAAGAGCTGCGAACCGGCGGCAGGGTCCAGACACCAAAGGGATGGTCCTTCGTGTCCAGGGGATTTGCGTTGATTTCGCTGTCCCCCTCAAAGAGAAACCCGGCCTCTCGCCCCATCTGAACCACCAAACTCTCAAGGACATAGCCGTCAGAGGCCAATATGTCTGGGGTGCTGCCTGGGGTGGCACGATGTTCTTCAACCCCTAAAAGACCACCGGGCTTCAAGGCTTGAAAGGCGTCGTGGAAGGCCTTTTCCGCGATACCGGCTGCCATCCAGTTGTGAAGGTTACGAAGAAACAGCGCCAGATCTGCTGACCCCTGAGGCGCAACAGGGCCGCTGGTCGGCCCAAAGGCCGTCACCTTCACATCACCATAGAGCTCTGGCTTGCGCCTCAGCTTCTGGACATAGGCATTCACAATCTGCGCAGCGGCGGGATCGTTAGGGTCATTGGTCTGAAAATTGGCCGCATAGAGCTTGCCGCCATTAGACGCCAGATAGGGGGCCAGAATATCAGTATACCATCCCGCTCCCGGCCAGAACTCGACCACGGTCGCCCCGGGTCGCAAACCCCAGAACTGAAGACTTGCGACGGGGTGGCGCCAAAAATCCCGGGCCTGATCGCTGGCCGAACGCCAGTTGCCCGCAACAGCCTGACCAATCGACATGGGTAGAAGGGCGCGCCCTTGACCCGACCGGCAGGCGCCAAGCGCCAGGGTCCCAATCAGAGCGGCTCTACGTGAAAGGAGTGGGGCGACCTTCATTCTAGGTCCAGGCCTAACCTGTTGTTACCGCCGGGTCAAAATGCGGCACCAGCCGCCCTTGAAACGCATATATTCTCGCCCATTTCTTATCCGAAGGCGCTGGACTTCCGGGCCTTCCGAAACCCTGCGAGGCTTCGGCTCGCGACCGTTTCGTAACCACCCTTGCTGCTTCAAGAAGGATGCTAACCAAGATGCGTACGATCGATTTCTCCCCGCTTTATCGCTCTGTGGTCGGTTTTGACCGACTGGCCCAGTTGCTCGAAACCGCAACTGCGGATGCGGCCTCAGGCTATCCGCCCTACAATATCGAGCGGACCGACGAGAACGCCTATCGGATTGAGCTGGCTGTGGCTGGTTTCAAGCCCGAAGAACTGAACATTGAGGTCAAACAGAACCTCCTCACGGTCCAAGGGCGCAAGGCGGCCAATGACGAACAAAGGCGCTTCCTGCATCGCGGTCTGGCCGAGCGCGACTTTGAGCGTCGCTTCCAGCTTGCCGACTATGTGGTGGTGACCGAGGCCCAGATTTCTGACGGCCTGCTGTCCATCAACCTCAAGCGCGAACTTCCCGACGCCCTGAAAACCCGCCGGATTGAAATTGCTGTGGGTCCGGCTTCAGCTCCGCTCATCGAAGGTGAAAAGGCCGCCTAGGGTCCGTCCCTTAACCCTTACAGGAGGACCGGCGCTCGCGGGTGCCGGTCCTTTTTATACCTGGCCCTTAGGCCATCAACCCTTTGGCACCCAGGGTCACGGCGCCCGCCAGTTCAGCCTTGGTCAAGTCCGCGCCTGTAAAATCGGCGCGGGAAAGTTCCGCCCCCAAAAGCTTGGCATGGCGGAGATCGGCGAAAGACAGGTCAGCATGGCGGAGATTGGCACCGGAGAGGTCACAGGCAATGACCCTTCCGCCCGACATGTAAAGTGGCCCAAGGGCTGCATGCCTCAGATCAGCGCCAGCCAGCTTGGCCCCCGCGAGCCGGGCACCCCTTAGGTCGGCCTTCTGTAGATTACAGCCGCGTAGATCAGCACCTTCCAGATTCGCGCCCTGGAGCTTGGCTCCCTGCATGTCGAGGCCCGAAAATACAGCACCCTTGGCGGAAATCGCGGTGAGATTCTGGTCGGAGATCGATCCAAGACAATTCAAATTGGCATTGTTCAGCATTGCGGGCTTACCAATACGCCCCCCGGTTTCGCACCATTGCGCATGGGCAACGATCTTGGAGATCCAGGCCTCACGGACAGCAGGATCGACATGCTGGCTATTTTGTAGAGCACCGAAAAGATTGGTGTTGCGAATATTCCAAGACCGGGTCTGTGCGCCGAAAAGGACCGCTTGGCTAAGATCAGCCCCCTCAAAATCCACATTCGATAGGTCAGCACCCGTCATGTCGGCGCCCACCATGGAGGTGCGTTGGAAGTTGGCCTTGACCAGCTTGGCCTCTCGCATCAGCGCGTTGCTGAAATCTGCAGCCACGCTGACGGCCCCCGATAGACGACTGCCCTGGAGATTAGCGCCCGCAAAAACAGCGACCCGTGACCCGGCCCCTTCCGCCTTTGAATCATAAAGCCTCATGTTTTTGGCGTTCTCCCCCGTGAGCACCACACCTGGGCGCAGATCGGCTTCGAACAGGTCCGCCCCTGCGAGGTTTGCAAGGCTGAGATTGGCTGACCGCAGATCGGCGCGTTTCAAAAATGCACCGCTCAAGTGGGCACCATTGAGGTCGCAGCCATAGAGTATGGCGTGTTCCAGGCGCGCGCCTTGTAGAAGGCATCCCTTGAGCACCGCGCCGGTCATGTCGGCGTCCGTCAGATTCCGGCCACGAAGGTCGATATCCGATAGGTCCTTCCAAGCAAAATTGGCTCTGATCCCACCGGGACGCGAGGCGCACATACGCTCATGCCGTGCGCAGATTTCATCTACGGCAGCCTGATCCAGCTTTTCAACGGCGCGAGCAGACGCCTGGGACATGGGCATATTCGGAAGCCTTGCAACCAATTTGCCCAGCAAAATATCGCGTCAAAGACGCAGCCGGGGCGGTCCTGGAAGATGCCCGCTCAGGGTTTCGGTTTTCCCTACAGACAGGGTAAATCTGATAAAAATCATAACCTTCATATCCCGCATAGCGCGAGGGGTTAGGCTGGCCTGTAATCAGTATAAAGAAAGGCGGCCTCATCTGCTAAAAGCCCAAATTGTATGGGGATTTCGGCGGCTATCAGCTTCGCAGCCCCCTGCCCGGCAGCATGAATAGAGGCGTCGGCGCAGGCAATCGCCACCTTAACCACACCAGATTCAATCAATCTTTCCGTGCAGGCAACAGCGCCAGTGGTGCGATGGGCGCAGGGTTCGAGGGTGACATAGGCGCTAGAGCCCTTAGCCGCCGCACCTGCCTGATCCAAGGCCAGCTCTTCGGCGTGAGGGCGCCCGCCAAGCCCAGTAACACCTTCGCCGACAATGACCCCATCCTTCACCAGGACGCATCCAACCGACGGATTTTCCGCCGTCCGTCCCAGATGGGCGTGCGCCAGATCGATGGCCCGGCGCATGGCCTGAAGTTCGCTAATCATCATCTCTTTTCGCCCTCCCTCGGCCCGGCTGGCAAGCCCGCGTCAAGGATTAGTCACTATGACTGTCACTAGGGTCGGCCGGTTCGCCCCCGAAAAACGATAAAAGAGGCAGTAATGGTGGATGCCCTGGTCGTTGCCGACCTGAATAAGAGCTTTAAGACACCGGCCGTGCAGGGTCTGGACCTCGTGGTGCGGACCGGTGAGCTCTATGCCCTGCTGGGCCCCAATGGCGCTGGTAAGACAACAACCCTGCGCATGGTGGCTGGGCTGCTTGCGCCGGATTCTGGGTCCATTTCGGTCTTTGGCATTGATGTCCTGAAGTCACCCCTGGAGGCCAAGAAGGTCATCGCCTGGGCACCGGATGAACCCATGCTCTATGACCGTCTGACCCCCCTGGAATATTTAGAATTTGTGGCCGGCCTTTGGAATGTTCCGCCGGCCTTGGCCGCCGCCCGCGCTGAGGACCTGCTCCAGACACTTGGCCTATGGGAAGACCGCAATCGACGTTGCGAAGGTTTTTCCCGGGGCATGCAGCAAAAGGCTGCCCTGGCAGGAGCCCTCATCCATGACCCCAAACTGCTCATTCTCGATGAGCCTTTGACCGGCCTTGACGCTGCCGTCGCCCGTCAGGTGAAGGATCTGCTGCAGGCCAGGGTCGCGGCCGGCGCCACAGTCATACTGACCACCCACATTCTTGAGGTCGCTGAACGTATGGCCGATCGGATCGGCATCATCCAGGGCGGGAGGCTGCTGGCTGAAGGCACTTTGGACGAGCTACGCACAAGGACGGCCAGTCAGGGCGGCACCCTGGAGGACATCTTCCTGGAGCTGACCGGCGATCACGGGGCCCCAGGAGCTTGAAACCCTTCAGCGGCGGCGTCGCGCAGATGCTGAGGGGTACGACAGCGGGCCTAGTGTTCCATGAATTACGCCTGTCCTGGCGTGCCGCCCTGGCGCGAAGCGGCGGCGGCGTCCGAGGCCTTGTCATTATTTGCCTGGTCATATTGGCGTTTACGGGGTTTGCCGGCGTGCCCCTGGGCTATGTTCTCAGGCACTATCAGCTACCAATCTCGCGGCTGACCATCATACTTTCGGACCTCGGCCTACTGGCTATAGCAAGCCTAATGGTCTCCCAAACCCTGTCTACGGCCACCGAGAGCCTCTATCAGCGCGGGGACCTAGATCTGCTCTTCACGGCCCCGATCCCGCCGCGCAGGACCCTCGCCGCCCGGTTCATGGCCCTGGCTGTGACGGTCTTCTTGACCTTCGCCTTGATGGTCTCGCCGCTGCTGATTCCCGTGGCCATTATCAGCCATCCGTCCTGGCTTGCCTTTTATCTGGTCCTAGCATCGACCGCCCTGGGTGCTGCCGCGATGGGTCTGGCCCTGTCGACCTTCCTATTCCGACTGATCGGTGCCCGTCGCACAAGGGCGGTTGCACAGGTCATAGCCGCAATCATCGGGGCCAGCTTTTTCCTGGTCAGTCAGGTCAATACCTTTGTCGGCAAAAGCCAATCTCAGGGCATATGGGCCCAGGCTAAGGCCCTTGCTCTGGATGAGTCCTTCAAGCTGCCGCCCGGGGCAGACATTCCCTTGCGCGCCATGATCGGGGAGCCCCTTTTCCTGCTTGGCTACACTCTGGGCGCTGTCATTTTGTTCTTCGCAGTCAGTTCCTGGCTGGGCGACCGCTTCGCCGCAGACGCCGCCATGGCCAGCGGCGCCGACACTGCCAATGCGCCCACTAAGGCCCAGGCAGCCCGGTGGGAAACCAGCGCCTTCCGAGCAATTTTCCGCAAGGAGGTGCGCCTTCTGTGGCGAGATGCGGCCCTGGTGTCGAATGTCCTGCTACGCACCCTGTATTTGATCCCCCTTGCCTATCTCGTGATCCGTAGCGCGAGGGGAGACACGGGCTTGGTCCTTGCCGCCGCCGCTGGTGGTCTGACCTTTATGGCTGGGCAGGTGGCAGGCACCCTGGCCTGGATCACAATTTCTGCAGAAGAAGCTCACGATCTTCTGGCCGGATCCCCCACCCGACAGGGGATAATCCGCCAGGCGAAGCTGGCGGCGGCCTACTTGCCCCTGGTGATCTTTCTGGCGCCCTTACTTGCCTATCTGGTCTGGGTCGCGCCAGTGGTGGGGGGCTTCGCCCTAGGGGGATGCATCGCCTCAGCCATCACCTGTGGTCTGATCAACATCTGGTACCAAAAGCCGAGCAAGCGGAAGGACTTCAGGCGCCGCAAGGGGTCATCTTGGTTCGCGACCTTGGCCGAGGCCTCTGTGGCGGCTCTGATCGGCTTGGCAACGACCTTTGCCACCCTTGGCAATGTCTGGGCGCTACTGCCTAGCCTACTGGCGATCGGCTTGATGATGCTCCTGCGCAGGTCAGAGGCTCAGATCGCCCTGGCTTTAGAAGACTAGATCGGCGGCAGAGATTCGGCGCGGGAAGCATCCAGATAGCGGGCCCCCACGGGCTTAAGGCTGGCGTCCAAATCGATCACCAGGGGATTACCCGTCGGGATTTCCACTCCGACAATCGCGTCGTCGGCTATGCCGTAGAGCAGCTTGACGATGGCGCGCAAGGAATTGCCATGGGCGGCCACCAGGACCGTTTCACCGGCCGCGAGCTTAGGTGCAATTTCAGCCTGCCAGTAGGGCTCAACCCGCTCAAGCGTGGTCTTCAAACTCTCAGTGAGGGGCAGAACAGCCCCCGCATAGCGCCGGTCCTTAGAGAAATCGAACTCGCTGTCCGCCGACATGGGCGGAGGCGGTATGTCATAGGAGCGACGCCAGATTTTGACCTGGTCTACGCCATGTTTCGCCGCAGTCTCGGTCTTGTTCAGGCCGGTGAGCCCACCATAGTGACGCTCGTTCAAGCGCCAGTCCTTGGTCTCTGGGACAAAGACTTGGCCCGCTGCGTTTAGGGCCAGCCAGAGGGTGCGGATGGCCCGGGTGAGGACCGAGGTGAAGGCCCGATCAATCTGCAATCCGGCTGCGGCCATCAGTTCTCCACCCTTGCGGGCCTGAGCCTCGCCTTCCGGCGTCAGGTCGACATCCACCCAACCTGTAAACTTGTCTTCCAGGTTCCAACGGCTTTGGCCATGGCGCAGCAGGATCAGGGTGGGCACGGGGTTGAACTCCTTTTGTCGGCGCCGGGCTAGGGCTGGAGCCACGCGCCGTCAAGAGTGCGCGGCTGGTCCTTAGGCCCTGCAAGGAGTATATCGGCCCTAACATGCTGGATCGACTCTTTCTCCCCGCCCTGATCGCCCTGACCATAGCCTTGGTCAGCCTTGCTATGGTTTGGCCTCAAGGCCTTGGGGACCGCTCGCCGGGTCTGTTTGGTCATACGCCCCTGCAACAGACGCCGGCCATGAAGGCGGCTATGACCAAGGAATCTCTTGAAGCCAATCAACAGGCGGCAAGGGCGAAGCAGGCCTTGATTGATCTCCAGGCGCAAAGATTGGCTCCAACCCAATGAGTGATTTCGACGCCATAGCCGTGGGCCGCCGGGTGTTAACCGCCGAGGCCGACGCCCTTCAGCTGCAATCGCAGTCCCTCGGGGACGCCTTTGTGCAGGCTGTGGACATTCTGGCTAAGGCCAAGGGTCGCATAATCTGCACGGGCGTTGGAAAGTCTGGCCATGTCGCCCGCAAGATCGCCGCCACCTTTGCATCAACCGGCGCGCCCGCCCATTTTGTCCATGCCAATGAAGCCAGCCATGGCGATTTGGGCATGATCGGACAAGACGACGTGGTCTTGGCCTTATCAAAGTCTGGCGAGGTGCGGGAGCTGGCCGATATTCTGGCCTATTCCAAACGTTTTCAGATCCCCGTGATTGCCCTGACCGCCGTAGCAGATAGCGCCCTGGGCCGGGCCGCCGACATTCAGCTTCTGCTGGCCGAGGCTGCGGAAGCCACCGGCGACGTCAATGCGCCGACCACATCCACGACACTTCAGATCGCCTTAGGTGACGCCCTGGCCGTCGCCCTCCTGGAAAAGCGTGGTTTCACCGCCAAGGATTTCAAGACCTTCCACCCCGGTGGCAAGCTGGGTGCCATGCTGCGTACGGTGGGCGATTTAATGCACGGTGCCGCAGAGCTTCCGCTGATTTCCCCCGATGCGCCCATGTCCCAGGCCCTGCTGGTCATGACCGAGAGGCGCTTTGGCATTGTCGGCGTGCAAGGTCAGGATGGCCGACTGATCGGGGTGATCACCGACGGCGACCTTCGTCGGCATATGGATGGTCTGATGTTGCGCACGGCCGGAGAGGTCATGACGCCGGGCCCAAACAAAACGGTCTCACCGCGCCAGTTGGCCTCCGAGGCTCTGGCCATGATGGCCGACCCGCCCCCCAGCGTACATATGCTATTTGTGATAGAGGATGGGCAACCTGTGGGCATCCTGCACGTTCATGACCTGCTACGCGCCGGGATCATGTAAAACTTACATATTTCTGTAACCGGATCGTCCCTAAAGAACAATCGCCCAAGTTGATTCGGGCCTGACTCGGAGAAACCATGCTTTCCGCCCCCCGCGCCGAACTTGCCGTGCAGACGCCGGACTTTGAGAACTATCCCCTCGTGAAGGCGACAGGCTTTCGGGAATATGATGCCCGCTGGCTGTTTGGGGCAGAAATCAATCTGCTCGGCGTTGAGGCCCTGGGCCTTGGCCTGGGAACCTATATTCAGGAACTTGGCCAAAAGCGCATCGTGGTCGGACATGACTTCCGATCCTATTCACTCTCAATCAAGCAGGCCCTAACCATCGGTCTTGTTGCGGCTGGCTGCGAAGTCCTCGACATCGGCTTGGCCCTGTCGCCAACTGCCTATTTTGCTCAGTTTGACCTGGACGCCCCCTGTGTTGCCATGGTCACTGCCAGCCACAACGAAAACGGGTGGACCGGGGTGAAGATGGGCGCGCAAAAGCCCCTGACCTTTGGCCCAGACGAAATGGGTCGCCTGAAAGACATCGTGCTCGGCGGCAAGTGGACCGTGCGCCCTGGCGGCAGCCTGACCCACATAGAAGGCGTCGCAGAACGCTATATCGCCGACGTGGGTGCAAGGGTTGCGATTAAACGACCGCTGAAGGTCGTCTGCGCCTGCGGTAACGGCACAGCCGGGGCCTTTGCCCCAGACGCCTTGCGTCGGATGGGTGTGGCCGAGGTCATCGAGATGGATTGCAATCTCGACTGGACCTTCCCCCGCTACAATCCCAATCCCGAAGACCACGAAATGCTCCACGAAATGGCCAAGGCCGTGAAGGCGCATGGCGCTGACCTGGCCCTGGGCTTCGACGGCGATGGCGACCGCTGTGGCGTGGTGGATAATACTGGCGAGGAGATCTTCGCCGACAAGATCGGCCTAATGTTGGCCCGCGACCTCTCGGCCCTGAACAAGGACGCCACCTTCATTGTCGATGTGAAGTCTACCGGCCTGTTCGCCACCGACCCTGTGCTGAAGGCCAATGGCGCCAAGACGGTCTATTGGAAGACCGGCCACAGCTATATCAAACGCAAGACCGCAGAGATCGGGGCCCTGGCCGGATTTGAAAAGTCGGGCCACTTCTTTTTCAACGCCCCCTTCGGCCGTGGCTATGACTGTGGCTTGACGGCGGCTGCGGCGGTTCTGGCCATGCTGGACCGCAATCCTGGCAAGACACTTTCAGACCTCAAGGCCGCCCTGCCCGTGGCCTACACCTCCTTGACCATGTCTCCCCATTGCGCCGACGATCAGAAGTACGGTGTGGTCCAGGGTGTCGTTGAAGAATATGAGGCTCTGGCTAAGGCTGGCGGGACCATTCTCGGACGTAAAATTTCCGAAGTCATCACGGTCAACGGCGTCCGGGTCGCCCTGGAAGACGGCTCCTGGGTGCTGGTCCGCGCTTCGTCAAATAAGCCGGAGATCGTCGTGGTGGTCGAGAGCACCCGGTCGGAAGACGATATGCGCGACCTCTTCCACAAGGAAGTAAAGCCGCGCCTCGCCAAGCGGCCGCAGGTCGGCGCCTACAACCAAGAAATCTAGCCAAAGCAGCCAACTGAGAGATTGCTATGCAAGTTGCAATGATAGGCACGGGCTATGTGGGCCTCGTGAGCGGAGCCTGCTTTGCAGACTTCGGTCATGCCGTGACCTGCATCGATAAGGACGCCTCGAAAATCGAGCGCCTGCAGTCCGGCGGTATTCCGATTTTTGAGCCCGGGCTGGAAAATCTGGTGGCCCAGAACGTCAAGGCCGGACGGCTACAATTCACCACCGACGGTGCTGAGGCAGTGAAGACTGCCGACGCCGTCTTCATTGCAGTCGGGACTCCCTCCCGCCGCGGCGATGGCCATGCCGACTTGTCCTATGTCTATGCCGTCGCCGAAGAGGTTGCGGCTCTGCTCGAAGGCTTCACGGTGATTGTCACCAAGTCCACCGTTCCTGTTGGCACGGGCGATGAAATCGAGAGGATCATCAGGGCCAAGCGCCCTGACGCTCAGTTTGCCGTGGTCTCAAATCCCGAATTCCTGCGGGAAGGGGCGGCCATTGAGGACTTTAAGCATCCAGACCGCGTGGTGGTTGGCCTCGACGACGATCGCGCCCGCGCCGCGATGATGGAACTCTATCGTCCGCTGTTTTTGAACGAAACGCCGATCCTCTTCACCTCAAGGCGTACCTCGGAACTGATCAAGTATGCGGCCAACGCCTTCCTGGCCCTGAAAATCACCTTCATCAATGAGATGGCAGACCTCTGTGAAGCGGTCGGGGCCGACGTCCAGCAGGTGGCAAGGGGCATTGGTCTCGATAAGCGGATCGGTGGCAAATTCCTAAATGCCGGTCCAGGCTATGGCGGCTCCTGCTTTCCTAAAGACACCCTGGCCCTGGTTCGCACCGCCCGCGATGCAGGAAGCCCAGCGCGGCTGATCGAAACCACGGTGGAGATCAATGACGCCCGCAAGAAGGCCATGGCAGTCAAGGTTTCAGCGGTGGCGAACGGCGATCTGACCGGCAAGGTGGTTGGTGTCCTGGGTCTGACTTTCAAACCCAATACGGACGATATGCGCGATGCCCCAGCCCTGGACATCATCCCAGCCCTGCAAGCGGCCGGCGCGGTCGTTCAGGCCTATGATCCGGAAGGCATGACAGAGGCCAGCCACATGCTCCCTTCCGTTGCCTTCAAGGATGATGCCTACGCCGCCGCCGAGGGCGCCGATGTCCTGGTGATCATTACAGAATGGGACCAGTTCCGCGCTCTGGACCTGGATCGAGTCAAGAGCGTCATGCGCACGCCGACCTTGGTCGACCTGCGTAACATCTACAACCCGGCCGACGTCCGCGGCCGAGGATTCAAATACGCCTCAATCGGCCGGGCTTAACCGACGGCGAATATGTGAAGAAGAATATTTCCAACCCATAGGGCACCTGCCCAGAACGCTGTCGCCATCAGGGCGACAAAGGCGAGACAGGCGATTGAGCTTGCGCTCTTAGGCTGCTGAGTCCGCAGACCCGCCATCTCATGCGTCATACCAACCTCCCTAAATTCTTTTCATTTCACCCCGGTCGAGCGGGGCGATTTAGAGAAGCTTGCACGAATATTACAGTTTGGAAAGGTATCTCCTGCGGTAAGTATGTCACGAATTTGTGGAGGGTCCCCCGGCAAGCGCCTTCGCCATCAAGATGTCAGGCAGTCCTGGACCATTGGCGTCTGGGATGATCCCGACTGGCTCGAAACCTAGCTTGAGATAGAAGAAATAGGCATGCCCCCTACCCGTTGGCTTTACCTGCTGAAGCTTTTGCAGAACGCCGGGAAAGAGGGTTATGCCACCCAGGCTAGTTCCTCCAACCCAATCGTCCGTTCCCAGGTAGAGGGTCAGAAACCCTTTTGCGACGGCGTGATTCTCGAGAGCGCTCACCAATGCCTGGCCAATACCCTGTCTCTGATTGACCGGATCTACCACAAGTGGGTGAAGCTCTAAAGCGTGCGAGTAACCGCGAACTGCGCCGACCCACCCTAGTATGCGGTCTTCGGCAAGCGCAGCCAGCGCAAACCGCTCCTTGCGCTGAAGGAAGGTTGCAACCTGTGCCTCCGCTTCACCCTCGCCCTTATATGACGGTCCATCGAGGGCGGAGCGCAAAATATCGGCTGCCCCAGCCAGTTGGCCGCTATCGAGATGATCGAAGGCGACAATCTCCATGGCTGGTTAGGCCGCCGCCTTCTTTACGGCGCTCGAAATCTCTTTGACGACCGATGCAACAAGCTTTTCGTCATCGGCTTCGACCATGACCCGGATCAAGGGTTCAGTGCCTGAGGCGCGAACCACAAGGCGACCTGCAGAACCAAGCTTTTCCTGGGCCGCAGCAATTGTCGCCTTCACCTTGTCTGCTTCCAGCGGCTTGCCGGACGAGAAGCGAATATTCTCCATCTTCTGAGGCACCGGCTCAAACTGACGGGCCAGGGCACTCATGGGCTTGTCGCCTTCCTTGAGCACCGTCAGCACCTGCAGGGCGGCCAGCAAGCCGTCACCTGTGGTGGAGAAGTCCGAAAGAATGATGTGGCCCGACTGTTCGCCGCCCACATTAAAGCCGCCTTCGCGCATGCGCTTCATGACCGAGCGGTCACCAACGGCCGTGCGCTCCAGGGTGAGGCCCCGCGCGGTCATGAACCGCTCAAGGCCAAGATTTGAGTAGACCGTGGCGACAATCCCGCCGCCATTCAGCCGGTCCCGCGCAGCCCAGTTTCCAGCGATCAGGGCCATGATCTGATCCCCGTCGACCACCTGGCCGCGCTCATCACAAATCACCAGCCGGTCGGCGTCGCCGTCCAGGGCGATACCGATGTCGGCGCGATACTCCTTCACCGCCCGGATCATGGCTTCTGGATGGGTGGAGCCGCACTCCTCATTGATATTCATGCCATTGGGCGAAATGCCGACCGGGATGATCTCGGCCCCCAGTTCGTAAAGAACGGTCGGGGCGACCTTGTAAGCGGCTCCATTGGCACAATCGATCACCACACGCAGCCCAGATAGGTTCAGACGTCGTGGGAAGGTCGCCTTGGCGATTTCCACATAACGCGCCTGACTGTCATCCACCCGCGACACTCGGCCTAGATCCGTGGGCTTGGCGAGGCCCTCCTGAAGGCTTTGGTCCATCAAGGCCTCGATTTCCAGCTCGCGCTCATCGGACAGCTTGTAGCCGCTAGGTCCAAACAGCTTGATGCCGTTGTCGGTAAAGGCGTTGTGAGAGGCAGAGATCATCACGCCCAAGTCAGCCCGCAATGATCGAGTCATCATGGCCACCCCTGGGGTCGGCATGGGCCCAAGCAGGCGGACATCCATGCCGACACTGGCAAAGCCAGCCACCAGGGCGGGCTCGACCATATAGCCTGACAGCCGCGTATCCTTGCCGATCACCACCATGTGTCGGCGATCGTCTTGGGACATGAACAGTTTTCCCGCAGCGAGGCCGACCCGAAGCGCGACTTCGGCCGTCATGGGATGGGTGTTGGCCTGGCCGCGAATGCCGTCAGTACCGAAATAAGCGCGATTGCTCATGAGACTTTTAGATCACTCCGCCTTATTGCCGCCACGGGTCGAAACGATCCGAAACGCAGATTTAGTCGACGCAGCGTTTGCCAATGTTAAACGCCGCGCAGAGTCTAACCATAGACTGCCTTAGAGATTGCGCAAAAGGACTGCGAAATATGTGCGGCATTATCGGCATTGTCGGAACGTCCCCGGTCCAAGATCGCCTGATTGAGAGCCTCAAGCGGCTGGAATATCGTGGCTATGACTCCGCAGGTATTGCTGGGGTCGTGGACGGCAAGGTCCAGCGTCGCCGCGCCAAGGGTAAGATCGCCGCCTTACAGGCCGTCCTTGCCGACCATCCCTTGAAAGCAACCGTTGGCATAGGCCACACCCGCTGGGCCACCCATGGTGCCCCGAACGAGGCCAATGCCCACCCGCAGTCCGCCGGTCAGGTCACCCTGGTTCACAATGGCATCATCGAAAACTTCGCAGAGCTGAAGCGTCACCTGCAGTCCGAGGGGCGCGTCTTCGAAAGCGACACGGACACTGAGGTCATTGCTCAGCTGCTGGACGCAGAACTTAAAGCGGGTCTGGAGCCGCTTGGCGCCCTCAAGGCCACATTAGATCGTCTGACCGGTGCCTTTGCCATTGCCGTACTGATCGAGGGACAGACCAACATGATACTGGGTGCCCGTCGGGGCAGCCCTCTAGTCGTTGGCTATGGTCAGGGCGAGATGTTCCTGGGCTCAGACGCCCTGGCGGTCGGCCCCTTCACCAACAAAATCGCCTATCTGGACGAAGGCGACTTTGTTGCCATCGATCACACCTCAGCGAGAATTTTCGACAAGGACGGCAAGGCCGTCGAGCGGCCGCTGAAAATCGTCTCTGCCTCTGCGGCCCTGGTGGAAAAGGGCAACTATCGCCACTTCATGGAGAAAGAGATCCATGACCAGCCAGACGCCTGCCAGCACACCCTCTCGGCCTATCTCAACCCGGTCAGCGGCAAGGCAACAGCCCCCGCTGGTATTGATTTCAGCAAGGTCACGCGGATCCAGATCATCGCCTGTGGTACGGCCTATTATGCAGGCCTGATCAGCCGCTACCTGTTTGAGACCCTGGCGCGCCTGCCGGTGGACATCGATGTGGCCTCAGAGTTTCGCTATCGGGAACCACCGGTCAGTCCTGGGACTCTCGCAATCGTCATTTCGCAGTCGGGGGAAACCGCCGATACCCTGGCTGGCCTTCGCTGGTGCAAGGCCCAGGGTCTAACCACCGCTGCCGTTGTCAATGTCCATGAAAGCACCATGGCGCGGGAGGCGGATGTCCTCTTCCCCACCCATGCTGGCCCCGAAATCGGCGTTGCCTCCACCAAGGCCTTCACCAGCCAGGTTGCAGCCCTTTCCGCCCTCGCGGTCGCAGCAGCCTCCGCGCGGGGGCATATCGACGCCACCGAGGAGGCCCGTCTGGTCGCGGTTCTCCTGGAATCTCCGCGGCTCATCGCTCAGTCCATACAGGTGGAGGACGCGATCAAGGCCCTGGCACCTGATCTCGCAAAGGCCAGGGATGTGCTTTATTTTGGGCGCGGGGCCATGTCGGCCCTGGCCCTAGAAGGAGCCCTGAAGCTCAAGGAAATCAGCTATATTCATGCCGAAGGATATGCGGCTGGCGAACTAAAACACGGGCCGATCGCCCTGATCGACGAGGCGACCCCAGTGATTGTCATCGCGCCCTCGGATCACTTGTTCGAAAAGACCATGTCGAACATGAGCGAGGTCATGGCCCGGGGCGGTCCGATCATCCTGTTCACGGACGAACAAGGGGCTCGCCATGCGCCATCTGGCATCAAGCTGATCGTTGTCCCGACCAGCGAGGATCTGGTCGCCCCCTTGGTCTTCTCTGCCCCTATCCAACTGCTGGCCTATTACGTCGCCGTCCAAAAAGGGGCCGATGTGGATCAGCCCCGGAACCTCGCCAAGTCCGTGACGGTTGAGTAAAAGTCTCTTAAAACCAGTTTCCACGCCTCTGAACCTGCTTTAGTGGAGGCGCGCATCTGGAGTGCTGGAAATGACCAAACGCGTCCGTAAAGCTGTTGTGCCCGTGGCTGGCCTCGGCACCCGGGTCCTGCCCGGTAGCAAGACAACGCCCAAGGAACTGCTCAACGTCGTAGACCGGCCCATACTGTCTTATGTGGTGGAAGAAGCCCGGGCTGCCGGGATCGAGCACTTCGTTTTCGTCACTGGCCGCGGCAAGGGTGCCATCGAGGACTATTTCGATCACCATATCGAGCTTGAGGCTCAGCTGGCGGCCAAGGGTAAGGCCGACATATTGGCCGATGTCACCCGAGACCTGCCCAAACCCGGCGAGATGAGCTTTGTGCGTCAGATGGCCCCCCTGGGTTTGGGCCATGCGGTCTGGTGTGCCCGAGACATTATTGGCGACGAGCCCTTTGCCGTCATCCTGCCGGACATGCTGATGATGGCCAAAACGTCCGCCATGGCCCAGGTCGTAGCGGCCTATGATCAGGTTGGCGGAAACATCATCGCCGTAGAGCCAGCGCCAGAAGGCGAGACCCATAAATACGGCATTGTGGCCTTGGATGGTCGCGAGGGGCGCCTGAACCGTATGACCGGCATGGTCGAAAAGCCGCCCTTGGGGACTGAGCCCTCAAACCTGCTGATTTCGGGTCGGTATGTCCTGCAGCCAGAAATCTTCGCCCTGCTGGCCCAGCAAGGTAAGGGTGCTGGCGGCGAAATCCAATTGACCGACTCCATGGTCGAACTGATGAAGGCCCAGACCTTCCACGCCCTGGAATATGACGGCATCACCTATGATTGCGGCGACAAGATCGGCCTGCTGCGCGCCAATGTCGCCTTTGCCCTGGCCCGCCCCGACCTCGCTGAGGCCGCGCGGGCAGCCATCACGCAACTGCTCTAGAGATTTCAGGCGTGGCCGGGCGCCTGTTCATCTTCGGCTACGGATTCTCAGCCCAGGCCCTGACCCGACTCTTGCAGCCGCAGGGTTGGACGGTTGCCGGGTCCTATCGGCGCAGCCCGCAACCGCTCTTGGACGACGGTGTCACCCCAGTGGCGGTCGAGGACGCTGCGGCCTTAGATACCGCACTATCCAGGGCGACAGCGATTTTAGTCACAGCCCCACCCACGCCGGAAGGCTGCCCGGCCCTGCTCCAGATTGCGCCGAGCCTGGCGCGAACCGGTGCCACGCCCGACTGGCTGGGCTATCTGTCAACCACCGGGGTTTATGGAGATCGCGGTGGCGGTTGGGTATTTGAGGACAGCTATCTGGCTGGCCAATCCGTAGAAGGCAACCGCCGTGTGGTCGCCGAGCGGGGATGGCTAGAGGTGGGCCGGGACTTGGGTTTGACGGTTACGGTGCATCGCCTGCCTGGGATTTATGGCAAGGGGCGCTCGACCCTGGATCGGCTGCGGGACGGCCGTGCCCGGCGCCTGATCGCGCCAGGTCAGGTTTTCAGCCGTATCCATGTGGATGATCTGGCCTCGGGACTGTCAGCCTCCCTGGGACGACCTCGGGCCGGCGGGATTTATAATTTCTGCGACGATCAGCCAGCGCCCAACAGCGACGTGGTCGCCTTTGCCGCAGGCCTGCTCGGGATCGCGCCGCCCCCAGCGGAAATACTCGATCTCGAAACCCTTACCCCGCAGGCCAGACGCTTCTATGGCGAGTCAAAGCGTGTCTCCAACGCCCGCGCAAAGGGCGAATTGGGCTGGCGTCCTGCCTATCCGACCTATCGGGAGGGTCTGACCGCTATTCTGAAGGCGGGGGGCTAGGAAAGCTCTTCGACGGCCGCGATCATGCGGACAATGTCCTGCGGCCGCGAGAGCCGATGATCACCATCACGAATGAGAGTGAAGACAGCATCTTCACTCGTCACTGCTTCGGATAGGGCCAAGGCGTGACGCCAAGGGACGTCTGGGTCCCTGCCGCCTTGCAAGATCCAAAGGGGTTTGTTCAGGGGAATGGGTCCTGGAAGTATGGACCATTTCGCCCCGTCATCCAGCAGGGCCCTGGTGATAGGATAGGGCTCGCCATAGGCTGAAGGCCGCATCCAGACACCTGTGCTTTCAAGCTCGGCCTTATCGGCTTGGGTCATTTCCGGCACCATGAGCTTGCTCGTGAAGTCTGCCGCCGGGGCAATCAGCAAAAGGGCCTTAACGCGGTCAGGTCGAACCAGGGTCGCCAGACAGGACAGCCACCCGCCCATAGATGAGCCCACCAGGATCAGATCACCAGACGTCAGCTCGTCAATGACGGCCAGGGCATCCTCGCGCCACCGGGAGATCGTTCCGTCCACGAAGTCTCCACTGGACTCACCATGACCGAAATAGTCAAATCGAACAAAGGCGCGGTCGGTTTGTTGGGCCCAGTCCGCCAGGGCTTGGGCCTTGGTCCCGGTCATGTCGGATCGAAATCCGCCCAACCAGACGACGGCCGGTCCCGCCCCGTCGACCCTGCGCCAGGCGAGGCGGGAACCATCCGGGCAATGAAGGTATCCAGCGCGCTCTCTCATTGAGCGAAAATAATACTTTTACGGCCCAAAGTCGAGATGGGCTTTACCCCAATTCCCGGTGCTCTATTCAGTCCTCGTGGCCAATCTTAAAAACCTCACCGTTCTGCAAGTTGTCCCGGAGCTCGAAACCGGCGGCGCCGAGCAGACGACCATCGATGTCGCACGCGCCCTTGTGGAAGCTGGTGGCAAGGCCCTAGTCGCCAGTCGTGGCGGACGGATGACGGGACGACTAATGGTGGACGGCGCGCAGTTTTGCGCAATGCCGGTGCAGAGTAAAAACCCTTTCACAATTTTTCAGAACAGCAGGCGGTTGGCGGCGCTGATCCGGGAGCATGATGTTGATCTGATTCATGCGCGGTCTCGTGCACCGGCATTCTCGGCCCTGTGGGCCGCGCGGCAGACGGGTATTCCCTTCGTGGCGACCTATCACGGGGTCTACAAGGCCCAGAACCCGCTCAAGCGCTGGTACAATGCTGTCATGACCCGCGGGGATCTGGTCATCGCCAATTCCGACTATACCCGGGACCACCTGTTTGCCGAGCATCAGATTTCACCCGACAAGGTGGTCACCATTCCGCGGGGCGTGGACCTTGATCGCTTTCACCCTGACGCCGTTACCCCGGATCGGATTCGGAAACTGCAGGATGACTGGGGAATTTCTCCAGAAGACACCCGAACCAAGATCCTACTCGGCGGTCGCTTGACGAGGATCAAGGGGCACCTGACCATCATCGAAGCCGCAGCGCGTATGATGACCGCAGGGCGCACTGATTTCCTCTTCCTGTTTGCGGGCGACGATCAGGGTCGATCTGGCTATCGCCAGGAATTGGAAGATGCGATCGCCAAGGCCAACCTGACAGACCAAGTCCGTCTGGTGGGGCATTGTACCGACATGCCAGCTGCCTTCCTGGTGGCGGATCTAGCCATATTGCCAACATCGGTTCCGGAGTCCTTTGGGCGGGCGGCGGTGGAGCCCCAAGCTATGGGCCGACCCGTTATCGCCTCTGCCCATGGCGGCGTCACTGAGACCGTACTCGAAGGCAAGACCGGCTGGTTGGTTCCCCCAGAGGACGCCGCTGCCTGGACTAAAGCCT
>Ga0007795_10000055_pt1 | contig 23733 bp, 25 predicted proteins | sample CryBogmetaGMA1M_FD_60369 | JGI IMG/M metagenome (GOLD analysis project Ga0007795, IMG submission 60369) | Freshwater microbial communities from Crystal Bog, Wisconsin, USA - MA1M | ecosystem: Environmental > Aquatic > Freshwater > Lake | place: Crystal Bog, Wisconsin, USA | collected 2009-07-06
TTATCCAGGTTCGCCAGAAATCGCGCGGCAGTTGACCCGCGCCGAAGACCGGATGATTTTTGTCGAAAAGCACCCGCAAGACGCAAGAAAGCTCGCGGACTCGTTCAATTTTGATGGCCGAGCGAAAATTCTAGAACTTGATGGGTATACCGCGTTAAAAGCCTATGTGCCGCCAAAAGAGCGACGCGGTCTTGTTCTAATCGATCCGCCATTTGAAGAGCGTGACGAGTTTCAGGTGCTTTTGCAAAGCTTCGTCGCGGCCTATCGGAAATGGCCTACGGGGATGTATCTCCTTTGGTATCCGGTGAAAAATCGGGAGGAAACCAAACGGTTTTTGGTTGGCCTGTCGGAAGCCGGCATTCCCAAAATATTACGTGCCGAACTGCGGGTTAAAGCGCTGTTTGATGCAGGAGGTCTTGCTGGCTCAGGGCTGATCATCGTCAATCCGCCTTGGCGATTAATGGAGGAGCTTAATATGCTTCTGCCTTGGTTGGATCGGTTGCTTCGGCAGGACGAAGCCCATGGCTGGAATGTTGATTGGATTGCTGGCGAGACGCGTCGCGAAATTTCCTGAAACGCTGGTTGATCCCAAGATTTCCTGATAACGGCTTATTGATCATGAATTTTTTCCGATACCTTCATAATGAATAGGAACATGCCTATGATTTTGCGCTCTTCGCCCGCCTCACCCTTTGGTCGTAAGGTCAAAATGGCAGCCATCGTGCTTGGCCTTATGGATAAAATCGAGATTGTCGTCGCCAATACACTTGATCCCGACGACGCCATCAGGAAGCAAAACCCACTCGGCAAAATTCCAGCTTTGACATTGGATGACGGCACGACGCTGTATGATTCGCGCGTGATCGTCGAATATTTGGATGTTCAGGCGGGTGGCGGAAAAATTATTCCCGCGTCTGGTAAAGATCGATTTGACGCCTTGACGCTTCAGGCACTCGCAGATGGCATTATGGATGCTGCCATTCTTCAAATCTACGAAATCCGGTTCCGCGAAGAAGATCGCCGCGAGCCGAAATGGGTTGAGCATCAGATGGGCAAGGTGGAGCGTGGATTGGATGCGCTTGAAGCTCATTTGCCGCATCTGTCCCCAGTGCCGACCATCGGAACGATTGGGGTGGCCTGCACGTTGGGCTATCTGGACTTCCGCTTCGGCGGTACATGGCGGAGTGCTCGCCCGCGGCTTGTGGCTTGGCTGAATGATTTTGCTGCGCGCTACCCTGCGTACGCGGAAACGGCGCCGCACTGACGCCGTATAATCGAGAAAGCCCGCAGCAGATGCCGCGGGCTTTTTTTGTTATCCATTGGTAAGCAACCGCTCAGAAGCGGTAATTCAAACCAATACGAGCAATTCCGAGATCGGCGCCGGACTGTCCAGTAGCACTTGGAATGCCCTTTTCCTCAAGATGGACGTAGAGTCCTTCGATCTTGGCCGACCAGCTATCGGTGAGAGCCATTTCGACGCCCGCACCGGCCGTCCAACCATTGTGATATGTGTCAGCCGATACGCCAAGATTTTCATCATGCGAGGTTGCGCCTGCATAGCCGGCCGTGACATAGGGAAGGCTACGATCCATCGTATAGCCTAGGCGTCCACGAATCGTGTTCATGTAGCGAAGTTCGCTTGAACCGGTCGTGCTGGCCTTGATGTTGGCCATACCGATATCGCCTTCAACACCGACAACCCAGTTGTTTGGCATCTGGTAATTGTAGCCGCCTGTAACACCGATAAGTCCGCCCGATGGGCTACCAAAGATATCGCGGCCTTCTTTCGTGAAATTACCGGAGCCGAAGCCGCCATTGATGCCGCCATAGACACCATTCCACGTGAATGGACGGGGCGCAGCCATCGGAGCAACACTCGCCATTGGAGCCTTCTTTTTGCTCGGAAGGTCGGCGGCGAATGCCGTTGATGCGATGAGAAGGGTGGAGGCGACAAGGCCAAGTTTGGCGATCATACTCATAAGGTTAGCTCCTGATGTTCGACCTGCTCTGGCGCAATGTCCGTAAACAGGCATGACATAATGAAAGGAATTGATATCCCCTCAGTTTTGAAGTTTTTTGATGACGCCAAATAGAGGCGACAATGTGATCAGAACGTGCTCAAATGAAGAAATGATCGGGACATAAATAAGTTCCATGTTTACAAAAATTTAATAGTTAAAAAAATGAATAAAAATTTTAGGTTTTAGAATTTATAGCTTACACCAAACCTAAATACGTTAGATTGCGTATCCAATGAAACGGATTGAGCTGCCGAATTCAGATAGGATGCGCTGCCCATATCGTAGCGCAAAAGTTCGCCGCGTAGTACCACATGCGGCATAACCATCGCCTCGACGCCGCCGCCATAGACCCAGCCAACTTTGCTGACATCGGTCGAATAGGTGTTGGTGTAATTGGTGGCACTCGCTGCCATGCCAAATGTTCCATAGGTCATGAGATTGCCATAGACAAACCCGCCACGCATCCGCCCGGAGGTCATCCATTTCTGCGTGAAAGTCTCGCCTGAAGCGCTATTTTTAATTTGTGAAGATGTTGCATCGACCTCGCCGCCACCGACGATCTGGCCCGCTTGGAAATTATAGCCGCCATGCAGGCCTATAACAGTGCCGCCGGTTGATATTCCTCCGGCCGTTCCCAACCCGGCGCCCGTATGCGCGCCAATATAAGCCCCCTGCCACAAGGCTCGGCCCGTGTCGGCGGTGCCAAACAGATCATCGGCTTTGGTTGCGCTAACAGAAATCATCGTCACGGAAGAAAGAGCCAATAGCGTTGAAACAATTTGCCGTTTCATGTCTTCATCCTGTCAACGCCGTTAAACTTTGAAGGGCATTTTATCTGTTTAACTGAAAGTACCGAAGGGATGACTGCAAACAGAGTAACCAAAAGGTAAACCAATCCCGCTTGCCGTTCGTGTTATGACATGCAAGGCGTACGGGCGTCGTTGCAAAATCCTAAAGGGAGAAGCCATGTTGGTGGGAAAATTCGATCATCAGGCTTTGCCGGTCGCTCTCGTAACAGGCGCAGCGCGGCGCGTCGGAGCAGCTATTTCCCGGTGCCTGTCGCGGGAAGGCTATGCTGTTGTTCTCCATGCCAATGGCTCGATTGATGAGGCCGTGGCATTGGCTACTAAATTACGAGATCAAGGTGGTAAGGCCACCGCTATCGCGGCTGATTTATCCGATGAATCAGGACGTGACCACTTGATTAAAATGGCGGCTGAATGTTTTGGCCCACTTTCCTTACTCGTGAACAATGCATCGGTTTTTCATTCGGATCGCTTACCGGATTTCTCGGACGCGGGATTTTTAACGCATATGTCAATCAATCTGTTGGCACCGCTTCGCTTATCGCGAGATTTTGCGGCTCAGGTTCCCGCGGATTCAAATGCCTCGATTGTGAATGTTATTGATCACCGCGTTCTAAAGCTGACGCCGCAATTTTTTACCTACACGCTGTCGAAAGCCGGCCTTTATACCGCGACAACGACGATGGCACAGTCTTTGGCTCCCCATGTTCGGGTTAATGCGGTAGGGCCCGGGCCTACGCTTCCTAATATCCACGAGGGCGAAATCGGATTGGAGCGCGAGGCGATGGGGGTGCCGCTTGAGCATACGGTAGATCCCGACGAGATCGCTAACGCTATCCTTTATTTGGCACGCTCGAAGAGTGTGACGGGTCATATGGTACCGGTTGATTCTGGCCAGCATATCGGCTGGCGAACGCCTGACGTTACAGGGGTGTGAGGCGGATGGCCGAGATCAGTCGGCCATAATCGGGTTCTTGGCGGTGGGTGGTTCGGCGAAAGCTAAAAAATCGGGTTGGATCGTCGTAAGTACAAAGTGCCAAATCATCGAAATGTCCGATGCCAGCGCTTTTTAAGCGATACCCAATAAACGCTGGTAGATTGAAGTGACTTTTGCCAGGTGTTTTACCGTTGACGAAAAACGCTTCGTGCGCCGAGTCTACAGCAATGAACTCGGCCTTAAACTCCTGCCCAACCTCATAGGCTGTTTGGCTGATGGTGGGGCCAAGTACGGCGATGGTCCGCTGGCGCTGTGCGCCTAATTTTTCCATAGCATCCAACGTGCTTTCTAAAACGCCGGTGAAGGCTCCCTTCCAGCCTGCATGGGCCGCTCCGATGACGCCTGCTTCCGCATCTGCAAACAGCACTGGCCCGCAATCGGCAGTCGCAATCGCGAGCGTCACGTCGCTAAGCTGCGTCACCATGCTATCGGCTTTGGGACGATCCCTTGTGCTCCAAGGCTTTGTGACCGTGACCGTTTCGGCCGAGTGGATCTGGTAAAGGCTTAGGAACGCTTCCGGTTGCGCACCAAGTGCTTTGGCCATTCGCGAACGGTTTTCGAGGACGTGATCGCCTTGGTCGTTGGAGCCAAGCCCGCCATTTAACGAGGCGTAGAGGCCTTCGGATACGCCCCCCAGCCGCGTGAAAAAGCCATGCTGGATGCCGTTGAGCTGTAACGCGTCAGAACGAATTGGATTGAGCGGCGTTAGGTCCATGGGTTCACACGAATCCGGCGGGTAGTGGGCATTCAGCATGGCGGAAGCCGAGCACTTTGAACAGGCTTCCCATGCCCTTTGGCGAACGGTCGGTTAAGCGATTCAAACCCACATCAATGGACATTGCTTGATCAGGTGCGGCATTTTTCTTGAGCTGCAATGCGCGTTCTTTGATCCCAAGCGCTTCGAGGAAATCGGCTTGTGTAACGGGGCCGGAGATCAATACGCCTTCCGATCGAGCTGAGGCAGCGAGGCGTTCGAAATCGACATGGGTGGTTAGGTCGGCGTCACCTGGGTCGCTTAAAGGGTCTACAAAGGCATGGCTCTTTAGCGCTTGGAGCGTTTCGCCAAAACCGGATTGCGGATGGCCATAGTCGATGGCCAAACCGGCGCCGCCATAAAGCGCAATATGGTGCGAAAGTTCTGCCATTAGGCGCTCGCCGATTGGGCAGCGTTCTAGGATGGTACCTTCAGGTGCGTTAGGCAGTGTGTAGCCTTCGGCTTCTCCCGCAAGCCCAAAGATCAGCGCGTTTTCGTGATCAAGACCGATCAATCTCTCGTGCCATTTGCCCTTTGCCCGTTGAAATTGGCGAACGGGCAGGGCGTCGAAAAACTCGTTGGCGATGATGATGGTTGGCTTTTGGGGAAGGATGGTTATCTCGCTTTGCCAAGCAACCGGAAGGCCAAACGTGGCAAGGGTTTGGTTTTGGGCTTGGCGCAACACGGGGCTGATTTCGACCAAGGTGATGGAAATAGCCTCGTAAAGTCCTTTAATCCGTTGCATGGCCCTCAATGCGTCCTGCATCAGCGTGCCACGACCGGGACCAAGTTCGACGAGCGACAGATGGGTCGGACGATCCATGCGTATCCAAAGATCGGCGCACCAAAGCCCGAGCAATTCGCCAAACATCTGCGAAATTTCAGGTGCCGTTGTAAAATCGCCTTGAGTCCCGAAAGGGTCGCGCGTCATGTAATAGCCGTATCGCGGGTCGCCGAGCACTATTGCCATATAGCGCTCGATGCTGATCGGACCTTCTTGCTGAATGAGGCGGATCAATTCCTTGCCAAGGGGCGTCATGATTTTGCGACGGTCTTAAAGCTACGCCAAACGAGCCAGAAGCCGATCACGGCGAGCGGCGTAGAGAGTGCCATGCCCATCGTCAGGCCGCCACCGAGTTGCTCGCTAATGGGGTCAGGATCGCGGTAGAATTCGCAAATGGTTCGCGCGGCTGCGTATAGAATCCCGAAAAGGCCTGAAAGCAAGCCGGGTCGTTTAAGGCCTCCTGATCGGGCGATTAGACCAATTATGATAAAGATGAGCAGGCCTTCGAGGGCGGCTTCATACAATTGACTGGGGTGGCGGGGTTGATCATCGGCCCGCGGAAAAACCATCGCCCACGGGATATCGCTGGGTCGTCCCCATAATTCACCATTAATGAAGTTTGCGAGACGTCCGAAAAATAATCCAATCGGCGAAACAATAGCTGCCATATCGGTGAGCGCAAGAATTGACGTTTTGTGGTTCTGAGCGAGGAGAATAAGCCCAACGCAGGCACCAATTAGTCCGCCATGAAATGCCATACCGCCATGCCAAATGGCAAAAATTTCTCCAGGATGGGTAAAATAATAGCTAAATTCATAGAACACCACGTGGCCTAATCGCCCACCAATCACGATGCCAAGCGCCATGTAGACGAGAAGATCGTCAATTGTCGCATGTGTTGGTGGTGTCCGCTGGCCCCAAAGTCTTGGACGGGATGCAACCGCAAAAGCCAATTTCCAGCCCAGCACAAGGCCAGCAATGTAGGCTATCGCGTACCAACGGATGGCCAAGGGACCAAATTCGATCAAGATAGGATCGATCTGCGGGAAGGGGAGTACGAATATGGGCATCTAAAACCTCGTAGCTGCAGGCTTGCCTCGTGAACATCTAGCCGTCAAGAAGAGGATGGCAAGCGCTTACAAGCGTGTTAGAGACTGACGAACCGTTTACCTCGCACATTGGAATCAACGACCATGAGCCAGACAGGCAATCCGATAGTCGATAATTTTGCTCGCCTCATGACAGATGCGGCTGGCGTCGCCACCGGCATGAAACGGGAGGCTGAAGGCGTAATGAAATCGCAGTTGGAGCGGTTGATACGCGACCTCGACGTGGTTTCCCGCGAAGAATTCGAGGCTGTTCGTACTATGGCCATTCTCGCCCGTGAGGAAAACGAGCGTCTGGCCGCCCGCCTCGCCGCACTTGAGCAAAAAGGCGACTAATACCGGCAGCTTCCATCCGTGTGAGAAGCAATCGTCTGTGGACAGATCAATCCGACGATTGTGCGATTCAGACGAATCCGTGAGCGTCCCCTTTGCCTGAAGGCTGAATTGCGTTCCCGTCGGATCGCGCAGTCGGGGCATTGGATACGAAATGTCGCTCAGTGATTCATTCCATAACGACCGCAGCGAGCATCCGCTCGATATCGTCGAACGTCTAGCCAGTCTCCGCGATTGGAACTTCGACCGTGCGGGCGATGACGAAATTGCCATTACAATTGGTGGTCGTTGGACGTGTTACGATGTTGCCTTTACCTGGCTTGAAGATATCGAAGCGCTGCACGTTGCTTGCGCGTTTGACCTTAAAATTCCAGATCGTAAACGGCCCGAGATTACTGATTTGATGTCTCGTATTAACGAGCAGCTTTGGATTGGCCATTTTGACATGTGGTCAGAGACCGATGTTGTGATGTTTAGACATTCGCTAATGCTATCGGGGGGTGCGGAGCCAAGTGGCGCGCAATGCGAGGCGCTATTAAGCTTGGCCATCGATAGTTGTGATCGACATTTTCAAGCGTTTCAATTCGTTTTATGGTCAGGTAAATCCGCCTCCGAGGCTCTTGCTGCTACGATGTTTGAAACAGTCGGCGAGGCCTGATTTTTAATCTCTTTAGATGGTAACCCTCTCATGACAGTGGAATTTCCGACCTCTTTGGTTCTTGTAGGCGCAGGCAAAATGGGCGGCGCGATGCTAGAAGGGTGGATCGGTTCGGGTCTACCCGGCAGCGCCGTGACGGTTATTGACCCATTGCCTTCGGCGCAGATGGCCGCCTATTGCGGAGCCCTGGGGATTGCCATTAATCCGCCGAGTGACTCCGTCGCTGCCCCTGAGGTGCTCGTCCTGGGTATAAAGCCGCAAATGCTGGATGCGGCAGCGCCAACGGTTGCTCCGCTGGCTGGCAGCGATACTCTAGTTGTTTCCATTCTTGCGGGTAAGACCATTGCGAATCTGAAGGCACGGTTGCCCGATGCAAGAGCCTTTGTTCGGGCCATGCCTAATCTCCCGGCTTCGGTTGGGCGTGGTATTTCGGGGGCGGTCGCCAATTCGGGTGTCTCGACGCGGCAACGGGCATTGGCGGATTTATTGCTCAAGGGCGTTGGTCGGGTGGAATGGGTTGATCGCGAAGCTTTGATCGATGCCGTTACAGGGGTGTCGGGTTCTGGGCCAGCTTATGTGTTTTACTTGGTTGAATGTCTGGCCAGAGCAGGGGAGGCCGAGGGTCTTCCGCCTGATCTCGCGCTAAGGCTTGCGAGGGCAACGGTTGAGGGCGCCGGCGAACTGCTGTTCCGCTCTGATCTTTCTGCCGCAACGCTACGCCAGAACGTTACATCACCGGGTGGAACAACGGCAGCGGGGCTTCAGGTTCTTATGGGCGAAAACGGACTTGAACCCTTAATCGCGGGTACCGTTCATGCGGCTAGGCGTCGCGCTGGTGAACTCTCGGGCTAAGTTAACTGGACAATCGTACACTTCAACGCCATTTGCTATAGTATGGCTTCAAACTGAGTGCGGATCATGGCAAAGACTTCGGAAATTTCGGGCGGTACGGTTCGGGATAAGGTGATTGATGCGCTGATGGCATTGGCTGCCGAGCGTGACTGGGACCAGATTGAAATTGGGGATATTGCCGAGCAGGCTGGGATCAGCCTTGCCGAATTTCGCGATGTATTTCCTTCAAAGGGTGCCATTCTTGGTGGGTTTGCTCGTCGGATCGATCACGCTGTATTAGCAGGGGCTACGGACGATCTGGCAGACGAGTCAGATAAAGATCGTCTGTTTGATGTGTTGATGCGCCGGTTTGATGCGCTCTCACCCTATAAGCACGCCCTTATGCGGATGACACCTTCCCTCATGCGTGATCCGATTTCGCTTGCAGCTCTTAATCAAGTGGCTGTGAACTCGATGCGCTTTATGCTGGCTTCCGCTGGCATTGATACGGAGGGCCCATCAGGTGCGTTGAAGCTTCAGGGCAGCGTCTTGATGTTCGCAAAGCTCTTGGATGTCTGGTTTCATGACGAAGACCCAGGAATGTCCAAGACCATGGCAGCAATGGATGCTGAATTGGCGCGCGGCCGCATGCTGGTGAGTCGTTTGGATGATCTTTGCCGATTGACAGCGCCTTTGTCCGGAGCCCTGCATCGTGCGGCCGAGCGTGGATGGCGTATGGCCGAGCGACGTTCCGAGCCGCGCGGCAATCCGGACATTGACCCTTCTATCTGAAAGTAGCCGACCCATGAGCTCTTTCGATCACCATGCGCCGCAGATTGTTTTTGATGATTTTTTGAAGGTAGATATCCGTGTTGGAACCATTATCGCCGCCGAACCGTTTCCGGAGGCGCGTAAGCCTGCGATCAAGTTGAAAATTGATTTCGGTGCGGAACTTGGCGTTAAGCGATCTTCGGCGCAGATCACTGAGAACCATAGCGTTGAGACCTTGGTGGGTACGCAAGTGCTGGCTGTCGTTAATTTTCCACCGCGCCAGATTGGCCCATTTATGTCGGAAGTTCTGACGCTGGGCGTTCCAGATCAAGAAGGAAAAGTGATGTTGATTAGGCCTGACCGCCCCGTTCCTGGGGGCGGCCGGCTTTATTGAACAGTCAGACTATTCCGCAGCCAATGCCTTCGGCGTGACGGCTGCCGTATAAGCATCCAGCATGGTCCGAGACACATTGCCCGGCGTGAAGCTATAGGGGCCGATTTCTGACACGGGCGTTACTTCGGCGCCTGTGCCGCAGATGAAGCACTCGTCAAAACCAGCGAGTTCCTCTGGCATGATCCGGCGCTCAACCACGTTGATCCCGTGCGCTTTGGCCAGATCAATGATGGTTTGCCGCGTGATCCCGTTAAGGAAGCAATCCGCGATGGGGGTATGCAGTGCGCCGTCCTTGGCGAAGAAAATATTCGCGCCGGTGCATTCCGCGACCCGACCCTGCCAATCGAGCATCATCGCATCGGCATAGCCTTTTTTCTCGGCGCGATGCTTCGAGATGGTGCAGATCATATAGAGGCCAGCTGCCTTGGCATGGACAGGTGCCGTCATTGGATCCGGGCGGCGATAGTCAGCCATATCGATCCGAATACCCTTCATCTTCTGGGCGGTGTCGAACATGGAAGGCCAATCCCACGTTGCAATGGCCACGTGGATCGTCGCATTTTGTGCTGAAATGGCCATCATCTCGCTACCGCGCCACGCTACCGGGCGAACATAGCAATTTTTGAAGCCATTTTTTGCAACTACAAGATCCTTTGCGGCGTTCAATTCGGCCACCGAATAGGGGATTGTGAAGCCTAGAATTTCGGCAGAGTTTAGAAAACGTTCAGAGTGCTCAGTCGATTTAAAAATCTCTCCGCCATAGGCCCGCTCGCCCTCAAAAACGCTTGAGCCATAATGCAGGCCATGGCTTAAAACATGGAGTTTGGCTTCTTTCCACTCGACGAGCTTGCCGTCCATCCAGATATAGCCGTCACGAAGATCAAAGGGAATCACTGACATGGGGCGCTCCATAGGCTGCTAGCGATCACTGTCGCCTTTCGAGAAAGGACTAACAATCAGGTTGAAATATGTCAACATCACTGACATAAATGAAGTTATAACATTTTGAGGTCGTGACACGATGACGGCGATGCGACATGACCAGCCTTTGGCGTCGGTATTGATCCCGCAGGCGGACGATTCCAAGTCGCTTTTTGAGATTATTGAGCTTTTATTCTTTGCCTATCGCGATTTCGTCGGTGATCCTGACAGACTTTTGGAGGATTATGGCTTTGGCCGTGCGCACCATCGTGTGATTCATTTTGTTGATCGCAATCCCGGGCTAACCATCGCCGAGCTTCTCGATATCTTGAAAATTACAAAACAAAGTTTGAATCGTGTGCTCAAAGAATTGATTACCAAGGGATATGTGGAAAGCCGGTCTGGTATCGAGGATCGCCGTCAGAGGCATCTTCATTTGACGGCACGCGGAAAAAATCTTGCTAGCGATTTGGCCGCGCTACAGATGCGGCGCCTCTCTAGGGCTATTGCGGAAATTGGACCCAACGAAGCTTTTGCAGCGCGGCGCTTTTTGGCGGCCATGATTGAGCCGACTGGTCGTGCCGATGTGGAGCGGGTTATTGCTGCTCGAGATATTTTGCCATGAACGCTGCCCGGCAAAAATCGGAACTGATAGCCAATGCGCCGCATATTCTGGTGGTTGATGACGACCGTCGGTTGCGTGAATTGTTGTCCCGTTTTTTAGGCGAAAATGGATTTAGGGTAACGGCCACTAAAGATACGATTGAGGCGAGGGCGCGTTTGGCGCTGTTTATCTTTGACGGGGTTGTTCTGGACGTCATGATGCCCGGTGAAAACGGCTTTGAGTTTGCCAAATTTCTCCGCGGTCAATCCGATATACCCATCTTGATGCTGACGGCGAGGGTGGAGACGGAGGATCGCGTTCAGGGGCTTGAAATCGGCGCCGACGACTATTTGCCAAAGCCTTTTGAGCCGCGTGAATTGCTGCTTCGTCTCGGTAATATGCTTCGCCGGACGGCGGCCGCTACGGCTAAGGCTGTTGAGCCAGCCGATGCTGTGCAATTTGGCGAATTTACCTTCCGTATTGAACGCGGTGAATTGCGCAAGGGCGGCGAGTTGGTTCGTTTGACGGATCGTGAGCGGGAATTGCTTCAGATATTGGCCAAAAACCGAGGCGAGGCCGTACCACGCGATGAAATTGCGGGTGATGAGGAATTGGGCGAGCGAACGGTTGATGTTCAAATTAACCGCTTACGCCGTAAAATCGAGACGGACCCTTCGAACCCCATGCACCTTCAAACGGTTCGAGGGTTCGGTTACCGCTTATTGGTGGATTAGCCATGGAAAAGCGGGCAACGTTACACTTTGGCCTTTTACGCTTTTATCGCCGGGCATCTACTTGGCTTCGGGCGCAAATGCCGAAGGCGCTTTTTACCCGCGCGCTTATCATCATCATTGCACCGATGGTACTTCTGCAATCGGTTGTGGCCTATGTCTTCATGGAGCGTCATTGGCAGTTGGTGACCCGACGCTTGTCTGCCGCGGTAGTACGCGACATTGGCTCGTTTATTGACGTCATCCAGCTCTCGCCCCGTCATGAATTAACCGACAAAGTGATTAAGATTGCGGGCGACAGGGTAGGGCTCGATATCGAGATTATGTCGCCCGGATCGCTGCCCGCTCCTGGACCGCGCCCTTTCTTTTCTATTTTGGACAATGCGTTGTCGGACGAGATCAATCAGGTGATCAAGCGGCCTTTTTGGATCGACACCGTGGGGTCCTCCGATTTGATTGAGATCCGCATCCAACTCGATTGGTGTATTATGCGAGTTTTGACGCAGCGCTCGCAGGCTTATGCGTCAAATACCCATATTTTTATTCTTTGGATGGTGGGTACCTCGCTGGTTCTGCTCTTGGTGGCGATTTTGTTTTTACGCAACCAAATCAAGCCCGTGTTGCAACTGGCTGAAGCTGCGGAGAGTTTTGGTAAAGGCCGCGAGATCGATTATCGGCCGCGGGGTGCGAAAGAAGTGCGCCAAGCGGGTATGGCTTTTCTCGAAATGAAACGCCGCATTGAAAGGGCACTTGAACAACGCACTACGATGCTGAACGGTGTAAGCCATGATCTGCGCACCATTTTGACGCGCTTTCGGTTGTCGCTCGAAATGGTGGATGAAAGCGCGGAATTGGAAGCGCTTAAAAAAGACGTCGATGAAATGTCGCGCATGTTGGAGGGCTACTTGGCCTTCGCACGAGGCGACGCCACGGAGGCCGCCGGGCCCGTTTCCGTCCGCGCTTTGCTCGATGAGCTTAAAGCCGATGGCGAGCGGCAGGGGCACCCCACCACGATTGATGTATCGGGCGACCCGATGGTGACGATCCGGCGAGACGCGATCAAGCGGTGTCTTGTTAATCTGCTCAGCAACGCGGTGCGCCATGGCGATAAGATTGCGCTCTCTGCGGTACTCGATGGGCGTTGGTTGTTGTTCCATATCGATGATGATGGTCCAGGAATACCCGCGAGCCGCCGCGAGGACGTGTTCAAGCCGTTTGTTCGGTTGGATGAGGCGCGCAACGTGGATGAAGGCGGGTCGGGCTTAGGGCTTTCGATTGCTCGGGATATTGTGCGCGCGCATGGCGGCCATGTGGTGTTGGTCGATAGCCCGATGGGCGGGTTGCGGGCGACGGTGCGGATACCGGTTTGAATTGCATGTTGCTCCGTCTTTGCGAGCGAGAGCTGAGAGATCGAGCAAGCAGACGTAATCAGATCGCTAGGCTATGATTTAGCTCTTTTCTGCATCATTAGCTGGGTTGTTTCGCTCTTCACAATGACGGGAGAGAGCTATTTTCTCCGCGGCTTCGCTTCCCCGCCACCCCAATTATGCGGACCCATATCGGCATCCGTCGGCTTGTGCGCGCGTGTCGGCGGCAGGTTCGCCGATGAGCCATACATTCGCTCGCCCTTGAACTTTCCCGCCTCTCGTTCGACATCGGATTGCCGCGCCAGCGGATCATTGGCGATGGCCAGCTCGGTGGCTTCCAAGCGTTTGATTTCGTCGCGCAGGCGAGCTGCTGTTTCGAATTCGAGATTGGCGGCCGCTTCACGCATGCGCTTTTCGAGATCGGCCAGCGTTGCTTTCATGTTATGGCCTGCGCTAGGCGCACTGGCCATGCCGATATCGACTTGCACATGGTCGCGCTCATAGACGCTGTCCAAAATATCCGAGATGCCGCGCTTGATCGATTCGGGTGTGATGCCGTGTTCGAGATTATAGGCGCGTTGCTTTTCGCGGCGGCGCGAGGTTTCGGCCATCGCGCGTTCCATTGAGCCGGTGATTTTATCGGCATAGAGTACGACTTTGCCTTCAACGTTACGCGCGGCGCGGCCGATGGTTTGGATGAGCGAGGTCTCCGAACGCAAGAAGCCTTCTTTATCGGCATCGAGAATCGCGACCAGTGCGCATTCGGGGATGTCGAGGCCTTCGCGCAACAGGTTGATGCCAATGAGCACGTCGAAGGTCCCAAGGCGTAGATCGCGAATAATTTCAATGCGTTCGATGGTGTCGATGTCGGAATGCATATAGCGCACGCGCACGCCATTTTCGTGCAGATATTCGGTGAGGTCTTCGGCCATGCGTTTGGTGAGCACGGTGACCAAGGTGCGAAATCCTTGGGCCGAGACCTCGCGCACCTCGCCGAGCAAATCATCGACTTGCGCGCGGGCGGGGCGGATGATCACTTCGGGGTCGATGAGGCCTGTGGGGCGGATGACCTGCTCGACAAACACGCCGCCCGTTTGCTCCATTTCCCATTCGCCGGGCGTCGCAGAGACATGTACCGTTTGCGGGCGCATCGCGTTCCACTCTTCAAACCGTAACGGGCGGTTATCGAGGCAGGAGGGGAGGCGGAAGCCATATTCGGCGAGCGTTGCTTTGCGCTTAAAATCGCCGCGATACATGCCGCCGATTTGCGGCACGGTGACGTGGCTCTCATCGGTAAACACCAGCGCGTTGTCGGGCAGATATTCAAACAAAGTCGGCGGCGGCTCGCCCGGTTTGCGGCCGGTGAGGTAGCGCGAATAATTCTCGATGCCTTGGCAGACGCCGGTGGCTTCGAGCATTTCGATATCGAATAAAGTGCGTTGCTCTAGCCGCTGGGCTTCGAGCAAGCGGCCTGAGCGGTTGAGATCATCCAGCCGATGCTTCAGCTCTTCCTTGATGCCTTTAACCGATTGCAAAAGCGTAGGGCGCGGTGTGACATAATGCGAATTGGCATAGACTTTGACGGCTTCGAGATCTGCGGTTTTATTGCCCGTTAGCGGATCAAATTCGACAATGCTTTCTACCTCATCGCCAAACATCGAAACACGCCAAGCGCGATCCTCATAGTGGGCCGGAAAGACTTCGATAATATCGCCGCGCACGCGGAAGGAGCCACGGATAAAATCGCCGCCGGAGCGTTTGTATTGCAGGGCTACGAGATCGGCGATGAGTTGGCGTTGTTCCACGACCTCGCCTACTTTCACGGCAAAGGTCATGGCTGTGTAAGTTTCAACCGAGCCGATACCGTAAATGCAGGAAACCGAGGCGACGATGATCACGTCGTCGCGTTCAAGCAAAGCACGGGTTGCGGCGTGGCGCATCCGGTCGATCTGCTCGTTGATGGTCGACTCTTTTTCGATAAACGTATCGGTGCGCGGAACATAGGCTTCGGGCTGGTAGTAGTCGTAATAGGAAACGAAATACTCCACCGCATTGTTCGGGAAGAAGCTTTTAAATTCGCCATAAAGCTGCGCGGCCAATGTTTTGTTAGGTGCGAGAATGAGGGCAGGGCGCTGTGTTTTCTCGATCACCTGCGCCATTGTGAAGGTTTTGCCGGAGCCGGTAACGCCGAGTAGCACCTGATCGCGCTCATGCTCAGAGATGCCTTCAACAAGGGCTTTGATGGCTGTAGGTTGATCGCCTGCTGGTTGATATTCGGAGACAATCTCGAAGCGAAGCCCGCCTTCGGATTTTTCGGGCCGTAGCGGGCGATGGGGAACCCATTCGATCTTATCACGGAAACGCGGATCGCCGCCCTCAAGTAGTTCTTTGAGCGCCGTCATCGTGGCACCTGAACCGGTGATGGTTTCGTCGTGTTCGTCTTTATCCTTTTTTACATTACCCTGGCGAATGCGGCGTGGGGCGTCTTGGAGCATCGCGTCGCGCGAAATGTCTTTATCGCGAATCCGGTCGCCCCGGCGCGGGCCTTCGGGCGTTGCTTCGGCAATCCGCAATGCCTTTTTGAGAGCAATGTCCGCCATGGTAATATTGGTTGATTGGCTTGTCTCAGCGCTATAGGCGGCTTGGGGCGCTTCGCCAAAGCCTTCTGCACGGCCGCTTTCGATCTGGGCGCGAGCATTGGCTTGCGATTGACGTTCTTGGGTCAGGGCTGGATTTAACAGGGCAGCTAAATGCTCATCGAGCGGAAGCAATTCGGGCTTCGACGCTTTGCCAGTTGTTTTAGCTACAGATTTTGGATTTTTTGCCATACTCTCAAAATGGGCTGAGTCAGGCTTAAGGGCAAGAGGTACGTCGATGCGTTTCTCTCAACACTTCGATTGGTAGCGGCACAAAAAAGGGTCCAGATTTCTCTGGGCCCTTTCGAATTATAAGGAGCAAATTCGTTCCTGCAAGAATTATGCCTTAGTGCATTTGCCGTCTTTCCACGTCATGTGGTGCTTAACACAAGTTTTCTCGGTCTTGTAGGTCTTGGCAAATGCAGCTGCTGGAACAAGAGCGATGCCAGCGATGATTAGGCCGGTAGCGATGCGACGGATCATGATATACTCCTTCAAACGATAAGATAGGGCCATGCCAACCATGACGTGGTTTTCGTTGTAGCAATGAGGACCTTCACTGCTAATGAACGCTCCATTACGGTTCTGTCATGGTGATGAACGCAAGATTAACATTTTCTCATTTTCGGATGGCTGATCGACGTCAGCGATGGCTTAGAACCGGCGAGCAAAGGTCATCCCATTAGCGTTTTATAGCGGCAAAAAATAGTTGATCGAAGCCGATCATGGGTTCATTTTTATGCGAATTTATCCGATGCGGTCTTGCCCTGATGCAGGTGCCGGATTAGGGTCCGGCCGCTTTCGTTCTTTTAATGTATAATTTTCGGAGTGCGATAATGGGTTTTCTTGCCGATGCTTTGTCCCGCGTGCAGCCTTCCGCCACGATTGCGGTGACGCAGAAAGCTCGCGATCTGAAAGCTCAAGGTCGTGATATTATTTCGCTCTCGGTTGGTGAGCCGGATTTCGATACTCCTGATAATATCAAGAAAGCGGCGATCGACGCGATTATGCGTGGCGAGACGAAATATACTCCCGTTTCTGGCATCACGCCGCTGCGCGAGGCTGTCGTCAAAAAGTTCAAGCGCGAGAATGGCCTCGATTATAAGGTGGGCCAAACGATTGTCTGCACCGGTGGTAAGCAAGTGCTGTACAACGCGTTCGTTTCGACGTTGAACAAGGGCGATGAGGTAATTATTCCTGCGCCTTATTGGGTTTCTTATCCCGACATGGTGCTGCTCTGCGGAGGTGAGCCTGTGTTTGTGCCGACGACGTTGGCGAAGGGTTTCAAGCTTCAGGCTGAAGACTTGGACCGCGCGATCACACCTCGCACGAAATGGGTTATTCTCAATTCGCCATCTAATCCATCTGGCGCGGCTTACACGCATGCCGAATTAAAAGCCATCACGGACGTGCTTGTGCGGCATCCTCATGTTTGGGTGTTGACCGATGACATGTACGAGCATCTCACCTATGGCGATTTCGTCTTTACAACGCCTGCGCAGATAGAGCCCAACCTCATGGATCGAACATTGACCATGAACGGGGTCTCAAAATCCTATGCGATGACTGGCTGGCGTATCGGCTATGCGGCTGGTCCCGATAAGCTCATGAAGGCGATGGATATGGTGCAAGGCCAGCAGACGTCTGGTGCCTGTTCCATTTCGCAATGGGCGGCTGTTGAAGCGCTGAATGGCCCACAGGATTTCATTTCGGTAAGTCGTAAGGCGTTCGAAGGACGGCGTGATTTGGTTGTCTCAATGCTCAATCAGGCCAGTCTACTGGATTGCCCCACCCCAGAAGGTGCCTTCTACGTTTATCCAAGCTGCGCGAAGGCGATTGGCAAGACAACCCCTTCGGGCAAGGTCATTAAAACGGATGAGGACTTTGTTACCGAGTTGCTTGAAGCGGAAGGTGTTGCCGCTGTTCACGGCACAGCGTTCGGCCTTGGTCCGAATTTTCGGATTTCCTATGCAACCTCGAATGCGATTCTAGAAGAAGCATGCGGAAAAATTCAGCGGTTTACGGCAAGTTTGCGGTGATTTGACGCCGCTATTGCTCCTTGGAAGCGAGCAATGGCGGCTTAAACCGTGTTCAAATTCCTGCTTCAATGCGCCCAGCGTTGGGCCTTACTCACGAGAAAATCGCGGAATACTTGCACGCGAGCGACGTTTTTGAGCTCTTCGGCGTAAACAAGGTAGCTTTCAAGCGAAGGTGTTTCCATATCGTTCATGACCTGAACCAGGCCCGCCTCTTTATCGACGAGGTAGTCCGGCAGTACCGCGATGCCCACGCCACGTACAACAGCTTGAGTGAGCGCCGTGATATTGTTCACGGTAAGGGCTGCAGGGCGCGGATTGCGGGTTTCGCGCCCCATTGTGGTGAGCCAGTGCACGTCCAACAGATGCGAGGGCGTTGGGCCGCCAAAGGTAAGAATTCGATGCTCTTCAAGTTCGCTAATGTCTTTGGGGGCACCACGCCGTTTGATGTAGTCTTGCGATGCGTAGGCGTGAAAATGTACCGTGAACAGTCGACGTTGTATTAGATCGCCCTGCGTTGGCTGCCTCAGCCAGATTGCGACATCGGCTTCGCGCATGGCGAGGTCGAGCTCTTCGTCGGTCAGCAATAACTGAAGGCGGATATCGGAATAAAGGTCCAGAAATTCGCCGACGCGCGGGGTGAGCCAATTAGTGCCAAGGCCGAGCGTTGTGGTAACGCGAAGATCGCCGTGGGGCTTCTCGCGGCTATCCGTGAGCCTAACTCTCGCTGCTTCAAGCTTTAGCATCATCTCTTTTGCTGTACGAAAGAGATGTTCTCCCTGTTCGGTAAGAATAAGACCACGGGCATGGCGGTGGAACAGTGGAACCCCGAGATCCCGTTCCAAGGCGCTTACCTGACGGCTTACCGCCGATTGGCTGATGGAGAGCACGTCACCGGCGTGGGTGAAACTGCCTGCATCGGCTGCAACGTAAAAAATTCGGACCTTATCCCAGTCGATATCGGACGACGGAGCAAAACTTGTAGAAGAAGCCATTATTCAGCTGCCTTTTGATAAACTTCGTGGGCTGCAAGCCAGCGTTCGGCTTCAAGTGCTGCCATGCAGCCCATACCTGCCGCTGTAACGGCTTGACGGAATACATCGTCAGTGACGTCGCCGGCTGCATAAACGCCTTCGATGGAAGTGGCGGTGGAATCAGGGGCCGTCCAGATATACCCGCCGGGCTTCATGCGAAGCTGATGGGAAAAAACGGCACTGGCGGGGCTGTGACCAATGGCCACAAATATGCCATCAGCCGCAATCCGAGTTACCGATTCTGAGGTCGTATCCTTGATATCGACCCCTGTGACCGAAACGGGTGTTCCGGAGCCTAAAATTTCTTCGATCGTATGATTCCAAACAACGTTGATCTTTGGGTGCGAAAACAGGCGGTCTTGCAGGATTTTTTCGGCTCTGAAGGAATCTCGGCGGTGAATAACCGTTACTTTCGCAGCAAGGCCGGCAAGGTATAGCGCTTCTTCAACCGCCGAATTGCCGCCGCCGACGACGACGACATTTTTACCGCGGAAGAAGAATCCATCACAAGTGGCGCATGCGGAGACGCCGAAGCCTTTATAGGTTTCCTCCGACGGTATTCCCAGCCACTTCGCCTGTGCCCCTGTTGCGATGACCAAAGTGTCGCAAGTGTAGACATCACCGCTATCGGCTTCAAGTCGAAAAGGTCTCACCGAAAGATCTGCGGCAGTGATCAGATCTGAGACCATGCGGGTACCAACATGTTCGGCTTGCGCCCTCATTTGTTCGACGAGCCATGGTCCTTGAACGGCGTCAGCAAATCCTGGATAGTTTTCAACATCCGTCGTGATGGTCAGCTGACCACCTGGTTGAAGCCCGCTAATAAGAACGGGTGAAAGCATCGCGCGCGCAGCATAGATCGCAGCTGTGTATCCAGCTGGTCCAGATCCAACAATAATAAGCTTTTCGTGCTGCTGGGCCATCATGCGTCCTCGTTTGATGTTTACGATAGATGTAACGTGAGATATGCAAAATGCAACTGGAAGCGATAGGTTGTCCCATCGTTTTTGCATGGGTGCAGTAGCTCTGATTGTGGGTCTAGAATGCTTTTTTCTTGTGACAAATTGGGGTTCAGGCTATTGCGAGGTGGTAATAGTATAAAAATTTTCACGTTTGCCGTAAGTTGGAAAAACTCATGACGATTGCAAAATCCGCCTATGAAGAGGCCCTTGCCAAGAGCCTTTCTGCCGCCCAGCGCTTTGACAGTCCTTATCGGCATTGGATCGTATCCGATGTGTTTCCAAAACCTGCTGCCGACGCACTGACGGTCCTGCCTTTTCCGGTACCGGAGCTCGGTGGCGTATCCGGTAAGCGTGAAGTTCACAACGCAACGCGCCAATATTTTGATGTCGAAAATCGCGCTAAATATTCTGTTTGTGGTGAGATTGCCGATTTTCTGCAAAGCCCTTCGACGATAACGATGTTTAACAAGGCTTGCGGTCTGGATCTTTCCGGCACTTATCTTCGGCTTGAATATGCGCAAGATACCAATGGTTTCTGGCTCGAACCGCATACCGATTTGGGCGTTAAGAAATTCACGATGCTGATCTATCTATCGTCCGAACCCGGCCACGAGAAGCTCGGTACCGATATTTACAGCGACAAGGATACTCACGTAGCAACCTCGCCTTTTCGCGCCAATGGAGCGATGATTTTTGTCCCGGCGGACAATACTTGGCATGGGTTCGAGCCGCGCGACATTCCGGGCGTGCGGAAATCACTGATTTTGAATTATGTAACGCCGGAATGGCGTGCGCGCGAACAATTGGCCTTCCCCGATCAACCCGTTACAGCTTCCTGAACGAGATTTCAGGCTTTTACGGCGAGTAGGTTTAGCACAGCTTCAGTAGCGCGCTCGATGTCGTCGGGGCGCTTCGTGGCGGCTGCCATCGGAAGCTGGCCATCAAAACGGATAATCGCGTTTGTCTTTAGAAGATGACGAATAAACGCTTCGTGCCGACGGGCTTTGCCTTCAAGTGGCACGGTAGCAACAGGCTTTCCGGATGCTAATGCTTCGGACACCATCGAAACGGAATCCTCCGTTACGATTAAGGCATCTGAAAGAGCCAGCATAGCGAAATAGGGATTTTTCCCGATGCCATCCCAAAACCGTGCCGAGGGTTGGCTTTCTGCGAATGCTTTAAAACGTGCGGCAATTTCCGGCTCCGTGCGCCGCGAGGGCGTAATAAAGTAGCTTGCGTTCGATGTTTTGGCGAGTGTTGCCAAGTCAGCTAACATTTTATCTGCGACGGCAGGGGTAAATCGTAACGAATGGCTTCTCCCACCGAGGATCACGCCGACCAATGGACCATGCAACGGGCTGAAGCGCTCCTGCCATTCGCTGCGAGCCGATTCAAGCTTTGCTTCGGTTACCCGATGAATGGCCGTATCAATCGTTAGGACATTGGGGCCGTTAAGTCCGTCGTGGCGCATGGAGACGACGAGATCAAAAAACTTAGCCGCTCCCTTAGGATTTTGAATATAAATAGCGAGTGTTTTATCACCCGCTGCCCTTTTGATGGCGAGGGCGAGCGCTATGGTTCGCCCACCGCAAGCAACAACAATGTCGGGCCATGGCGGTTCTAGTCGATCCAGCATCGGATCAAGCCCGCTAAAAGGTCGGGGACAGAGATGCCCCGGCAGAAGCGACCAAGGCTTAAGGAGGTCGACATTTTTCTCGACTACCTGTCCGCTCAGTGCTTCTGCTAGGCCTAAGACCTGACTTCTGAAACCAGCTTCCGGCAACAATAGGGCCCAGATAAGAGGCTTTTTAATGATTTCAGGCATTAAATGCTCAATCGCCTAATTCCTGCCTGAGCCGAAAAGCAAAGAATTGGGTAAGTTCGATCAGTCGCTTTTCGTCATCAGCCATCGACCATTGACGATGGTCAGTGCTTATATGGACGGCAAGGATTTTTTGACGGCGGATTTCTTTACCACCCTGCCGAATGACAGCGATCCCTTCAAGCGTATCGGATGTTCGTGTCGATTGACGCATGATAAACGGCGTATTCACTTCAAAATCATTGCTCGCATTTTCACCAAAATAGATAGAATGGATTTCGACGGTCAGAACGGGAAGTGATTTGGTGGTAGCTACCGAACCGGTATAGGTATCCAAGAGTGCCTGATTTTGATAAAAGCCAATCTTATCGGCATAGGCTCCGATGTTTTTGGCTCTTACGGGCTCAACATCTACCTTAATTGCCGAGTAAAGGGGCCCAGATGAAACGCGGGTTGCACCCATTGTCGTGCAAGCCGAAAGCAGAAGGCCCACTGTTGAAACAACCGCAATTTTTTTTAAAAAATCGCGGCGGTTAGCGGTAAAGGACATCGATGATTTCATAGCTCTTGCCTCCGCCGGGCGTGTTAACCTCGATGGCATCGCCCGTCTTCTTGCCAATCAAGGCGCGTGCAATGGGGGAGCTGATAGAGACTTTGCCGTCCCGAACATCGGCTTCGCTGTCGCCGACGATCTGGTAGATTTTTTCTTCTTCCGTATCGTCGTCGATGAGTTTTACTGTAGCCCCGAATTTAATCGTCGCGCCTGACAATTTCGAAACGTCGATCACTTCTGCGCGGCCAATCTTATCTTCAAGCTCTGCAATTCGGCCTTCGTTCAGCGACTGCTGTTCTTTCGCGGAATGATATTCGGCATTCTCGGACAGATCGCCGTGCGCGCGCGCTTCTGCTATCGCCTGGATGATCCGAGGGCGGTCAACCTGTTGGCGTCCACGCAGCTCTTCTTCGAGTGCCTTAAAGCCATTGGTGGTCATCGGGATCTTGTCCATACCGGGGGTCCGTTCGAGGTTATTGAATCAGAAAGGAGCAAAGCCACATGGGGCCAAGCTCCTGAGTTATTGTCTAGCCATTTTACGAGGCTTTAGCAGCCTTGCTTTCGAAATAGTCCTGAAGCGCCTTTACTTCAAGGTCACCTGCCGAATATGCCTTTATTCCTTCAGCAGCCGCGATCGCGCCCGACAAGGTGGTGTAATATGGCACTTTATGCAAGAGGGCGGTTCGGCGCAATGAGCGTGAATCGGCCAATGCCTGCTTGCCTTCTGTTGTGTTGAACACGAGTTGGACGCCGCCATTCTTGATGGCGTCAACAATGTGCGGGCGGCCTTCAAGCACCTTGTTGATAGTCTTACCTTTGACGCCATGCTCTTCAAGATAGCGCAGCGTGCCAACCGTGGCGATGATCTCGAACCCGAGTTCCGAGAGCATCCGCATCGTGGGAACAATCCGTTCTTTGTCGGCGTCACGCACTGACACAAAGACAGTGCCTTTTTTCGGAACGAGAGTTCCTGAGCCAAGCTGGCTCTTGGCAAACGCAACGCCGAAGGACCGGTCAAGGCCAATGACTTCGCCGGTTGAACGCATTTCTGGGCCAAGCACCACGTCAACGCCAGGGAATCGGGCAAACGGGAATACGGCTTCCTTAACCGCAATATGGTCATAAGGCTCAGCCTTAAGCGCGAAAGAGGCAAGGCTTTCGCCCGCCATGAGGCGCGATGCGATTTTGGCGATCGGTTTACCCACGACCTTGGCCACGAAGGGAACCGTACGCGAGGCGCGCGGGTTCACTTCGAGTACGAAAATTGTGCCGTCTTTCAGCGCATATTGAACATTCATAAGGCCTACAACATGTAATGCGAGCGCTAATTCTTTGGTTTGGCGCTCAAGCTCGGCTATCATTTCCGGCTTCAATGAATGGGGCGGAAGGGCACAGGCGGAATCGCCCGAATGGATGCCTGCTTCCTCAATATGCTCCATGATGCCGGCAATGAAGACCTCCTTGCCATCTGAGACGCAATCGACATCGATTTCAATCGCGTCGGAAAGATAGCGATCAAACAGCAACGGGTTTTTACCCAAGAGCGTGTTGATCTGCCCCGTCTTGTCGTTTGGATAGCGGGCCTTGATATCGTTAGGCACCAATTCAGGTA
>Ga0007795_10000058_pt1 | contig 23574 bp, 1 predicted proteins | sample CryBogmetaGMA1M_FD_60369 | JGI IMG/M metagenome (GOLD analysis project Ga0007795, IMG submission 60369) | Freshwater microbial communities from Crystal Bog, Wisconsin, USA - MA1M | ecosystem: Environmental > Aquatic > Freshwater > Lake | place: Crystal Bog, Wisconsin, USA | collected 2009-07-06
TCGCGAGGATGACGGCGGCCCGCACGAGCCCCACTCCCGTGTCGTGGAGCCCGCCGCCGTCGGGCCTCCAGCCGCCGCCGGCCCACGCCAGCAGCGGCTCACAGCGTCCCGTGACGGTGCCGCCGACCACCGCCGCCACGAGCAGGGCCGCGGCCGCCACGCACGCCCCGAGCCGCCCCCGCGCGGCGGCGAGGCACTCGGCGGCGATCCAGGGCAGGCAGAGGAGCGCCGCCGGCAGCAGCTTGAGCACCGACTCCGAGACGATCTGCAGCGCGGGTCCGCCGATCGCCACGGGATCGACCAGTTCGGCGAACGACGGCAGCACCGTGGGGAGGGCGTAAGGCTGCCGGGCGAACCAGCGCATGCCGGCCACGAGCGCGGCCGCGCCCGCCAGCCCGCACGCCGCCGCCGCCGCGCGCACCCGCGACGGGATGCGGGGCAGCACCAGCGTCGCCGCCGCCGCGGTCGGCACCGCGAGCCAGACCGACTGCCGGATCGTGCCGCCGACGATCCCGCAGGCGGTGCCGAAGAGGAGCCAGCCGATCGCGGCCGGGGCCGCCTTGCCGTCAGGCACTCCGTACTCGAACACCGCGTCGGCGGCGGACTCGGCCGCGCGGGCGAAGCCGTAGAGGCACGCGAGGAGCAGGCACAGGGCGGGGAGGTCGGTCATGAACGTCGGCACGAGCTGCACGAACGGCGTCGAGAGGCCGGTGAGCGCCGCCACGAAGATCGCGTCCTCCCGCGGCAGCCGCGCCCGCCGCGCGAGCGCGTAGACGAGGCTGCAGGCCGCGCAGGCCAGCGGCAGCACGGAGAGCCGCACGACGCCGAAGGAGAATCCGCAGAGCCGCACCCACGCGGCGGCCCACCAGGCCTGCGCGCCCACCATCGCCGTGGACCAGCCGTCGTAGGCGAAGCGGCCGGTGTCGGCGAGCGTGCGGGCCATGTGGACGTAGGAGAAGTCGTCGATGATGCCGGCCTCCGCCCCCGGCAGCGCCGCGGCCGCGGCCACGAGCGGCAGGGCCGCGCAGAGGGCGGCGGCACGGGCGTCGGCCGAGAGGGTGGGGCGCGGCATCGATGATCCTCGCGGGCCTCGGCGGCGGTCGGGCCGGGGTCGCTTCCGGTCGCGAAATGGGGCGGAGTTCGCGGGAGACGGCCGGCCGGCCGTGGCTGCCATGCCCGGGAAGACTAGCATGAACGCATCATGGGCTTCCGTTCGCTCCAGGCCTGCGTCGCCGCCCTCCGCCACGAGGGGGAGCTCGTCGAGATCTCCCACCCCGTCGATCCCCACCTCGAGATCGCCGAGATCCAGCGGCGGCTCTTCCGGGCCGGCGGCCCGGCCGTGCTCTTCACGGCGGCGCGGGGCTCGGCCTTCCCGATCCTCGTCAACCTCTACGGCACGAAGCGGCGGGTCGAGCGGATCTTCGCCGACACGCTCGACCGCGTGCGACGGCTCGTTGAGCTGAAGGTCGATCCGGCGGCGGCGCTCGCCCGGCCGTGGCGCTACTGGCGCAGCCCGCTCGACGCCCTGACGATGCTGCCGCGCCGCGCGTGGTCGGGGCCGGTGCTCGCCCACGAGATCCCGCTCTCGCGGCTGCCGCGGGTGACCGGCTGGCCCGGCGACGGCGGCCCGTTCGTCACGCTGCCGGCCGTCTACACGGAGGATCCCGCCCGGCCGGGCACGCAGCACTCGAATCTCGGCATGTACCGGGTGCAACTCGCCGGCAACGACTACGAGCCCGAACGCGAGATCGGCCTCCACTACCAGCTCCACCGCGGCATCGGCCTGCACCATGCCAAGGCGCTCGCGCGGGGCGAGCCGCTCCGGGTGAACGTGTTCGTCGGCGGGTCGCCGGCGCTCGCCGTGTCGGCGGTGATGCCGTTGCCGGAAGGCCTCTCGGAGCTGACGTTCGCCGGGGCCCTCGCCGGCCACCGCATCCCGATGATCCGCCGCCCCGGCCGTCCGGCGATCTACGCCGACGCCGACTTCGTCATCGAGGGCACGGTCCATCCCGGCGCGACGAAGCCGGAGGGCCCCTTCGGCGACCATATCGGCTACTACGCCCGGCAGCACGACTTCCCCGTGATGCGGGTCGAGCGGGTGCGGCACCGGCCGGGGGCGATCTGGCCGATCACCGTCGTGGGGCGACCGCCGCAGGAGGACACGCTCTTCGGCTGGCTCGTGCACGAACTCACCGGCCCGGTGATCCCGACGGTGCTGCCGGGCGTGTCGAGCGTGCACGCGGTGGATGCGTCGGGCGTCCATCCGCTCCTGCTGGCGGTGGGCAGCGAGCGCTACCTGCCCTGGAAGCCCTCCTCGCGGCCGGCGGAGCTGCTCACGCAGGCCGCCGCGATCCTCGGGCAGGGGCAGCTGTCGCTGGCGAAGTATCTCTTCATCGTGGCGGGGGGCGACGCCCCGGGCCTCGACGCGCACGACGTCGCCCCCTTCCTCGCCCACGTGCTTTCGCGGGTGGACTGGCGGCGCGACTGCCACTTCCACACCGAAACGACGATCGACACGCTCGACTACTCGGGCAGCGGCTTCAACGCGGGCTCGAAGCTGGTGGTGGCGGCCCGCGGCGGGCCGGTGCGCACGCTCCCGCACGAGCTGCCCGCCGGCGTCGCGCTGCCCGCGGGCTTCCGCAACCCGCGGGTCTGCCTGCCGGGCGTGGTGGCGATCGAGGGGCCGCGGATCGAGCCCCGCCCCGCCCTGCATCCGGTCGCGACGCAGGGGCAGGCGGATCAGGGGGGCGACGCGGCGATCTGGCGGCTCGCCGCCGACGCGGCCTGGGGGGACGACGTCGAGCGGCTCTGCGCCGCGATCCCGGCGGACCATCCGCTGCGGGCGTTTCCGCTGCTCGTGGTCGTGGACGACGCCGACTTCGCGGCGCGGAGCCTCGAGAACCTGCTCTGGGTGACGTTCACGCGGTCGAATCCGGCGGCCGACGTCCACGGCGTCGATGCGGCGGTGCACCAGAAGCACTGGGGCTGCCGCGGGCCGCTCGTCATCGACGCCCGCCTCAAGCCCCACCACGCGCCGCCGGTGGAGGAGGATCCCGCCGTCACGGCGCGGGTGGACGATCTCTGCCGCCGCGGCGGCCCGCTCGCCGGCGTGCTGCCGGGGACGTGACCCCGCGGGCAGGCGCGGGGGCGGTCCTTGGGCACACGTCCGCGAGATCGAGCCCCGGTCCGTGGAGCACGCGCGGGAGCGCGAAGCGGGTCTGTCGGGCGATCACGGGGGGGCACGCCCACCCACGCCGTTCGCCGTCGGGCGTGCCAGCCGTGCCGAGACTGCATGCAACACAGGCGCATTGCCAGCACGCCTCGGTGAGGAACACGCCGGCGACTTGCGGAAGGCGTTTTGCCTTCCCACCTCAAACCGCGGCCGCCCCGTGCGGCAGGTCGCCCTCCCCACGGCGGCCCGTGACGTTTCCGTCGACCGCGCGCTGGATGCTCCGCGCGAAGAAGGGTATATACCAGTGCGATTTTGCACCGGATCGTCGTGCCGCATCGCCACTGCCCACATGGGGGGTCTTCGTGACCAATCGTAAGAAGTTCAAGCGTCCGGTCCGGCCCTCAAGAGGCCAGCGCTGGCTGCGTCGAAAGCTGGCCCGGCTCGCCAAGCGGCGGTCGCGTCTCAAGGTGTGGCGGTCGCGCCTGAAGATGGAGCGGCTGGAAGACCGCATCGCGTTCGCCACGACGACGATCGACCTGCCGACCCTCGCCCTGCAGCCCTCCGATGCCCTGATGATCACCATCGGCGGGCCGCAGGCGGGGAATCCCGCCGGCGGAACCGACGTCGACGGCTATGACCAGGTGCGGGTGGCGAGCGACGCTTCTCTCGGCGGAACGCTCCGCGTGGCCCTGGCCAACGACTATGTGCCCGACGTCGGCACGAAGTTCGACGTCCTGAACGTCGGCGGCACGCTGTCGGGCAGGTTCGCCGGCGCCCAGGGGTTGTTTTCGTTCCCGAGCGGCGACCGCTACTTCAAGGTCGTCGAGTCCGCCGACCATAAGAACCTCTCCCTGGAGGTGGCGCAGACGCCGGGCGGCCTCTCCTTCTCCCCGTCGAGCGCCGCCATACGCGACGCCTTTGGCACGTTCATCAACGACGATTATTTCACCGGCACCACGCAGGCCGACTTCACCGGCAGCATTTCGGCCCCCGGCTTCGTCGATCTGGCGGGGGCGTTCACCTTCCAGGACACCGGCTCCGCGTTCACGGCGGCTGCGTCGCACGCCGCCGTGTTCATGGGAACGGGCTACGGCACCGACAGCCAGACGGGCGTGCGGATCGCCGACACCGACGTCGGCCTGGTGCTCAAGAGCGACGGCTACGCCCTGGCCGCATCGGGCGTGGGGCAGTTCGTCGGCCTCCACGGCCTCAACCTCGCCGCCAGCTTCGACGTCTCGGCCAACACGACCCACGCGGCGATCAACACGACCGTGGGCAACGTCACCATCGCGAGTGACGCGAAAAAGACCTCCTTTGCGACCAACGGCACCGACAAGGGCACCGTCTCCGTCCCCGGCGCCTTCACGCTCGGAGGCGACCTCGCGCTCACGAAGATTCCCGCCGGGCTGGTGCTCTTCGACGCGACGAACATGGATCTCTCGATGTACGCCGGCAACGTCGAGGCCTACCACTTCAGCGGCCTGGTCCGCTTCGGCATGGACCACGACCGCGGCTTCCAGCTGCTCGACACGTCGTTCAACGACGTCAAGCTGCTGGGCAAGGACGTGCTCGGCAACGCCAGTTCGGTGAACACCCTCACCTACCCGACCGACGCGCTCGGGCCGGCCGGCCTGACCACGATCTTCAGCGGCGTCGACGTGTCGGTACTCAACCACCGCGCCTCCATCGACGTCACGTTCACCAGCTCCACCGGGAAGGACATCGATCCCGACTCGATCACCGACAACGGGCAGGAGTTTTTCTTCTCCGGCTCCGCCCTGGAAGACGCCGACTTCTACACCACCGTCCACCTCTCGGGTAACACCTACCGCTACTACCTGTTCGACAAGAACTCGGACAACAACGACGCCAAGGACGCCTTCAAGGGCGACCTGTTCCGCGTCAACGAGAACTTCAGCAACACGAAACTGACGCTCAACTTCATCGCCGGCTCCTGGAAGGACGTCGACGGCAACGAATGCTACCCCTCGACGGCGGAGATGATCGCGGTCGACGGCACCACGCTCGTGTCGCAGCAGACGGTGGACGTCCGCTCGGGGATCACGACCAGCTCCGCCGACGTCGAGCTGGGGCCGCTGGTTCTCAAGGCCCCCTACTTCAACGTCGACGATCTGCAGCTGGCGCCGCCGGAGGCGGGCAATCCCGACAGCAAGTGGTCGCTGGTCAGCTCGGTCACGCTGGGGGCCGATTCGGCCGGCTTCAAGTTCGGCGGGGGCGGGTCCGACGAGAAGGTGAAGACCGAGATCACCGGCTTGCTGGGCACGTTCACGATCAATTCCGCGATCAGCCCGTCAGGCGACGCCAGGAGCAGCCCGGGCAAGTTCCTCATCTCCGTCGGCAAGGCGACGTTCGAGGTCAAGGACATCGTCAAGGCCGAGGCCACCGGCGTCTACATCAGCTACGACCCGCTGATCGACAAGAACTTCGACGGCACCATCTCCGAAGATGAGCAGAAGGCATACGACACGCAGGAGATGCTGCGGGTCGACACCGCCTCGGTCGAGATCCCGAAGTTCGGGCTCACCGGCTCGGTGGGGCAGTACACGCGGCCGGCGGAGGCGATCGATCCTCGGACGGGCGGCATCATCGGCGGCACCACCGTCCCCGGCCTGTCCGTGCGTCGCGACGGCTTCCACTTGGGCGAGGCCAGCCTGACCAAGGCCGGAAAGTTTCAGTTCGGGTCATTGGTGCACATGGAGAATCTGACGGCCGGCGTCCAGGACATCGACGTCTCCTTCCTCCCGTCATTCCGGCTCGACGTCGACGGCGGCTTCTTCGTGGCGGCCAACAAAGCTGTGCTGTTTCCCGGCAAGAAGTTCGAGATGCAGCTGACCGACGGGGTGGACAGCGACAAAGAGGCGGTCCGGGCCACGCTCAAGTTCACCGACAACGCGCCGACGGGGTTCGCCATGAAGGTGGACACTGGCGACCTCAAGTTCGGCGACTTCATGAAGGTCCACACGGAGAACTTCATCCTCGACACCACGGCCACCGGCATCAACCCGGTGGTCGGGTTCGACGCCCTGAAAGCGACGGTGGCCGCGGGTCCGCTGGCGCTCAGCGGTGAGATCCGCAACTTCGGCCTGCTGGAAGACGGCTCGATCCAGACCCGGGCCGGCTTCGGTGTCTTCTTCGGCGCCGAGAGCATGGATCCCAAGAAGCTCAAGTGGCCCGACTGGCTGCCGATCCGTCCCACCGAGATCGGGATCCAATGGCGGAACATCAACGCCTATCCCGAAGACTTCCGTCTGATCGTGTCGGCCGACGTGACGGGGATCAAGGGTCTGCCGAAGCTTGACGTTTCCGGAACGATCAAGGGACTCGAGTTCGACGTGGGGGCGCTGGTCCGCGGTGACAACCCGCTGACAGGTCTGCAGTCGATGGGTGTGACCGTCAGCGGCGACATGTTCGGCGGCAAGGTGACCGGCGGACTGATCGGTGGCGTGATCCCGATCTCCTCGTCGGGCAACGAGGTGCCAGCTACCGACTTCGTCACCCCGGTCGTCGATCACGTCTTCTTTGTCGGCCTGATGGGCGGTTTCGAGATCAACAAAAAGGGGGGCTTCACGATCCGCATGGCCCTGACGGAAAACGGGCCGCTGGGCGTGCAGGTGACCGGCGAGGCCCCGTCGGGCATCCTGCTCGAGCCGATCTCCGGCCTGAAGCTCACCGGCTTCTCCGGGGGCGTCGAGTTCTTCAAGGAGCTTGGATCGGCTGAAAAGCCGGAGGATCTGCTCGACCCGAACTTCGACCCCGCGCTCTCCAACAGCAGCAAGATCAACGCCGCCCAGTGGGAGCGGCAGGTTCGCAGCCAGACCATCGCCCAGTACAAGGCAATTCATGAAGGGGGCCAGGCCGGCGACTTCCTGGCGGCGTTCCGCAAGCCGCTGCTGATCTCCGGCGGGGCGCAGATCCAGTTTCACACCCCGGCGGACGTGCTCAAGGCCAACGCCGAGGTGCGGATCTCGATCGATCCCAACGTCAACGACGACTTCAGCGCCAAGGGCCTGCCCAAGGTCAAGATCCTGCTCACCGGCGACCTGATCCTGTTTGGCGGGCTGCAGAAGTGCCCGGCCCGCATCTATGCCAACCTGACCGAGCTGGAGCAGGGCCGGGCGAAGTTGATCATGATGGCCCGCGACATCCCCGCCGGCCTTCACCAGACCCTCCCGTACCTGCCTGGCCCCGTTCCGATCCCGATCCCGACCTCGCTGGAGCTGAAGGGGTACATCGAGTTCAAGTATCTGGGGCCCGACGGCAAGCCCGTCGATTTCTACGCCTCGCAGCCGACCGCGACCACGCCGACCGCAACGCTGGTCAACCCGCTGGAGAACGGCTCGATCGCGCTCGACAAGCTCCGGCACAACGGCACGCTCGACATCAAGTTCTCCCCGTCGGCGAAGTCCCCGGATGCGGCTCCATCAGACGCCGTCCCCACGCTTGATGCGGCCTCGATCACCGACAGCGATGCGGAGATCCGGCTGGTGCTTCCCGACGGCACGGTCGTGCCGGTCGCCGGCAACGCCGTCCACCCCGACGGCGCGGCCGATGGCGTCTACCGCTACGCCCTGCCGGCCAACCTCACCCTCGTGCCGGGGACGTACAAGGTTCGCGTCCTCGACGGCTCCTTCACCGACAGCTCGAGCACGCTCAACGACGAGCAGGAACTCACCTTCGACGTCGCCGTGCCGCAGGCCATCCTGGCCGGGCCCGCCGACGGCGCGCGGGTCGATCGCGACGTCATCAACCGCGCCGGCCGGCTGGCGGCGCGGTTCCTGCCGACGCCGGGCTCGTCGCTCGACCGGGCGAGCATCACCGACACCGCGGCCGAGCTCGTGCTCTCCGGCGCGGCGGCGGCGGGCGTGGTCCTCGGCCAGCCGGTCCGCGATCTCGAAGACGACCGTCTCTACTGGTACCCGTTCACTGGCACCTTCGGCACCGGCACGGTCACGGCGACCGTGCCCGCCGGCGTCTTCCTCGATTCGAGCGGCAGCGGCAACCCGGAGAGCGTCTCCACGTTCGCGGTCACAGGGCCCGAGATCGCGGTCCGCAACCCTGCCGACGGCACGTCCCTCACGTTGGCCGAGGTCAACAAGCTCGGCTACATCGAGGTCTACGTCTCTCCGTCGGGAAACGCCGCCATCGACGTTGCCAGCCTGACCGACGAGGCGCCCGAGTTCACCCTCTCGGGCGCGGGCGCCGGCGTGACCGTCAGCGGCGTCGCCGTGCCGGTGTCGGGCCAGGAGAACGTCTATCGCTACGCCGTCACCGGCACGTTCGCCCAGGCCGGCGAGGTCCGCGTCAACTTCATCGACGGTGGCTTCCAGGATTCGAGCGGCGTCGCCTCGGCGGCGACCACCGAGTCGTTCGTGATCAAGGGCGTCGAAGCCGCCCTGGTCGACCCGGTGCCGTTCGCGACCGCCGGGCTGTCGCTGCTCAACGACCGCGGCTATCTCGACGTGCGCTTCACGCCGACCGACGGGGCGACGGTGGACGATTCGAGCATCACCGACGACCGGGCGGAGTTCGAGCTGACGGGTGACGCCGCCGCCGGCGTCACCGTGTCTGGCGCTCCTGTCGCGCTGGGTGGCGGCGTCTATCGCTACAGCTTCACCGGTGCCTTCGGCGTGGGCGAGGTGGGAGTGAACTGGCTGGAGGGGACCGCCGCCGACAGCCACGGTTTCCAGAACCTCGCCTCCGCGCAGACGTTCCGGGTGGCCGTCCCGTCTGTGGAGTTGTCGAGCCCCCGCAACCAGCAGCGGGTCAATCGCTCGCAGTTCAACGGTGACCACTTCATCGACATCCTGTTTGCCGACACCACCGGCAAGGGACTCGACGAGAGCACGATCAAGGATGCGGGCCAGGAGTTTAAGTTTCTCGTCAAAGACCCGACCGGCAAGAAATGGATCGAGCCGCTCGGCGTGGGTATCAACGGCAACCCGCTCAAGCAGGATGACGGCACCTACCGCTACTACTTCTCCGGCTCGCTCGAGCCGGGCCTCGTGCGGGTCGTGTTCCCCGGCGGCACCTTTGCCGACGTCTCGGGCGCCACAAACGTTGAGGGCGAACAGCAGTTCGCCGTGGTCTCCGATGCGCCGGCCTTCCAGATTACGGCCGAGGGCACGCTCATCCACCGCACGGGCTTCGTGTCGGGGCTGTTCGGCGACCTTTCGAACCCCGAGCACCTCAAAGACCTGCTCAAGATGGTCGAGCCGGTCATGAAGGAGTTCCTGGGAGACGACCAGGAAACGGCGTTGAAGACGCTGCAGGAGATCCTTGGGACCGCGAATACCGGGCTCGACGCCGTTCAGAAGTTCATCAGTGAGCCCATGATGACGCTGCACGGCTACGTGCGGCTCGGCTCCGAACTGCTGACCGACACCACCGGCAAGATCACCGGCGCCCGCACCACGTTCGACGCCTCGGGCGGCATTTCCGTGTTCCTCGCCGGGCCGGTGGGCGCGGCCGCCGGCCGCGTGGTCATCGAGGCCGGAACGAACGTCGGGTTCGGCGTGTGGGGCGTGATGGAACTGCAGGCGAAGCTCGACTTCCTGCAGGACGTGGGCATCGACTTCAGGGGTTTCGCCAGCCTGCAGTTCAACAGCACGTCGGTGCAGCACGTCGAGTCGCTCAGCCTGGAGGGATTCGGCGAGGGGGGCACCGCGCTGACGCAGACCTACCAGATCCCGGCGCGGTCGTTCCTCGTGGCGGCGGCCGGCAAGTTTGTCTTCCACCAGCCGTCGTTCGACGGGTCAGATCCGCTCAGTGGCCCAGAACTCTTCCGCATCAGCGGCGTGGCCTCGCTGGGCATCAACGAGAACGGGCTGCAGCTCTTCTCCGAGGGCGATGTGCAGGTCGGCCCGTCGGACATCCGCCTGCTCGACATGCACGGACTGGGCGTGTTCGCCATCACCGACGGGGGCATCGCCGGCGACCTGCAGGTGGACGTCGCCATCGGCGACATCCCCGCGATCAAGAACTACTTCCAGCTCGACGCGTCGGCCCGCGTGGTGTTCAACACCACCGGCAAGGACGTGAAGGTGAAGGTCCTCGACCGCTTCCTCGAATACCTGCCCGACGATTTCAAGTCGCAGCTCGTCGACATCGCCGACCCCGCGGAAGCCTCCGGCGGTGGCACGTTCACCGGCTCGGCCTCGAAGGCCTACGTGGTCACGGCCGCCCCGCCGCCGCCGCCGGTGAACGACGGCACCCCGGCGCCCGCCGGCCCCTACTTCGTCGTCGAGGCCAACGGCAACCTGATGATCGCCGGGGCGTTCCGCCTCCACGGCGACTTCTACTTCGAGATCAACGCGTCGCCCGAAATGTTCGTGACGCTCAACTCCAGCATGGCGCTCGATCCGCTGGGCGCGGTGGCGGTGAGCGGCACCTTCCATGTCGATCGCAACGGCGCGTTCGGCGGCCTGCAGATCGGCGGCAGCCTGACTGCGGGCCCCATGTCGATCTTCGGCGCGTCGCAGCTCGAGTTCAACACGCAGGCCGTCGCGGCCGAGATCAGCCGCTACAAGTTCGACTTCGCCAACAAGCGGGTCACCGACGAGCGGGAAACCGTCACGCTCCAGCCCGGCGCCTTCAACATCCACGTCGCCGGCAACCTCGAACTGGCCGGCTCGTTCAAGCTGGCGGGCCAGTTCGATCTCGAAAACAGGCCCGACGTCATCGCCGTCCACGTCGACGCGAAGTTCGACGCCTTCGGCTCGAGCCTGCTCTACGTCAACGGCAATGCGAACATCGTCAAGGGGGGCAACGCCGGCTTCGTCTGCAGCCTCGTCGCCACCGCGAGGTCTCCTGTCGAGTTCCCCGGCGTCTTCGAGCTCAACGCCAACTTCGTCCTGCAGATCAACTCGCGCGGCGGCGGCGGCCGCGATGTCTACGACCTCGGCCTGGCCCGCAACAGCTTCCTCGTCAGCTTCGACGGCAAGCTCAACGTGCTCAGCTCGCTCGAGCTCGATGGCCACGGCCTCATCGAATACAAGTACGGCGTGTTCCGCATGGACGTCGGCATGCACACGAAGTTCTACGGATTCGCCGACCTCTCGGCCAACGGGTTCTTCAGCAGCGAGGGCGAGTTCAAGCTCGACCTTGCCGGCGGCTTCAGCTTCGGTGAGCCGGGATACCTCGGCGTGCAGGCCGGTGGTGAAATCCACGTGTCGCTGCTCGACAGCAACGGCACGGCCCCGTTCGGCGACGGCAACACCGTCTTGAACGTCTACGGCGGCATGGAAGGCAGCTTCTGCGTCTTCGGCTACGGCTTCAATGCGGGCGTCGGGGTGAACTACTCGAGCGACACGGGCCTGTTGTCCGTTTCGCCCCACGCCCACTTTGATTTCTTCCTGTTCTCCATCGACGTCGGCACCACGTTCAACATCGGCACCCTCAAGGCCAATCCGCCGATCTACGTGGCGGGCAACGCGGGCGACACCTTCGGCCAGGCGTTCCGCGGCGGCGCGCTCTACCTCAACATGGGTTCGCGGGCGGCCCTTCGGCGGTACGACTATGGTGTCACCAACGAGCACTTCTCGGTGGAATACATCGGCGTCGACGACCAGCAGGGGGGCCACATCGTCCGCGTCATCGGCGACGGAGTCGCGCGGACCTACCGCGGCGTGACGTCGATCGTGGCCGACGGCGGCCCCGGGCTGGACTACATCGAGACGTCCACCGACCTACCGGTGCCGGTGTTCTTGAGCGGTGGCAGCGGCAGCGACCGCATCATTCATCGCGGCAGCGGGCCGGCCGTCATCGACGGCGGCCAGGGCGACGACGTGTTGTTTGGCGGCACCGGCGCCAACACGTTCATCATCAACGAGGGAGACGGCAACGATCGGATCATCGATCTCGGAGGCATCGCAACGCTCAATCTCAACGGCGTTCGCAGCAACCTGGTCGGCGGGCTGCAATCCGGCGGAATCGACCTCGACGGCAACAGCACGTTTGACGTGACGTACGGCGGGCTCGCCCTGTCGAGCGACTCGCGGACGAAGACGACCTCGGCCCCGGCGATCGTTCGGCTCCCCGAAGACGACCCGCTCACCGGTCCCCGGTACGTCACCGTGCCGGCTGTCCACGACGGCGACTCCCGGCTCGTCTTTTCCCAGCCGGGGCATCCCTTCCACGTCGGCGACCAGGTCTCGATCACCAGCCCAGACTTCGCTCTCGGCGGCACGCTCCAATCGCAGCCGAAGTGGCGGGTCTCAGCGGTCACCGCCGACACCTGGTCGATCGACCTGGCAGCCAGCCGCATGGGCCACGGCTCGCCCGCCACGGCCACCTGGCGGGACGGCAGCGGCAACAACCAGCAGCGGCAGGTGACCGTGCTCCACGACGGCGCGAACACGGCGATCGTCTATGACCCCGGCCACGGCGTCCGCGTCGGCGACCGTGTGCTGCTGGAGAGCGACGACTCGGCGGGCTACACCGGCGAGTTCCTCATCACCGCCGCCACGCCAAACTCCTACTCCTTCGCGCTCTCCTTCGAATCGGTGCGTGACAAGGTCGCCACGGGCCTCACCGCCGCGACGGTGCGGCTCGGTGCCGGCGATGATCGGCTCAATCTGTCCGGGGCCGATGCGGTACGCTATGACCTGAGCGATGCGGCCGGCGGCCTCGACGAGGTGCTCATCAGTGGCAGCCTGCCGTCGGTCGTGAGCCTCACGGCCGGTGCCTTCAATGCCGGAGGCCTGCACGTCGGGCTGGGCAACGGGCTCGACCGCCTCACCCTTTCGAGCCCAGCGCAGGCCCTGAAGCTCACTGGCGCCACCGATGGCGTCGATCTCGGGAGCCTCGGCCTGAGGGTCGTCGCGCAGAGCGTGAATCTCGACACTGCCATCGACGCCCGGCACGTGGTTCTGGAGACCCGGGACACGCTCCGCGTTGATCAGGCGATCAACGTGACCCGCGACGGCTTCATCGACCTGCGGGTCTTCGGCGACTCAGCCGACATCGTGCTCGACCGCCCGCTGACCGTGTCGTCAGGCGACTCGAGCGACGGCCTGGGTGCCGGCTGGATCCGGCTCGTCGCCCCGGACGGCTCTATCACCGGCGACCATGCCCTCGCCTTCGACGCGCCGAACAGCCATCTGATTTACAAGGCGAAGAACGCGCCGGCCGGGCCGCTCGAAACCTGGATCGCGACGCTCACGTTCGCCTACGGACCGCATGGCACCCCTGGCGACGTGTCAATCGTCGAGCAGGATGACCTCATCCTCACCGACCTCGACCACTACGACACGCCGTTCGCCCCGGGCCTCGTGTTCGGCGACGGCACCTTCTCGGGCATCAATTGGCTGAGCAGCGCGCCCGCGGGCTGGCTCGATCAGGTGAGCGGCGGGAAGAGCCCGTATGCGGTCGTCGTTCCCGACGGTTCGCTCACGATCCGGCTCTTGGGCCGCGATTCACTCTTGTATCTCCAGTCCGGGCAGATCGTCCTCCAGGCCGCCGGCAAGGATCTGACCATCCGCGCCGACGACGTCAGCTTCCGCTCCGGCGCCGCGCAGGTCGTCGGCACCGGCGTGCTCAGCATCGAGGCGAACCAGTCGGTCTGGAACTACCGGCTCGGCACGGCCGGCGAAAACGCCGCCGGCTCCGATCTCGCCCGCGACTTCTTCGCCGACGACATGGAATTGACGAGCGGCGATCTCGCCGCGCTCGCCGACGGCTTCACCAGAATCGTCATCGGCCGCAAGGACGCCGGCAACACGATGATCATCGGCGACGCCGCCGACTCGCACGTCATCAAGTTCACCGGCCAGCCCCGCGACCGCGACGCCCGGTTCCGCGACCCCACGCTCCTCCTCTCCGACTCGCTGATCGTGGCCGGCGACGTGGTGGCGACCGGGAAGCTCGAGGTGAAGGCGGCAGGCACCGTCATAGTCCAGGGGCAAAACCTGCACGTTCCCACCGGGCCCATCGACAGCGGCCTGTCGGCCGTGGAGCTGATCCTGAAAGCGGGCGAAGCGCTGCAGGTCAGCGGCTGGCTGATCGCGGCGGCCATTCTCGACGCCGTGGTCGGCGGCGACTTCACGCTCGACGTCGGTGCCCGTGTCGAGACGACCGGCGACGAAAACACGTTCAAGGTCGACGCTGCCGGGGCCATGAGCATCGCCGGGAAGATCGAGGCCAAGGGGGCCGGCGGCAAGCCGCAACTGGAGGCCGGCGGCAGCTTCACGCTCAAGGAGGGTGGCATCGTCTCCGCTCCGGGCGCCGGATCCCTCGTCAAGATCCACGCCGATGCGGGCGTGTCGATGGCCCCCGGAACGGCCATCCTCGCGGGCGTGGCCATCGATTCGTCAAGCGGTTCCCCTGTGGCCAGTGTGAGCGGCGTCGGGTCGAACGTGGTGATCGAGTCGCCGCACGACGTTTTCCTCCCCGGCACCGTCGCGGCCAGCCAGGGCATCGACATCCGCGGCGGCGAATCGGCGGGTGATCACAGGGGCTTCTTCGAGGCGCTCGTGCCGGCCGGCCACCCGCTGCACGATCGCAGCAGCTACGCCATCCTGGTCACGGGCACGCTCCTGACGTTCGGCGACGCCACCGACCTCGTGCTCGCCGCCGCCGCCGATGTGATCGTTCGCGGTAACATCGATCTCCGCGGCAATCGCTCCAACCTGATCGTCCAGTCCGACCGGTCGGTCTTCTTCGAAGGCTTTACGAAGATCGCCAGCGGCAATGCAAACCTCTACGGTGGCGTGAAGCTCGACGGCACCGACCTTGGCGGCGCCGACGCGACCGGCAGCAGCGTCACCGTCTACAAGGCGTCGGAGATCCAGACGGCGGCCGCCGGCAGCCGCATCGACGTCCGTGGCTCGAAGGACGTCGACATCTACGGCGCGGTCATCGCCGGCGGCGTCGTCGGGCCAACGGGGGTCACGTGGGCCTCGGGTGGCGACGCCACGATCACGGTGCGGGCCGGCGAGCAGGTGATGCTCGATTCGGCCCTGCAGGCCTCTCGCTCCGTGACGGTCACGGGGGGTGCGGCCGGCATCGACGACAACGGCGTGAGCGTGTTGCTGTCGCCCGCCAGCGGCATCAATGCGGCCGGAGTGTCGAGTGACCCGGCCGCGACCGGCCTCGTCACGATGACCGCCGCAGGCGACCTCGAGATGATGGGGGCGATCGTCGCCGGGGCCACGATCGTCGAGTCGGCCGGCGGCCGCCGCTACGACTGGGCCGGCCATCTGGCTTCCGACGTGGTCATCACGGCGGCGGGCCGGGCCTACATCGGCGGCAACACGGTCAACATCGACGGCAATCCGATCACCACCGGCGGCTCGATCCGCGCTGGCCGCAGCATCACCATCGACGGCGGCTCGCACTCGAGCGGCACGGGCATGCTCGTGCACCCCAATAGCGTGCTCTCCACGAACGATGCCGACGGCTCGATCCTGATCACGAGCGACCAAGATGCCGAAATCCGTGGCACGATCGCCAGCGGCGGCGAGATCGTGGACGGCGTCGTGTCGCTGTTCGACGGCACGGCAACGCTCCGGATCGAGGCGGCCCATCAGGTCCGCATCAGTCGCGAGGTGGCCGCCAGCAAGAGTGTGACCGTGGTTGGCGGCACCGACCCGAGCGATGCGAGCGACTCGACCTCGGGGCAGAGCGTCGTCGTCGCGGGCACCGGCCTCTTGCGGACAAAAAGTGCGAATGGGTCGGTGAGCGTCACGGGCCCGCAGGCGATCACCTTCTTCAGCCCGCTCGACCTCTCGACCTACAACGTCCAGTCGCCCGGAGTCGGTTCGACCATCTCCATCGAGTCAACCGCGGGCGGCCACCTGAAGATGGGCGGCCGCATCCAGGGCTACCGCGACATCCTCCTCAACGGGCTCAGCCCGACGACCGGCGACAAGACGGAAGGCTCGTCGGTCGAGCTGACCGAGACGAGCCTGCTCGAGACGATCAACGGCTCCATCGCGTTCGACGCCGGCACCTCCGGCGTCGTGCTCGGCAGCCTGACCGCCGGCGGCGTCGGCAGCGACATCACCGTCACCACCTCCGCCCACGACCTCACCGTGAAGGGCAGCCTGAAGGCGGCCGACACGGTCGTGCTCGCGGCCGCTGGCGTGCTCGACCTGAGCGGCACGGTGCTGGCCGGCAACGGCGTCTCGCTGAAGGCCGGCACCGACACCACTAAGGGCCAGACCGACCTCTTCATCCGCAACACCGCCGTCGTGGCTACGACCGCCGCCGACGCCCTGGTGACCCTCGTCGCGCGGAACGACATCTCGATTGACGGCACGGTCGGCAGACATGCCGCCCGGGGCACGAACGACCCCGCGGAGATGCCCTACGGCGACGCGACCGTGGCGACGGCGACAGGCGTCGAATCCACGAGCGGCGCCGTCACGGTGCTCAAGAACGCGGGCCGGGTCGAGAGCGGCGCGACGCTCGTGATCAAGGCCGACGTGATCGACGTCGCGGGCGTCATCCGCACCGCCGGCTCGACGGCGGCCGACGGCAGCTATGACGTCACCTTCACTCCGGGCACCCTGCTGAAGCTGACCGGCGACATCGACGTCAGCGGCTCGATGCTCGTGAAGACGCCGGCGGCCCTGACGGTGACCGGGGGCTTGAGGGTCAGCGGAAACCACCTGCTGTCGATCGAGACGCCGGAGCTCATCGTCGGCGTGGCGGAGATGCTGGCCGGCACGATGACCGAGCAGGCGGGCGTGATCGCCTCGGGCGGCCGGCTCGAGATCGTCTCGCCGCAGGTCACGCTGCGGTCGGGCGGCCAGGTGCTCGCGACGGCCGCCGGTTCGTCGATCCGCATCGACGCCGACTACCTTGACGTCATCGGCGGCATCCGCGGCGGGGTCGACGTACGGGACGGCCGCGTCGGCTGGACCGGCACGGGGGCCGATGTCTCGCTGAACGTCAAGGAGATGCTTTCGCTCGGTGGCCGGGGCTACGACGCGGCCGGCCTGTCGACCGACGTCGGGGGCACGATCCAGGCCACGGGCGATCTCGACATTCACGTCACCGGCGGGACGGCGGCTGTCGGCTTCAACGTCGCGAACGATCTCGGCCTCATCCAGACCGATGCCACCGGCGGGGGCGCATTCGCGGCGATCGCGGCCAGCTCGATCGCGATCACCACCGACCTCGACATGCACCTGAACGGCCTCGTGACCGCCGTGGACGACGGCGCCGACATCACGCTCACTGCAGGAAAACTCCTGAAGATCGACGGCCTCGTGCAGGCCGACGACGTGTTGACCGCGACCGCCGGTGCCGATGACTCTGGGCTCAGCGTCTACCTGACGAGCACCGGCGTGCTGAACACCGGCGACGGCGGCAGCATCCACCTTGTAGGCACGAAGCAGCTGCTGATCGAGGGGAGCGTCGGCCAGCCGCGGATCGAGGGCGACGCGACCGTCATCGACACCGGCTCCGTCACGATCTCGACCCCGGAACCCTTCGACTTGAAGGGCGACATCTTCGCCCAGAGCCTCGTGCGGATCGGGGCCCCGCAGATCAACGTGTTGAGCGGCGGCTCCGTCCGCGTCTCCCGCGCCGGCGGCCTGATCGACGCCCACGCGACCGGCAACCTGCTCGTCGCCGCCGGCGGGCAGATGCTGTCGTCCGGTTCGATCCAGCTCTTCGGCCAGAACATCCGTGTGGACGGCTTCGTGGACAACGACAATGGCACCGGCTCGCCGCGGGTGCTCGCGAACGCCGTCGAGTCGATCGTCGTCACGGGCGGGATGACGTCGAAGGGCGACCTGCACCTGAATGCCGGCGTGGGAGCCGACTGGAGCGACGCCCGGTTGACGGGCACGATTCTGTCGGCCGACCTGATTGGTGGCTTGGTCCGCGTGCAGGGGGCGGGCAAGGTGAGTGCGGCCGGCGGCCTGAAGCTCGTCGCGGGCGTCGATGTGGAGGTGCAGGCCGACCCTGAGGCGCCATCGGGAAGCCGGTCGGTGCAGACACCGACGCTCACCTACCGGCCGCAGACGATCGACGTGGTGGTGGGCTATCGGCAGGTGGCTGGCGGGGTGGTGTATACGCCGGTGGTGACGTGGGTGGACACAAAGGCGGAGGTGCAGACCGGCGTGGAACTCGTGCGGACGGGCACCACGTTCCACACGATGGACGTCACGCTCACGCAGGACGGCTACTTCGACGGCACGACCAAGCGGGAATACTTCATCCAGGGTCTCGACTATGCCAACAGCGAGGCCGAGCGGCAGAAGCCGTCGGCACCGGTGATCGACTGGAAGGGCGACGTCCCCGCGACGGGCGCAACGTTCAGCCAGCTGACCGACGCGCAGCAGGATCGGGTGCTGGCGACGCTCGGGTTCAAGCGGCTCTTCGACTTCAGTTTCACCAATGCCCAGGAGCATCGCACGCAGGCCGGCTCGACGTCGGTCGTGCCTTGGACGCCCTACTGGAGCACTGCGGCGAAGCACATCGTGCAGATCGCCCTGCCGGGACTGGAAGGCAAATACATCCGTTTGCCGATCGATGCCGAGTTGGATCTTGCCCGCACGGCGACGCAGGGTGTGCCGACCACGTTCCAGGAGAACGTCGGCACGTTCATCGACACCGGGGCGGCTCTCTATACCCAAGACCGCTCCGCGTACACCGGATACGACGACCTCGACAAGAGCGGCATTCGGTACGCCGTGTCGTACGTGGGCGGCGGCCATCGTACCTACACCCTCACGGACACCTTCGGCGGGACGCTCGACACGACACCGGCCTGGGGCACGAGCGTCGACACCGAAGTCGGCCTCGATGCGAGTTCGAGAGCCGTGCTCGCCCCGCTCGGCTTCCTGCCCGACACGGCATCGCTCACAGGCGGGTATCTGGCCGGTTCGCATCCGAATGTGGTGGTGCTCGATCCAGCGATCTACCCGATGCTGAACGACTCACCTCAGCCAATGACGGTGCTGCAGTTCATCCCGTGGACCCAGGTCAGCAGTTACTACGTGAACCACATGACTGTCACGCACACCCCGTGGAGCCTTGCTGACGACGCCAGGGCGCGGGGCGGGTACTTTGCCACGATCAATTCGGCTCGCGAGGAATATTGGGCTGAAAACATCCTCAATGCAACGGGACCGAACACCTGGAGGAGCGGTGTCATCGGCGCCGCGAACGGCGGTACTTACCTCGTCTGGCTCAACGGCGAACCGCTCAACTACTCCAACGCCACGCTCGGCCTCGGACCTATTAACCAGCAGTTTGTTTCCATCGGACTGCGAATGGACATGTGGATGGATGGTTTTGGGGCCCTTGCTGGATTTCCTCATTACGGTGCTTGGTATACAAGCGACAACTACGCGTTTTCCCAGGGCTACTTCCTCGAACGCTCTGCCGTCGAGACGTTCAACGACTACCACTTCGACTGGACGTCGAAGTCCCACGCCGTCGAGGACACGCGGCAGACGCTCGGCTTCGAGTGGACGAGCAACAGCCACGACCTGTTCACCGAGGTGCCGGTCTTTACGCTTGCCGACACGAAGGTCGCGGTGGAGCAGCAGGTGGCGACGACCGGCTGGGTGTCGGAGCCGATCACCGAGCAGCGGACGGTCATCAAGCCGGTCCGCGTGATGCTGGATCAGCCGGCGGTCGCGGTGTCGTCGTTCAGCGGCGACTCGCTGCACTCAGGCGCCGCCCTCGTCATCGACGCCGGCCGCGATGTGACGCTCTCCGGCCTGGTGACGGCCCACAATGCCGATCAGACCACGGGCTCGATCGACGTGACCGCCGGCCGTGACTTCTTCATGACCGGTGCGAAGCCGGCGGGGGCCGCCGACGACTCGCTCCCCGCCACGGCGGGCATGACCGCCGTCTCTCGGGTCGCCATCACCACCGGCGGCCGCTTCACGCTGGCCTCGTCGATCGACATCAAGGCCGACGACACCGCCGTCGCCGACTCGACCGAGAACAAGATCGTCATCACCACCGCCGGCGATGCCATCATCCGCGGCTCGCTGACCACGACAAATCGGAAGATCGGTGAAGTCACCGTCAACGCGGGCGATGACATCGAGCTCAAGGGCGACATCCTCTCTGGCCACGTGGCCAACGTCGCCGCCGGCACCGACGGCACCGGCGGCATCACGAGCGACGTCAGCGGCCACATCAAGACGCTCGGCAGCGAGGTGCACCTCACCGCCGGCAAGGACGGCGGCGACATCGCCCTGACCGACCTCTTCATCGAGACGGCCGGCCCGCTCACCCTCTCCGCGCTCTCGGGCTCGATCAGCAACGGCGGCGGCCTGCTCTCTGCCGGCGTCCTCTCGAGCATCGCGTCGAGCGGCATCGACCTGGGCGCCGTGTCGGCCGGCCGGCTGTCGGCCGACGTCACCGGCTCAGGCGCGATCAAGGTGTTTGTCTACGGCTCGACCGTCATCGATAGGCTCACGACCACCGACGGCGGCATCGGGCTGCAGGGCACGGGCGACATCGAGCTCGGCACCATCAGCGCCGGCGGCGAAGGCAACGCGCTGCAGATCGACCCGGTCGAGGTCACGGATGCCAGCGGCAACAAGCTGCTCTTCTCGCCGACCCTGTCTGGCAACGTGCCGTTCGCCGATCCGCTCTACCTCATCTCGGAGGGGAGCAAGACGATCACCACCGCCACGAGCGAACTCCACCTCAGCGTGGTCTCGACCGGCGACGTGACGGTGAACCATACGGGCTCGGGCCCGCTGACGGTGTATGTGTCGGCCATGGACGGGTCGCTCACCATCAACACCGACGGCGACCTGACGGTGGTCGATCTGCGGCTCCTGTCGAACAAGGCCGAGCACACGATCACGCTCAACGCCGGCGGCGACGTGCTGATCGGCAAGATCTCCGCGGGCGACTTCGCGTCCACCGCCGACGAGGCCGCGACCATCCGCGCGAACCGTGGCCTGGCCGCCAACGCCCTCTTCACCTCGCTGACAGCCGTGACCATCAAGGCCGGCGGGGCGATCCGCGAGATCGGCGAGGGCGACCCTGATCTCGACGTCATCGCTGGCACGCTGACGCTCGAGGCCGGCACCGGCATCGGCAGTCTCGATCTGGCCGTCAACGAGGTGGCGAAGGCGGTCACCGCCGCCGGCTCGATCACGCTGGTCGACACCGACGGCGTGGGCGAGCTGGGCCCGGGCCTGAATCTGATCGAAGCCTCGGCGCCGCAGGGGGGCGTGTCGGTCACGACCACCGGCTCGATGCAGATCGGCTCGGCCGTGGCTGGCGGCGCCGGCAAGAAGCTCGTGCTGGCGGCCAGCGGCGGCGGAATCGACGTGCGGAAGTACGACGGGATTGTTGCCGGACTCTCCTCGGCCGGTAACCTCGACCTCACCGCCGCCGGCGACGTCGCCCTGGTGGGCGGCGTGACGGCGGCCGGACACGTGACCGTGATCGCCGCCGGGGGCGTGCGGGCCGCGGCGAATGACTTTATGTGGTCGGCCGGCGGGCCCCTCTCGATCGACGCGATCGGCGATGTGCGGCTCGACGGGTCGATCGCGGCCGTCGGCTCGGTGTCGATTCTTTCGAAGAACGGCGACGTCTCGGCCCCGGTGGCCGTGACCGCGAAGTCGGGCACGTTCGATTCGATCGTGCTTGCTGCCGGCCGCGATCTGGTCGTGGCGGGCGCGTCCTTCCCGGCTGTGACGAAGACCCTGTCGTTCACTGCGAGACGGGAGATGGCGTTGGGCCTGGTGCAGCCGTCGTTCGTGGTCACGGGGAAGGACGGCCGGCTGACGATCTCTGCCGGCGGCGATCTCGCGTTCCTTGCCGACACCGTGCTCGAGGCAGACGCCCGCATCACGCTGGCATCGACCGGCTACCAGGACGACCAGGGCATGAAGCACGGCGGCACGCTGTCGCTGATCGCCGCCCCGCAGGGTTCGTCGACCGCCCTGACGAAGGAACTCTTCCTGACGGGCAACACCTGGCTGCACCTGAGCCCCACGGCCGCCGCCAGCGACCTCGTGAAGGTGGGCGGACGGGTGACGTTCAGCGAGTCGGGCGTGCTGCGGCTCCAGACCGATCGAATCCTGCTCGATGGCGGCGCGAGCGAGGGCGTCTTGGCGGGCCTCGCGCACTCGGTCGTGGCCTACGACGCCACGAAACTGCGGCTGACCGATGGCACCGTGCTGGTGCTGGATCAGGTGAATGATGCCACCGACCAACTCACGGGCGTGCAGCAGATCACGCTCGGCGAGGGCTCGGTGGGCATCGAGGTGCCGGAGGGTTCGACCGTGCCGCTGGCTCTCGCGTTCACCGGGGCCGGCGGTCTGCGGAAGCTCGGCGGCGGCGTGCTCGTCGTGAGCGGCAGCCAGACCTACACCGGCCCGACCCGCGTCGAGGCCGGCACGCTGCTCGTCAACGGCAGCACGGCGGCCGGGAGCGACGTGAAGGTGGCCGGTGGAACGCTCGGCGGCACCGGCACCGTGGCCGGCACGGTCACCGTCGCCGACGGCGGCACGCTGACGGTCGGCGAGGAGCCCGGCGCCATCGGCTCGCTCACCACCGGCGCGCTCGTCTTCGAGGCCGGCTCGACGCTCGCGCTCGAGGTGTCCCCGACGGCGGCCGACCGGCTGAACGTCGTCGGTTCGCTCACCATCAGCAGGAACGCGACGGCGAAGCTGACCGCCCTCGACGGCTTCGTGCTGGGCACGAATCCGCTCGTGCTCATCTCCAACGACACCGGCAGCGATCCCGTCGTCGGCCGGTTCGGAACCGTGTCCGCGGCCGATGCCCAGGGAAACAAGCTCGTCTACGGGCTCATGTACACCGCCGGCGACGGCAACGACGTTGCCATGATCGTCGACATCGATCCGCCGACCGGTGGCGCCGTCGACGACGGCCAGAGCGGCGACGTCGATTTCCAGCTTGCGTTGACCACGATCTCGGCCAAGTGGTCGGGATTCACCGACGGCGACGGCACCGGCATCGACCGCTACGAGTGGGCCATCGGCACCACGCCGGGCGGCACAAACGTGCTCGCCTACACGACCGACGGCATCACCGGCACCGGCGCGAGCAAGGCGGGCCTGAGCCTGACGAGCGGCACCACCTACTACGTGAGCGTCCGCGCGATCGACAAGGTGGGGAACGTGAGCAGCGCGGTCACGTCCGACGGCGTGATGGCGGACGCGGTCGCCCCGACCACCGGAACGGTCAAGGACGGCTCCACCGCCGGCGTCGACATCGCCTACCAGCAGGCGCTGAACTCCTTGAGCGCCACCTGGTCGGGCTTCGCCGACACAAACGGCAGCGGCATCGACCGCTACGAATGGGCGATCGGCACCACGCCGGGCGGCACAAACGTGCTCGCCTACACGACCGACGGCATCACCGGCACCGGCGCGACCAAGTCGGGCCTGAGCCTGACGAGCGGCACCACCTACTACGTGAGCGTC